>Ga0181463_1000549_pt1 | contig 10780 bp, 6 predicted proteins | sample InSIn1gowninarea_FD_119071 | JGI IMG/M metagenome (GOLD analysis project Ga0181463, IMG submission 119071) | Clean room microbial communities from NASA Spacecraft Assembly Facility at Jet Propulsion Laboratory, Pasadena, California, USA -... ... | reverse complement strand
GATGAAATAGATCAATTTCTTTAGTACATGATAACAAAACACATACCACAAACATATAAACAATAGTATTACAACATCCATGGCATATGCATGAAAGTGTGTTGACTCTTTCACTCCCAAACCCTCTTAGAATACCTTTCCCTACTTCCTTGTATATGGAAAAGAAGTTACCCTTCCTCTGAACATATACCTTTCAGCTTTGCAACTTTCTCATGAATCTCAAGGAAAACCTTGTCTTCTTGCTCAATGTCAAATAGATACTCTTCTGAAGCTTGAGGAAGAAAGGTTAAAAGGAAAAGAAAAGTTTTCCATACACTAGAACTAAATCAAGCGTCGGTTTAGGAACACAAATTTCAGTGTGGGTGACCTAGTATTGAAGTGGGATAAAGCCTAGAAAGAGAAAGGCAAGCACACCAAATTTCAATCAAGTATGTGGATTGGACCTTATACCATCATCGAAAAGCTTCGGCACCATTCTTATAGCTTAAAATATTTGGATGGTAGAATGATTATCTTCCCATAAATGGCTAAGATCTTAAGCATTACTTTCAGTAACAACCCTAGGTTGCGTTCCTACCTTTGTACAATTCTCTTTCTTTGCCTTCTGTTGTTTTCCCCGTCATATCATGTGTTGTTTTCTTCCCTTTGTTTTCGTCAGTGTACATAAATAATACCTTGTATGAGATTGTATGTATGGCCTAGAATGACGATGTGGTGGAAATCAAAGGGGATTGTGACAACTACAATACTTTGTTATCTATTAAGTCTCCTTATTTGTTTGATTCAAAGTGTTTAGCCAAGTGATGTTTGGAAGGAAAACATGAGTCATGCAGAATGGAAAAATCTAAGTGGAACTATGATGCCTAAACCTTTGAATCTTCATTTTTGACTTGGATTTCTACCTAATGGTGTGTTCATGTGTCGATCTGACCGAGTAGAGAAAAGAAAGAGAAAACCCCAAAACGAGCATATCAATTTCAAACACTATGTGAATCCCTTAACCAAGGAACAACCTCTCTTGAATATGAAATAAGAGAGGATACTCCTTCCACATCCAAATAAATAAGTTCCTTTGCACACTCCATTGGTAACTAGATAAATTGGTGAAGAAGAGAAAAGCTTCCTGCACAGAGAGGTGAAGCAAGCAACTTCGTCGAGGTACTGAACAAGCCTACTGACAACGAAGCAATGCTTGTGATTCCTTGAGGTGACTCCGTTGGGGTACTAAACAGGCTTGAAGGTAGTGGAGAAACACTAGGGAATGTGCTTAACATCTTATTATCAGAAGTATGGTACATTATTATCCTTTCCCAATCAAAACAATTGAGTTTTGACATATCTTTGAATGTGTTCAAGGCAACAAATAAGAGGATACACGTGGTAAACCAAGATAAATTGTGAAGTTGGGGTGATCCTTATGATAAATCAATACTTCCTAAAGGGATAAAATATATGTTGAAAGTTATACCTAGACATAGAATTTAAAGTTTGTTCCATGTCTCGCCATGTGTTGTTGCTGCTACAACACCCTCCACAATTTTGTTATATTCGAATTTTGGAGCCTACCTTCTGTCATGTGAAGTGTCATTTCATGTTTCTACACATGTTTCAAGTGTCCATTTTCCTTCCTAAGTTTCGTTGGATCACTAAGAGAAATTATAACACACTTTTGAGTCATAGTGTCCTTTCTAGTCACAAAACGACACTTATGTGTCATAATTGCACACACTTTCTTTGTTGCACTTCAATATTGTTTGTGAACTTGTGTTTTGATGTATGTTTCTTAGTCTTAGGTATTGTATAAGTTTTACTCATGAGTTCAGATGTGTAATGCTCGATTTTACCCCTAACTCAATATGTTTTTACATGTTTCACCCTTCCATACTTAGCCATTTTTATGGCTTTGAAACCCACACTTATGGATAGGAAGAGCACATTGCACACTTATAAGGCCTAGTAGTGACCCCCTTTTCAGTTAGAACTACGCCTTGCAGCATCCTAAGCCTTACTTCTCTCTCCCGCGCACTAAGCAATTCTAGTCAGCAAGTACCCTCTCCTTCCTCTCTGTGCTAGTCCTGCCTCTACCTCCCAGTGTAGCACACTACATACTTCCAGTGAGTAGTGATGTTCCTCCTTATGCCTTAGAACTATGACATGCGCCCTCCTTGTGGCCCTGAACTTCCTCCTAGTGTGTGGTGCAGTTTCAGTGAAAATTCCTTGAGGCATTACCTCTTGCAATTGCGATATGCACCCACCTTAGCTTCCTCCTCCTACAGAGCTAAGCATGGCATAGTCTTAGTGAGCAGTTATGCCCTTCTCTATCTCCTACAAGTGCGCTCTACGCCCAGAAGGCCCCTCTCTCTCCCTTGTGCATTGTTGACCCACAATCATAAAATTTGCATGAATCATGTTATAATAGGAGATGTCTCGGCTAACGTTTGCTTTCCATGAGTGATATATATATGTAGGTATTCAATAAAGCATGGAAAATATTTGTGAGGAGATCTATCAAGAAAGGTTATTTGAGGAAGCATCTTTAAGGCAAAGGCACGTGTTGCGATAGTTGAAGAAATGTTGGATCCGAATTATCAAAGTGACCCATGAATATTCCATTACATCTCCAGACCTTTTGGAGGGTATAAAAAAATCATAATGCAAGATCAGATACAAGTATTGAATATATAGTGTTAGTTTCGTCATTTCTCAAAGAAATATATGGTACAAGCCACCATGGGTCCAAGTCATCAATGTCAATGAATTGTCGTGTTGTCGTCACATGATGATGTAGAAATAATGATGTAATTTTGGAAAGTATTGTAAACGTAAATATGTGGAAGTCCAAGGGTCATATATGGAAAAAAGAGTCATTAGGAAAATTCCAAAAGTCTTATGGAAGTTAAAAGTTTACATTAGAAGTCCAAGAGTCATGAGGGTAGCTCAAGAGTCATGGGGATATGAAAGATCATTCCTCTTGTTATAAAATAAGCCTTATTACTCAAGCAAAGGAATTTTCACCTTCTCTTCTCCATCTAGGAATTAGAGAGAAAGATTGTTCATTTGGAGAGAAAGTAGTGGCTTAATGCTCAACTATTGGAGCTAGTGGTGTCTCATTATATCAATGTATCTTGGAACTTTCACTTAATATTTGAAGCTCATTAAGTCAACACACTTTCATGCATATGCCATGGATGTTGTAATACTATTGTTTATATGTTTGTGGTATGTGTTTTGTTATCATGTACTAAAGAAATTGATCTATTTCATCGGCTTTGGTTCCCATCTTGTTGAATGTGTATTGTGATTTTTTTAATGATTCTTATGTCCATGTAAACTATTTCACTAGACCATTAATGATTCTTTCATATGTATGTGAGTGTGTCTTTATTAGAGTAGTACTATTACTTTTCCTCTTAAGACTCACTTTATCTCCCCTTTCGGTGAAAGGACCTTGATACATATTTAAATTGAACATTTCACAATTCATACTTAATTTCTTATTCAAAAGTGTGTGTGTTTATCTCTTATGCTAACTATTGCAGCCAAGGAAAATCTTTAAAAACATGACATTCGGTCCACATTTATGGATGGGGCTCCTATACCAAACAGTGTGAGATCTAATTGGCACTTAATATTGGGGAGACCCTTGTATCTTGGTGGGATCCAACACCATAAACACAAGGTTAACTCCTCAACAAATGGATGAAAGAAGAGCAAAGGGACAATGTTTCAACTACAACAACAAGTACAATAAGAGGCATAAATGTAGTGAGAACAAATTATCTACATAGATTTTGTGAAGATGAAAAATATCAATAAGTGGAACCATCATGAGATCCAAATATAGAAGAGACTACCACAACAACATCTTGCCATGCATTGGTTGGAATCAACACTCCATAAACCCTTAAGATAGAAGGATATACAAAAAAAAGGAAACAATAATGACTGATTCAGATAGCACCCATAACTTCATCAATTACAATTTCTAAAAACTTCTTAATTTCTTTGGATATCCAACACTAAAATTTCAAGTAATGATTGCAGATGGGGGTACCATCAATTGTTTAGGGAAGTGCCATAGCTTTAAGTTGAATATGGGGGAGTACTTTTTGGATAGTCCCACAATTTCAATCCAAATGGGTGGTGTTGATGTTATATTAGGGATCGAATAGTTACAATCATTGGGAGTAATGGCTCTTAATTTTCAATATACTTTCATAATATTTTCCTCATAAGGAAAGGGAATTGAGCTTAGAGGTATCCAAGGGGAACCTGAGTAAAGTAATAAGCTTTAATAACATGACAAAGTTGATAATTAAAAAAAGGGACACCAAGGTGTAATTGCATAAGTGTGTTCATTAGATGTTCAAACATTTGTATCCTCTGTTCCAATGGATCTCCAAAAAGTTATCAACAATCATTCCAAGGTATTTGGAGAGATACCTAAGGGTATTCCTCCTGTGTGAGATCATGATCATGTTATTCATTTGCAACCTAGAATTGTGCCACCTAGTATGAGGCCTTAAAAGTATTCATATACACTCAAAAGTGAGATTGAGTGTATGGTTCAAGAAATATTAGAGGTTGGCATCATTAAAACTAACCAAAGTGTTTTCTCTTCACCAGTGGTGATGGTTATAAAAAAGGATGGTTCATGACATATGTGTCCATCTGACAAATCACTCAACAAAATCACAAAAAAATATAAGTTTTATATTCCTCTTTGTTAAACAAAATGCATGGAGCAATTTTCTTTACTAATTCAGATCTCCATTTTGGATATCGTCAAAATGGAATGACGCAAGAAGACATTCCCAAAACAACATTTAGAACACATGAAAGTCATTATTCGTTTTTGGTTATACCATTTGGACTTACAATTGCACCTTCAATGTTTCAAAGCTTGATTAATTATATTTTCAAACCATTCCTTAGAAAAGTTGTATCAATATTTTTTGATGACATACTACCCTACAACAAATGTTGGAAAGTGCATATACATCATGTTGATAGGGTCTTAAGGCTATTGGAAGGGAAATAACCATATGGAAAGCCTTCCAAATGTTTTGATGGGGTTCAAGAAGTGGAATATTTGGATTATATTGTATCCCATGAAGGTGTCAAACTAGATCTTAACAAAATCAAAGCTATGAGGGAATGGGAAATCCACAAGTTTGTTAAGAATTACGGTCAAATAGAAACACCTCTAACAAAATTATTGAATAAGGAAGCATTTTCTTGGACTAAAGAAGCAGCCAAAGCCTTCCAAAAACTTAAAAATGTTATATGTACAACTCTTATATGGAAGCCATCTGATTTCACAAAGCCCTTCATTGTGGAGTGTGATGCCTCGAGCCATGACATTGGTGAAATTTTAATGCATGAAGGAAGACAACATGACTCTGAAAGTAGTAAACTTAAAGTAAACAACTTACTTAGACCCATCTATGAAAAGCAAATGTTGGGAAAACTACATGTACGTAAGAAATGGTGTCCATACCAAATAGGAAGACACTTCAAAGTAAAAACAGACCATGATAGTTTGAAGTATTTCTTAGAACATTGACTATATTTAGAAGAGCAACAAAAATAGATTGCAAAGATGTTGGATTATGGCTTTGAAATTATCTACAAAAAGGGAAAACAAAATACCATGGAAGGTTTGTTAAATTATTTTATATCAAGTTTGATTTACTTTATTTCAATAATTTACTAAAAACCTATAAAATATTTATCTCAAATATTTCTTAAATTGTTGATAAAATAAACACATTGGTATATTAACTCAAAAAATAAAATGCAATGGAAATAAAATGGATATGTCAATCACACTATAATAGAAAATGATTGTACAATGAATATATGACCTAATAGATGATAATGCAACTATTGTGATAAGGCAACAATGCTTCTTTACGAATATCAGATAAGTATGAGACCCCTATGCTCAAATGTTGCTATGACCTATAGATTACATATTTATGACATGTTTGACGAAATTCATGTCATGGCTAGTAGAGGTCTGATCAAGTACTTGTATCAATGATTGCATTAGTAGCCTTATTCCATTTTTATTTACCATTTTTTAAGGTTTCATGGAGTTTTAGGCAGTGGCTTGAGACTTATCCCTGAAAAAGTGGCTTAGAATCTAGGGTCATTGGCTTAGAACTGGTTGAGAAAGTCCACAATCGCTGGCATTATTTTTTGTTGGAGTGACTCGAAGGCCTCAGTCCCATGCATGGCTCGTCATGGGAGAGATTGAGAATCCAGGTGAGTGAAATGTCAAGTTGTCTCAGTGGTTAAGCACCTGGAAGGGTTGGTTGCCTCCTAAAGTGTATGTAGCTCCTGAGGTAGGTCAGATTGGTTTAGTTTTCTCTGTTCCACTTCCTTAACTATACATGGGGAGTTGAATCATATCATAGTATCCTCTTGTCTTATGTTTACCCCAGTGGAACAGTTAAATTGGGTAAATGTGGGAGGAGGGTGTTACAACTACATTTCAAAGGGCCATGAAAATCACATTTCATGGATTGCTCTTCTAGAGTTGGGTTGTCTATTTGGATGATGTAACAGTGTTTTCAAAGAAAATATCTAATCATCTAAAGTAGATTTTTGAGCGATGTTGCAAGTATGGAATATCATTAAATCTTATAATAACATTTTTGATGTGTTCTAAGGTAATCACTTAGGACACATTATTGCTAAGAGTGGAGTTAAGGTTGACCTAGAAAGGGTCAAGGCTATTTCTCAAATCCATTTTCCCAAGAACAAGAAAGTGATGCAATCCTTCTTGGGAAAGATCAATTTCCTATGAAAGTTCATCTCTGACTACACAGATTGTCAAACCATTATAGGAGATGATACAAAAGGATGTTATATACAAATGGGATAAGAGGGAGAAAGATGCCTTTGCCTGAATAATGCAAGCCATTGTTGATGATCTAGCCTTATAATCCAAATTTTGGCAAGAATTGCCTTTTATATATTTTCGCTTTCAACACATCTATTGTGGTCATATTAACACAAAGGGACAAGCATGGAAATGAATGGCCTATATCTTTCATGAATGTTGGATTACAAGGATCAGAACTGAATTATCTCGTCATTGATAAGAAAACATACATAGTGTATAAGGCAGTAAATAATTTTAGACCTTACCTCCTAAAATCTTACATGATTATCTATGTGCCTCATTCAACAGTTATAACATTGTTTGTACAACAAGAGTTGGGTGAAAGGAGGGTGAACTAGATGACATGCTTACAAGAATATGATTTTGAATTCAAGTCAATTCATACAATCAAAGGCCATGGTCTATGTGGACTCATAGCCGAAATGGTGGATTCACTGAAAGAAGATACTTCTAGGTGGGAATAATAAATAGAGAGGTATAATGTTGAGCAAATTCCTCCTACAAGTACAACCACGCCTTGGTATATAGACATATGACAATACTTAGAGCATGACACCTTGCCTTTGCATTTATTGACCAAACAGAATAGGGAAATATGCCTTAAAATATTATCTTACCAACCTATGCATGGTGTGCTTTTTTGGAAGCACCACAATGGTGTCCTGCTTAGATGTTTAGAGCCACTAGGTTCAAAAAGAGTATTGAGAGATCTTCATGATGGACCAGTAGGTGAATATTTTCATAGTGATACCACAACTCATAAGGTGATGAGGATCATCTATTATTGGCCCACATTATTTAAGGATGCCCATGCCTATGCTCGAAAGTGCCCATTATGTCAAAGATGTGTTGGTCATAATCAGAAGTTAGCCAACCCATTTTTTACCATAACAGTCGTAGAACCATTCCAACAATGGGGATTGAATGTTATTGGCGAAATATTTCCTCATTCATCAAAGAAACATCGATATGCCTGTTGTTTCATTCGATTCTGCACCAATGTGGCGTTATCCTCTAAAGGTTGGGGAACTTGTTGTTGATGCTTGATGTGATATTTCACTGCTTGAATCTTTTTCTTCTTGATATGTCCTTCTATCTTGAGAGTTTGAGGAGTGGTAATTTCTTCCAGTGCATTACAAAATATGGTCGGATTCATTTCTTGATGCTCGATGTGATCTTTCACTTCTTGAACATTTTTCTTCTTCATATGTCCTTCTATATTGATAGTTTGAGGAGTGGTAATTCCGGCCAATGCATTACAAGATACGGTCGGATTCATTTCTTCTTTCTCGATGTGACCTTTCACTTCTTGAACCTTCTTCTTCTTGATATGTCCTTCTATCTTGAGAGTTTGAGGAGTGATAATTCTTTCCAATGCTTTACAAGATATGATCAAATTCATTTCTTCTTTCTCTGGGGTGGGTTCCTGGTGTATATCCTCTTCTTTTGATTTTTCTTGATCCTTTTCTTCATCCTCTTCATAATCTATGTAAAATAATTTCTTCTCAACACACTTATGACCTTTAGTGTATTTGTTATCACAATTATAACAAAGCCCTTTTTCTCTTTTTTCTTCAAATTATTGTGGTGTAAACCTTGTAGGTTGTGGAAGGCTAGGAGAAAAAACACTTCCATAATTATAGTCATGAGTGGTGGGATTCCTTGTTTCCATTATTTCACTTTCAATTTTTCTTGCCAACCTGAATGCCTTCTCCAATGAATCAAGTTCCCAAAGACGGATCTCGTGTTGAATGTTATCCTTTAAAGTCCCTATGAAAACATCAACCATTTTCTTCTTTGGAATATCATTTACCCTTATATTCAATTTCTGGAAGTCGTCAATGTGCTCTACCATTGAACCCTTTTGTTTGAGATTTATCGATTGGCTAAAGAAGGTGTTTCTCTTTGTACCATTGTAATGTGTTATCATTTCCTCCATGAAAATTGACCATGTGACAAGTGGTTTATGAGAACAAAGCCCTTTATACCATAAAAATTGATTCGGTTCTAAATAATTAGATGCAATACGTACCTTTTGTAACAGTGGTACACCATGTAGATCAAAATATTTCTCCATCTGTAGTGTCCAATTTATCGGATCCTTGCCATCAAACATACTCATATCGCATTTTCTTGATTTTAGGAGCTCGATCTTGAAACGACTGTAACTCTGTAATTTTGGATCTTCCAATTCCGAAAGTACGACCTGCAGTATCCCTTTGCGTCCTCTTTCTAACCCCAAAATTCTAATCAAGATTTGATTCTCCAAGAAAGAGTTATGCCAAATCTCTCACGGTGACCTAATTATAGACTAGTTCAGTAGAGCGAACTTGTAAGAAGTGCCATGTGTCCCTGTTTCAATCTTAGGTTCTGAAAAATGATATCAAAAAACTACAGTCCATCCTCTTTCTGTAACTTCTTACGAAACTTCAATTTGATGCCCAGAGCAAATGTTATGATGATTTTCCCAAGGTCACATGTTTGGAATTTAATTCGGGGGTCTGCAAAAACCTTAACTTCCTCAGATTATATCTCCGAAAATATACCAAGTCAAGATCTGAAATTCGGTCCCAAGGTTCAGCGAGAAATCGTCTCAAATGGGTTTTGTTTTTTAGCTTCTAAGACTTTGTAGCGAAATAGTTATATTGAAAATTCCACAATGACCTTTTTTAGATGAAATTTTGGAGCTTGCAAAAACCCTAACTCCCTCAGATCATATATCCGAAAATATAGCGAGACAAAATTTGAGATTCGGAATGAAGGTTCAACTTAATTTCATCTCAAGTAGTTTTTTTTTAGCTTCTGAAACGTCGCAGAAAAAAAGTTATAGTGAAAATTCTACGATTACCTGTTTGGAGTAGTGAAACCCTAGAATCCAAAGCTCTAATACCAAATGTTATGAAACAAGCTCACCAAAAGACAGAAAAGATAGATAAGCGCCTTAGAAACAAGCCTCTTCGAGGGGCAACCTCCTTTACATTACACAAATGAACAATTCTTGGATGATACAAATGACAAGACCTCCTTTCTATAGGAGTATAAGGGGTCATAATATAATCAAAACTGACATAACAATAATAATGTAAGGGCGCAATAATGACAATAGTGGGCTTCTATGGGGCACAATAATAACAATATGGGGACTACATGGGCACAACAATATAATAAGGGGGTTGTACTAATAACAATAAGGGGTTACACTAGTAGTATAGGGACCTAACATCCTACATCGCTTGTCTTTGAAAATGCAACTTATTTTTCCTTGTTAAAGCTTTATGAGTTTGAATTAAAAAATGGTATTGTTATAAAGAATGCATAAAGGTAATATCCATAAGGAAATGATTCGGCTAAGTCTACAAACAAAAATCTGATTTGTATCATCAAGAAAATTGTCTTCTCTTAATAAAAGAAATGGCATAACACTTTGGTAAATGAATTATGTGTTGACTATTTCACTCCCAAACCCTCTTTGCACACACTTTCTTTGTTTTGATATGCACCCACCTTAGCTTCCTCCTCCTACAGAGCTAAGCATGGCATAGTCTTAGTGAGCAGTTATGCCCTTCTCTATCTCCTACAAGTGCGCTCTACGCCCAGAAGGCCCCTCTCTCTCTCCCTTGTGCATTGTTGACCCACAAACATAAAATTTGTATGAATCATGTTATAATAGGAGATATCTGGGCTAACGTTTGCTTTCCATGAGTGATATATATATGTAGGTGTTCAATAAATCATGGAAAATATTTGTGAGGAGATTGTAACTATTCGATCCCTAATATAACATCAACACCACCCATTTGGATTGAAATTGTGGGACTATCCAAAAAGTACTCCCCCATATTCAACTTAAAGCTATGGCACTTCCCT
>Ga0181463_1000548_pt1 | contig 10787 bp, 10 predicted proteins | sample InSIn1gowninarea_FD_119071 | JGI IMG/M metagenome (GOLD analysis project Ga0181463, IMG submission 119071) | Clean room microbial communities from NASA Spacecraft Assembly Facility at Jet Propulsion Laboratory, Pasadena, California, USA -... ... | reverse complement strand
GGAATATTTACCTGACCTATCTCTGTAAAATATTTCTCACCCATTTAATATCTTCTTTGTTGATGCTTACATATTGAGTGAAGGAAACTTTATATTCCTTTTGCAGAATAAGAAATGAGTAGATAAAGTTAATTGAATAACCGAGGGTGCTTATTAAGGCTGCTGCTGCCATTCCATAACGTGGAATGAAAAGATAATCCGCAATAAAAATAAACACAAGGGCAAGGGCTGCTCCCTGCACATTTACCCTAACCCGGTTGATACCCCCAAAATAAGCACTTAAAATAAACAAATTACTTAACGCCCACATACCCGGCATTAGCAATAAGAAAGGAACAAACATGCGCTGGAATGTTGGCCCAAAAACAAACGGAAACATCGAACGACCGGTAAAGAAAATAAAGAGAAAGAGTACGAAATAAAGTACAGTTGTTATCCTGCCTATTCTCATGATATTTTCTTTCATAACCATAGGATCTGTCGTACCTGCAGCAGTGTGAGGAAAAACAACGCTGGAGATAATAGACGGCACTATTAATAACATTTGTCCAAGTTTCGAGACTTGTATGTAATTACCCAAATCCTCGGGGCTACAAAACTTTTTTACAAACCAATAATCTACACGGTAAACAAGAAAGAAGATAACGTTTGCGGCAAGTGATATTAACGCGTAGTGAACTAATAAGCGCATGTTTATAAAAGCCGGCAGTGATAGCTTACGCCAGCTTTGCTTTGTTATTATAAACGCCCCGGCCAATACAATACCTGTTAATAAAAAGAAGGCGAAATATAATTTGATGATTAAGGCGGTATTTGTGTTCTCCGTTCCCTCTTGCTTCGGTATGATAATGATGACCGCCAGGTTTAAAAGAAACATTAAAAAGTTAGGCAGAAAGAAATTTCTATTAGCATAAAAAAGTACAGTAAAGAAATTGGTGAGTTGGATACCAACTATGTAACAAAGAGCATAATAAAGATATTCTGTGCGGGTTATAACGGTTGTGTTTTTATACCGGCCGAAGTAAAACCACAGTACTATAAATACAATGACCGAAACAAGGAATGACCAGATAACTGAGAACCAGGCCAATTGGCTATCGTCAATTTCCCTTTTTGAAGAATAATAGTTAACTGAGCTTTCCATAGTTAAGCCAGCCACAATAACAATGAGTGAAAAGTTGTTGCAGAGATAAAAGATCCATCCTGCACCCGACGCCTGGAAGTAACGGGAAAGGAAAATGTTCATGATCAATATCGACAAAAAGTACAATCCCCGCCAAACAAGACTTTGGGCTATATGTCTATGAAAACTCATTAATTATGCTGCTCACATTGAGCGCTAAAAATACAATAGTTTGGTTTACGGCCCTTTGAAAACGAAAACAAGAAAAGTAAACTTATCAATAAAGAGGATAAATGTCAGAGAACAATGCCTTAATTATCCAAAGTCCCGGGAGTGGGATTGGTTTTATCGTCACCTTGCTTCTCTTTTACCTTATTTACTATCCGGGTGACTTTCTTTGGTGTCTCTTCTTCCTCACCTAAAAGTATTCCCCAGGGTTGCAAACCCTCTATACGATCAAACATAACCTTTGCAATCGCCAGGTAAGGGATTGATAGAAACATACCCGAGATGCCAAACATCATTTCACCCACGATAACACCTAGAATAACAACCAAAGGATTTAGTTTCACCTGTGAGCCAACAATTTTTGGCATTAAGAAATTACTGTCAAAAAGGTGAATACAAATAATGGCTATCCCAACAAAGAGAGCATGTTTACCGTCAGTAGTTGCAAACGTGATGCTTATACTTAGCAAAAGAGCTGTAAAAATACCAATGTAGGGAATGACGTTGAAGATGCCGACAATCAATGCCAACAGAAATACATACTCGATGCCTAGTATCCAGAAAACCAACCCGGCGATGATGGCTACAATCACCATTTCAAAAAATAGCCCGGTGATGTACTTTCGGATAATGTGTTTGATATGCTCGAGAATATCGTAAATGACATCAACGTATTTTTCAGTAAATGTGGCTACAACAAAGCGCATTAATAAGCGTCGGTAGAATAATAAGAGGATGGTATAGATTAAAATGAATACAAGAAACAATAGAATGGATGACAGCGAAAGAACAGTTTGCTCAACAATAGATCCGCTTGACTTTGCAAGATTGTTAGTCGCATTCCGTATGTAAGCCGTCTGCTTCTCTATATTGATATGAAATGTCTTAGCAAACCAATGCTGCAGGTTAGTAGAAAGTGTGTGTAGCTGCAGTTTTAAGGCAGGCCATTCGCTGCTTAACGTAGATATTTGCGACCCCAAAATGTACATGATAAACGAAAGGGAAATCAACAACAGTAAAACAGCAATAATAGAGGATAGACTTCTGGGCAATTTTGCTTTGTTCTCAAAAAAGTTAGCCAATGGCAACAGTAATATTGCAAACAAAAACGAAAACAGTAAAGGCACGATTAGGCTTTCGCCTAAAATACACAGGTAGCCGGCCGAAATTAATATTACCAGGATAAAAGCCAGCTTGACATAAAACGGAAATTTCAAATCTTTCATACAATTATTGGTCAGTGAGAATTGGTAGAGTTGTTTAGCAACAAAATAATATTAAATGGGTGAGAAATATTTTACAGAGATAGGTCAGGTAAATATTCCGGAGGGCAAGTGGGTACTCGTTTTACCGGGCTGGTACCCAACCTGGCAAGATCCGTTTACCGGTGACTTCAATCAGCGACACGTTCATGCAGCAGGAATGCATGCTGCACAAGTTGTTTTATACATCGTAAAAGACCAGACAGGTGCGCTGGGTAAAAATGAAATAAGATATATACAAAGCTCAGACAAAATTGTCGAGATAATTATTATTTATCCGGCCAGAAAAAATAAAATCTTTGATTCAGTTCATTCCAACTTACAGTTTTTGCATCTCTTGTACAAGCATGCAAACATTATAAGTGAGAACTGGGGTAAACCTTTTTTATTGCATTCATATATAGTTATAAGAGGTGGTCTTGCAGGATTACTTTTAAGCAAAAAATTCAAAGTACCTTTCATCCTCTCTGAAAATTGGACTATTTATTATCCTGAAGATCCACGTTTTTTTAAGCGAAGAAACGGGCTGTTTAAGGCAGTTGTAAAACAGGTGTTCAGAAGTGTTGATCGTTTTCTTCCCGTAACGGTTGACTTACAAAAAAAAGTTGAGAGCCTGTTCGATCCGGTTCCTTCAACGGTTATTCCCAACGTGGTTGAGACTGGGATCTTTAATAGAGACATATACCGCAACAAAATAAAACCCTTTCGTTTTATCCATGTGTCTACAATGTCTTATCAAAAAAATCCGGAGGGCCTTTTGCGTGCCTTTAAAAAGTTTAACGAAAGTAACCCGGGTAGCACAATGTGGATGGTTGGGCCTTATCCGGAGGCCGTTCCCAAGTATGCACAGAGTGTAGGGTTAGACGATCACCTTGTCCATTTTACTGGCTCGGTTTCTTACAGAGAGGTTTCTACTCTTATAAAGGAGTGTGAAGCGCTGGTTCTATTTAGCCGGTACGAAAACCTTCCTTGTGTTATTTTAGAAGCGCTTTGCTGCGGTCTGCCGATTATCAGTACAAGCGTAGGTGGTATAGCAGAAGTTATTGATAACACAAATGGAGTATTGATAGACAACGAAAACGAAGAACAGTTAGCCGCTGCCCTCAGCAAAGTTTTTACCCAGTACAATACGTTTAATCCTCCGGAGATTTCTAATCTGGCAACTGCCTTGTACAGTTATCAGTCAGTTGGGCAACAATAAATAACGTATATAAAGAATTTGAGAACCAAGGGTACTAGAGTTTTTTTTGGAAGCCAGCAGAAGGTCTGTGTTCATCTTTTCTTGCGTCGCACCCTTGTACTTATTCTCTTTATTGTCCAAACCAATTATGAGGCTAATTATTCCTGGCTAATTTATTTACAAGCATTATAAATTCATGCTGCGCCTCTTTTTTTGGTTTTCCTTTTAGCAACAGCCATGCTTCATATTTTGCTTTAGCGACTACGTCACCGCTGCCGACTGGTATCGAAATATTTATATCACCTTCTGTTGCTTGTTTGTATAGTGCAAAAAGTCTAATCGAACTTTTTTTGCCGGCGCTTTTAAATAGTTCTGAACTTTCTTCAACTGCTTTTTGAAACAAAATCTTTACTTCAGCCAATTCATTTTTATCAGTATTGAAGAGCGGATTTTGACATTGAAAAATTTTTGGGGGTAAAAATTTATACATGTAAAAAGTATACGGGTTTTATAAAAGGTTAGAGTCAAAGCACCAATGCCGAAAACATTTTTAAGAAAGCTTCCTAAAAAATCAAATAACATTTCAAATCTAAAATTGTTTTTCCTGTCGTACGTTAAACACTATTTCCTGTCTTTGTATTGCTAATTTAAATAAAAAATAGGGTAATAATTAAAAAAATAAATCGCGAAAAACACTGAAGTGAAATTTGTTTTAGTAGTAATCGTTGGGCTGTAAACCCAAAATACAAGTAGTTAAAAAATCGGTGAAAAATGAACTGCTTTGAAGTTCAAACTCCTTGATTAGTATATCTTACACTCAGACAAAGTCTCATGAAGCTATTAGTGATGGTTTTGTCCCCCAACGTTTTAGTTATAATAGTTTTCAATTCAAAAATTCTGTGGACAATAATTCTGGTCACCTGTTGAGTATTTTATTTGTTGACGATGACGCGGATGAGTCGTACTTGTTTAATGAAGCCCTTGAACATGCCTGCCTGCAAGTGCAACTATTACGTGCCACCGATGGTAACGATTTATTACTGCAATTAAAATTATCACCCACTCCCGACCTCGTATTTATGGACATGAATATGCCCCATAAAGACGGATTGGAAACCCTGGTAGAAATAAGGCAAAATCAAAAATTTGCAAAACTTCCAGTCGTTATTTATTCTACAACAAAAGATGATACAAGTATTGACAAATGCTTTAAAAATGGGGCAAACCTTTTTGTAATAAAGCCAAATAATTTTGATGGTCTGGTTAGGATAGTTAAACACATTTGTTCTATCAGCTGGACCAATTTTCCGCAGCCAGCAAGAGAACAATTTGTAATTACTGAAGACTTATAACAACTTTCTCTAGACGAATGAGCAGCTTGGAGAGTTGGCATAATTGTTTTTGAAATTTTATTATTAGCAATCTAAATTTTTGAGTTATGCCAGTTTCAAACGACAACCAGGATTACGGTAAAAGTGATGAAAAAAATAAGGAAAATGTAAGTAGCTCGTCTGCACCGAATGAAACGAAGTTTACAAGTGATGATTTAAAAGGAAAGAAAGTAGATGCGGATCCCGATAGAGAAACAGACCGACCTGCCGAACAGCAAAAGTAATAAAGACATTTATTGAATACAAAAGGTGCCTGCTGCTGCAAGCACCTTTTGTATTTCACCAGTAACTATTTCTATAAAGAGATGCAAGTGTAAAAAAAAGACCTGGTTAGTTTTAACGATAATCCAGGCCTTGTAAAAAGCAGTACGTTTTGGATTTTTCCATTAATCAGTGTTTCTCATTGGTAATTTTTTTCTTTCCTCTTCGTCAAAGTTGAAGTTCCATGGTCCGTTGCCTGCGACAAGAAAGTAAATTAGTAGCAATAAGACTATAACAGAAATAATAGCTTCAGAATATGGTCGCCACATAGCACCGGAAAAGTTGAATAGTATAACGGCACCAAGCAGTATAGGAATTTGAATGATACATGCAAACCGGGTAAGTACGCCAAGTGTAATGAGTAAGCCGCCAAGTATGTGCGCAAAGACGATGTAGTGCCCCACCATCATAATGAAAAATGAGCCGAACGATAGCCTGTGACTGAGCAAGTCATTCATCGTACTCATGTTACGTAGAAAGTCTATCCCTTTATAGCAAAGAAAAACACCGAGGGCAATGCGAATAATGTCTACCCATTTAGGGTGATGAGTGTCACCCCAATGTTCAACACGTTCCATGTAATTCATATAGCAGCTTTTTAAATGAAAGAACCTTATCCAAATATAATTAATAGTTTCCCCATTTGCAATAGCAGTTTTTTACTTTTTTAGCCCGAACAAACCGCCAAAAATTGCACATTTTCTTACTGCAAATTGCAAGACGTAGTATTTTATATTTTAAGTTTAAGCTGGCTTAGTAGCTGGTGCCACTTCCGTCCGCTTCCAACATTTCCTTTAAATCTATTGGGCTATTTGTTTGTATTTGCAAAGTCTAAGGGATTAACTTATTTTAAGTGCATGAATCTAACAACGACATTATACGCGACATCTATAAACCAGGTAATTGAGCAACTGGACGCAATAATAGACTGGAGTAAACATAATCAAAGCAGGATAGGTTATTTTGCCACACTCTATCGTAAAATGACCATAGCAGTCAAAGAGGGCATAGCCAATAACCGATTTGAGAATGGACACCGGATGGAGGCGCTGGACATTATTTTTGCGAATAGATATCTTCATGCTTTTGATGCTTATGTAAACAAAAAGCCCTGCACAAATGCCTGGTGCGTTGCGTTTGATGCAGCTAGTAAAACGAACTTAATTGTACTGCAACACTTAGTTCTTGGAATAAATACACACATCAACCTTGATCTTGGTATTGCTGCAGCGGAGGCATGCCCCGGGCAAGAAATTCACGGACTGAAAGGCGACTTTGAAAAAATAAATGACGTGATAGCAGCTCTAACACAATCAGTGCAAGATGATTTATCGGAAGTCTGGCCACCTTTAAAATTACTGGCTTCTATTGCAAATCACCACCAGGAAGCTGTCTTAAATTTTAGTATCAATACTGCCAGAAAAGCCTCATGGGCAAACGCTGTTGCATTATCGGCAATGACTGGATTGGTCAAAGAAAGCTATATAAAAGTGATGGATGAAACAGTAGTTGTGCTTGCACATCGAATTATGAGTCCAGGATTGGCCGTGCAATTAATCTTATCTCCGGTTCTGCATAAAGAAAACAAACACGTCAGTGAAATTATTGAAATGTTGAATTGATTATTTGCATTATACTCCGAACTGTCTTAGATGATGGTCAAGGTGTTTATACATTCCGGAGCTCCATTCGTCAGGGGTAAGTGGTCCAAAAAAGGAATGTGGATGTGTAGTGACTTTAGCTTCGCCGCCTGTCGAAAATTTGTCTATTAGTGATAACAGCTTTGTTTTTTCTACATCAAAACTTCTGTCGTCAGGAAAAATGAAACTTTTATCAGTAGGTGTATTTTTTTTAAGGGGCTTATCGTTTGTAAAAACGGACTTAAAGAAACGACCAATGAGTTTACCTATCAGTGCCTGAGGAGGATTTTTTTCGCCGGTAGCAGCCTCCAACGCTGCACTGCAGTGCGCCAGCATTTGTGAGACGTTCATCTTGCCCCATTGTCTTTGCGAAGTTGGCTGCAACCTTTCTATTCGCTGTTTTATATGCTCAACAGTAATTGGTTGAAATAAGTTTTTCATGTAGCAAGGCTTTAAGGGTTTTAAAAAGTGATACTAATGTAATCAATTAGTTATCAAACAGAAAGAAAAGTAAATTGAATTTGTTTAGCGCTTTAATCAGGATTTAATTTTTAATGGATATTCAGCAAAACCAGGATTAAAGAATGCCTTTACAAGTTTAAGACTAAAGATTAATTAGTAATAGAAAGTTGAATGGAGCGTCGCAACAATGCTGCTGCATGACCTGCTGCCTGTTCCCAAAACCTTATTCGTATAAAAGGTCCTTTTTTTGCAAATGTTCAGTGATGATTAGTGACGACGAGAACATTTGCCCGCTGTGTAATCGAGAGATGGCCGAGCCTTGTAACAAGCATCACCTGCTGCCGCTAAGTAAGGGCGGCAAAAATACACCGACCATTTTGCTGCATAAAATATGTCACGACAAGATACACGCCGTCTTTAAAGAGGTTGAATTGAAGCGATATTATAACTCGATTGAACGACTAAAGGAAAACGCTGAAATAGAAAAGTTTATCAGTTGGGTGAGTAATAAAGAGCCGCAGTTTTATGATAAATCGATTAAGACGCGAACAAGAAAACGCAGGTTTAAGTGAGGGGTGTTTTGAGGAACTCTTTAACATTATATCACTGCCTCTTCGGTCACGATCTCTGATCTTGTATCTGCGAGCAGCGTGTCGACCGTTTGATTTAATTGAGTCGCTTTCTTGTTTTTGTGATTACTGATGACTGATTTGAAGAATGCAATCAAATCATCTACATGGTGATCGAACATGAAAAGTTCACGTTGGTTCCAAACATTTTGGCGGAGGGCATGCATCGATTGCTTGTCTCTTATCAACTCTCCCAACTCTTTCATGTCGTTGAAAAGTAAGCCGAGGTTCAGCTTTTTTACGACAGATTGTATGGCTACAATATGCCCTTCGTTGTTTCGTTGCAACATCGGCACGCCAGACAAAGCAAGGGTGGCCATGCGGGCAGGAATGTTTAGGTCGTCCCAGTTAGAGCGGCTGATTTCGCCGCCATTTTCGCTCTTGAAAAAGTGCAGCCAACCAGCATCGTACTGTGAAAATTCTTTAACCCAATTTTCCTGGTCAACGTTCGGGTGGATGTGTAAAAAGCCTGGTGCCATGCGGTCTGTTTTCTCAATCCACTCTTTCCATTGACCGTGCGTGAAGTCACCGTAGAAATGCAGGTGTATCTTTTGCTCAGCCAGCTCCACCACATTGTGCGGATGCAAACCAATAGGTCTGCCGGGAACGACAGTATGATATTCATCGGGAGTTGAGTCGGATAATAGCTTCGATTGCGGCTGGTCGAACCAATCTTTCTTTGCCAGGTCGCCGTCTAAGATATAATCAAGCGAATGCTGCTCTTTGGTTGTAAAGTCATCGAGCCACAGCTTCATTTCTTCACTGGTATAAATTCTGCCATCTGCTTTGTTGTACAGCTCAATTAGTTCGTTCCACATACCTTTTTCCATGCAGATAAAAGGACCTTCTTTAAAATGCCAAACGAAAGGAATGCCGGTTTTTGCTTTTAAAACTTCATGGCAAATTGGTACTGCCTGCCAGTTTAAAAGCGCATAAATGATGTCTGGTTGAATCCTTTTGACTTCCTCCTGCCAGTTGTCATATGCTATGTCTTGCACATGCCCGAAGGGTAGAGGGCCAACGTAGTTATACCAGTAGGGCTGCTTCATCCATAAGCCAAATAGTTGGTGACCCTGCTCTTCAAGTGCCAACACTCTTTCTGCATTGTATGCAAGTTCACCGACCAATAATATTTTTAAACCTCCCGGTTTTAGTCTGGCGTCAGGTCTTTGTCGCTGGGCAGCATACCTGTCGACCTCGTTCATAAAATTACCTTTGGTCGTGTGGTAAATGAGGGGCTGAGAGATGCCGTAATAAGATCGGAAAGTGTTGATGCCGCCAATCGGTTCCTGCATAATCTTGTAACGCTGGTTGGGATGATCGACCCACTCACAGGTTAGCTGACCTGAGGTTACTTGTTCGCCCTGCAACTTGTTCCAAAACAACCTGTTGAGGTCATCGCTTTCCAGTTCGTTTCTATCGGTCCATCGATCTGCAGTTTTTTTATGCATCACCTGCACCAGTTGCAACCACTCATTTTTTATAATACCATTTGTTGTTCTATTGTAATAGTGACGAATGTATGAATAGGAGAGAACGGCCTTTTCATTTTGCTGCAGTACATCATATAAAGATTGCAAATGGTCTTTGTAGATAACATCGTCAGAAGGCAGATAGGCTATGTAATCCGAAGCAGCTTTTTCAATGCCGGTATTTAGGCATGCTCCTAGACCTTTATTCGTTTCGTTTTGCCAATATTGAATCCTCCCGTCTTGTAAGAATTCATGTATGACAGATTTCGTATTGTCAGGAGAGCCGTCGTCTATAATAATTAATTGCCAATTAGTTAGTGATTGAGCTAGTAATGAAACGATTGCTCGTTTTATAAAATGTTCTTGTTTAAAAGTCGGCATTATTATAGAAACAACTGGCTTCGACATAGATACTTGTCTTTTGTTTTAGGTGTATGATTTGAGATAAAATTGCTTGGGTAACAGTTCCGCCATTTCGTTGCTTTAAACTTAAATCTCCAAATATTCAGGTGCGTTTACCTTACGATCCGGTACTGTAGTCTCAAGTTCTTGGTGGTAAACACCGCTTGGTATAATGCCACAACCGCCATATTGTTTCATAACTCTCAATTGGGCAAGTACATCCTCTCCGCAGTGTTGTTTGGGCAGTTGCTGCCAAAATGAAAACCCACCAATCTTTTTCAGTTTCTCTGTATCATACATCACACAGCCGCCGATCCATGCAATTTTATAAGGCATTGGATTATTAGAATTGGCTTTTAAATTCTGCTCAACATGCAAAATGTTTGCAGCGTTGTGCACCTTATACCTATCCCATTCACGACTTTTCGGCACTATGTTTTCAGGCTCCACCGGCCCGTTCCAAAACTCAATCTCCTGTTGGTGCGGACGAATATCATTTTTATAACTTAGACCAATAACAGCACAGCCCACAAAGCCAATCTCATATTGCTCAATTACTTGTTGCATGTTCTCCACAACATACGTATCAAGTACTAGGTCGTCATCCAAAAACAGGCAATATTTTGCAGTAGCCTGTTCAAGCAAAAACTGTCTTTGGTGCGCCATACCCAGTGAAGGAAGGTTTTTTAAAATAGTAACCGAGTGGCCTCTGATCTCAAGCAGTCGTTTAATTGTTT
>Ga0181463_1000340_pt2 | contig 10791 bp, 7 predicted proteins | sample InSIn1gowninarea_FD_119071 | JGI IMG/M metagenome (GOLD analysis project Ga0181463, IMG submission 119071) | Clean room microbial communities from NASA Spacecraft Assembly Facility at Jet Propulsion Laboratory, Pasadena, California, USA -... ... | reverse complement strand
GCAAGTTCAAAGTTACAAGAAGAGGAAGCCTAGGAGGAGCTTGGGGGTTCCACCCAGACTGGGCGAAGCCCCCAAAGTTCTGAAAAGATGGTCCTGGATTTTGGAAGGCACCAGGTTGCCTGAAGTATCCAGCAAAACCGGCTGAACTAAAAGGCAAGCCTTGTGATCCAGCAAAACTCGGAGTTTGACCAACTCCGGCCGCAAAACCTCCATGATAGGCGAAGCTTCCTCCTAAAGGATTCTAAGTAGTGGATAACCCCTGATAAGGATTTCAAGTAGTAGTTAAGGGAGGAATACTTCAAAATGAACTAGCTGTGGAGTACGGTCCATTCCTTTGTTCGCTGAAAAATGGATTCGCAATTCCCATGCCACTAATCGTAGGGTTAATCCAACCTTGGAAAGGATTGATGCTTTGTCCTGTAGAAGAAAAAGGCATAGATCCTACTATCGTGTTGGAATGTGGTATATGACCACTTCTGAAAGGAAAACCCTAGAATGAAGCTGATCCACCCATCATGGATGTGAAGGCACTAAATGGAACTGATGGAATACCTTGTGAATGGGTGCCAAATGGGAAGAATCCAGTACTAAAAGCATTGGCTTGGGAATTTACACTCATAGAAGGAATGGAGGTAGACCCAACAAAAGATGTGCCAAAAAAAGACCCAAATAAAGATGCAGAGGGGATGGAAATGGTTCCTACCCCTTGTACTGATGTTGGAGTCTGAATAGTTGTAGCACTTGTAGTAGAAGCCATGCTTCCAGTAGTGATCGTCGATGGTAAGTGTGTAGTGTAACCTAGCCTTGATGGTCTATGCATCAGAGTCCCAACATATTGTAATACTTCTGAATAGATAGAAGGTAAGGGAGAATTCAGAGCCGCTAACGACTCTTGAAATTCTTCTACTTCTATGTTACCTTCTATCTAAAAGAGAACTCGAGAAAGAACTGGAGTGCTCATCTCTTGTTCTGTGGAAGTACCCAACCTATTTTGAAGAATAATGTCTCTGTGAGGAGGATCAATCCCCGATGCATCAGCTGCCACAGGACAAAACCCACCAGCAGTATTACCTCTGCGCCTTCTAGGAGAAGGCTCTAAACTTGGTGGTGAAAGACCACAAAGTCTTCGAGACCGTCTAGGTGATTGGTCAGCCACTTTGAATTTTTTATTAAGATCTAGCTAAAGACTCAAAAAATTGAAAGCTAGGCCAACTAGGAGCATAGAGCACACACTAAAAATTCCCTAAAAGATATCAGCTAGTCAAACAACTTTCGAGTATTTCCACTCCAGGTGATGAGGACCGGACACCAAAATACAAGAAACTAAAGTAAGGGGCCTTTTGAAGATAGTCTGGGATAATGAGGGCCCATCCCTATTAACGAAGGTAAAAGAGGAAGTTACACTGGCCTCCTAACAACAACCTGCGCTGGTGCAAGTCCCCAAGCTTCGCAAGGGTGCCCTCCAGTAGTACCATTGAGAGTGATACAACATCGACCTCAGGTGCCACGGGATTCCCCTCTGTCGCCACCTGTGCAGATCCCTAGGAGTAGCAACTAAGGTTACCAACTCATATCATAAGCCACGCAGAACAGTCTTGAGGTTAGATCCGACAAGTAGGAGAGGGGCTATCTCTCTTACCTATCTTCAAAAACACTCATGCTTAACTCCCAGATCCGGAGCTTTCTTGGTCTCCCTAACGCTATTGAGTTTTCACTCACTATTTAGACTCCTATGTTTGATAGTTTAAATGGCCTTGGAGAGTTATCTCTCCACTTTCCTAATCCAAGGCCCTAAAATATCCTAGAACTTGTTGGTGTGTCTAACTTAACAATTATAAGAAGTTCTAGTATATTATAATTAGTGCTTGTTTTTAAATGGGTTGTTCTTTGAGTTAAGGGATAAGTGGAAGTGAAACTAGTGGTGTTTTGACCCAAAATAAATCAATAAAAAACAAACTACATGCAAATGCACTTGTTTTCATTTTTTGATGCAAGAAATTTCTATTGGGTTCAGAGGAACTTAAAAAAAACAACAAACTTTCCTTTTCTTTTCTCTTACTCACGCTTCACACTCACAAAAGTTAACAAAACTATGGATGCCTAAAAATATGTGCAACTCTATCCTAGTGCAATGAGTACATGCTAATGCAAGACTTAATACTACTCTAAATCAAGAAATGAAAGTTACTTGTTTATGAATTTCTAATTTGCCACTTAAAATGTTTAGATAGAATATGAGTTTCTAATCGTTCATTTTGCCTAAACACTAAAAACAAGTTTCAAGACAAACAAAAATGCACTTTCATTCACTAAAAGAAACTAAATCAAAACAAAGTTCAAGAAAGCAAAACTAAGTTTTTTAAAAAGTTTTCTTCAAAAGCAAAAGCAAAATCATCTTTTCAAAAGTGCTCTCAACAAGACCGAAACTTTATGATTGAAAAATCGGCACCAAACACTTTGCAAGTTGATAACACAAAATGGATGAAAACTCAACAACAAAGATGTGTTTCGAGATGCTTTTAACAATCAAAAGTAGCAATGAGAGGTTTGGCAACAAAGACCAAAAGATAAACAAAACAACTTTCAAGAAAGTGTAAACCAACAACTTTCGAAATCAAGAAAAGTAGATGGTCACAAAAATGTAGTTTTAACAAGCAAACACAAAAGGTCACCAAAACAACATTTGACACAAAGACTGAGATCAACTTTCGTGCTCTGGAAAAACGGAGCAGCCAAGACTCCTAACAATAAATCTTGTGTGCTTAACAAAACGATGACGCTTTCCATAAAACCAATAAGACCAACACTTTCCAAAATCAGAGAGAATTTGAAATCAGATACTTGTTGTAAAACTAAAAACTGACACAGAAAAGTAACTGTTAGGACTGAATCAAACCAGTAGACAGACCTTTAGAAACAAAATATTTGAAAAATCTTGAAAATTGCAAGATATACATGACTGTATTGATGTATAACTGTGTGTATATGCGACTGAGCCTAAGGAAACCTATGTATACATGGGTTTAATTAAGGAAACATGCGTATATACACTTCTATAAACAAAAAAACCCATGTATATAAAATATTTCAAGAAAAATCAAAAAAAACAGTCTGAAGAAACTGACCAAACTTAAAATTCAAGTTGCTACAGGAACAGACTACACAAAAAACATCAAGAAAATAGACAGTTGAGCCATGATTGGCTTGAATAAACCAAAACTAGGAACAACAATACTGTTGTCCCCAGTGGAGTCGCCAATTTTCTTGAGGGACAAATTCCCCTAGGGTCTTTGGATTGAAACCCGAGCAGATTATAGGTTGTCTATACCGAGAAACATGCATTCCATATAGTCATAATGCTAAGATAAGAAAACTATACGATAAGGGGTGTACCTGGGGGTCCTACGTTCGAGAAGATCCTTCTAGGGTCCAAACCCTCTTGGATTTCCTTTTGCTCCTTCAACTTGCAAAAGAATCAATTCAAGAAAGTATAGCAGTGTATGGACTGAACATCATAAAGAAATCATCTTCATAGTATATTGAAAGGTAGTTAGTTATGCAATTAAACAACCATTCACACATGAATCATAACATAGATATCATAAACATGAAGAATATTTATGTCAAGAACAAAGACAGGTGTTTCTTTTATTATAGACAAATAAAGTACAGAAAGGAATAATTTCACCTCATTCATCCTTTCATAGGCTCCAAGCGGAATTTTCCTCTGGATTCATCCAATCTCAAGCCTTTAACAAACTCCTTCCATGACTTACTCCATGATATCTCAAATGGTAGATAGACATCATCACACAAGGAAACAAGGGTTTCCTGTAAATAGGGGAAGTGCAGGAGGCACTAGGATCTTTAGACCTGGTTAGGGAAATCTCAGCATAATAACCTTTCTCTCTCTTCTCTCCTCCTTTAGGCCTTCCCATTGAATCCTTTTTATACTTCTCCCAAAGTAGTTTTTTAGTTGGAAATTCGTTGGGAACAGTTGGCCACGAGCACTAACAAGTGATCAACCGGTAAAACTCACGATCTTCGCTCGAAATTAAGGAGATTTAATTTTTTTAAGTGTTTTAAGACATATATGTGGGTTGGGTATACACAAACCCACGTACACATGCATTCAACTCAGGGCAATGTCGTGTATAGGGAATAAAACACTATTTTTTAAATTTTGGACCAGGTCTAGAGGGAGGGGTTGCCCTAGGCCATGACTGCAGCATCACAAACCTCAAGAGTTAGATTTGGAGCTATAACAGATATGATAGATCAGTCATCCCTAAACATCAAGCTTTTATTTTGCATATGCTACTTGGAAGAGCTAAACGAGCATGTATACACATATTCACCAAGGTGAACCACCGTACAGATTTGCAGATAAAAAGTTATAACCTTGTAGCTATTCAAGTCTCTAGATATACCTATATCATATCAAAAAACATTTGTTAGCACTCAGATCTAGCCTATCCATTATTAGATCTCATAATGATAAGTCATTCTGATCCTGATTCATTATTGGATCTCATCCATCATCAAATACTCAAGTGCATACTTAGTCTAGATCAAGAAAAGCATCAGAAACCCATAACATGCATATTTTCATTTTGATCTAACACTTCATAAGGTATTCATTCCTTGCTACCTATCCCTTTCATCTTCTCCTCCTTATATTGTTTTTTTCCTTTCTCAATACCTCAGACCAAAACCACTTAGGACCCATGATATTCTTGGATGGGATCAACTAGTCATTACTTTGCTCAATATTGTGGGCTAATACCATGGTATTGACCACTAGTATTGTTTATTCTTGAATCTCCTTGATTTTCGCACATATACGTGCTTTTCTTCTTGTGAAAGTGCGTGTATACATATACGCTCCTTTTGTTCTCTGAACCAACATGTATACACTGATTTGACTAAGTGGACCTAGATATACATCTTAAACTTCTTTACACCATTCTTTTCCTTCAACTTCTTTATTCTGATCAGTAGACTTTAGTTCCATCTTCCTGTTCTCATGTGCCAATGCCATGTTACCTTTGAGTAGACCTGTTACATTGAGATTTTCCATATAACTTTTGAAATGATTCCTTTGAACTACCATACATTTTGTCACTTCTGTAAATGCAACTCCCATGCATTTTATCACATTTGATATCTCTCCTGTAGATTCATCTAGTTATGTAGATTCATCTAGTTACCATATACAAGTGAGTTGTTCTGCTACAAGTGGGTTTCCATCAAGTACAACACATGCATCATAATGCCAACAAGAAGGGCATCAACAGGTAAACACAAATGCATCATTAAGTATAATTTCATTATCTTAGAAAGTTATCCATTTCACTAACACAATACTGTATGCGGAGAAATATGGAATATGTTTATAGAATGATTTGCCAACATATTTTATCTTTTCAATCCATAAAACAATCTAAAGAAAATATTAAGTGCCTTGTCATCCACAAAATCCTTGAAGACTCTATCAAAAAATTTGAAATGACACTTTACATTTCTTTGAGATGCATAGAGCATGGTGACATCCACATTAAGAGGCTCAATTTTCATGGGGGGGGGGGCTCAATTTACCTGTTTAGTCGAACACTCACCTTGGAAATGGATTGAAATGAGGCTCATAATGCTTCCAGGGCCGAGGAAGATCCAATTTCCCCCTTTCCTTGCTCAAATTCACCTTCAAATCCTCAATGTTCACCTACTTATGTGATTTTCACCTCAACATTCCTTAGGAAGCAAGCAACTTCTTGACTTTGTCATTTTTTTAATTTCCACTCAGTCTATCATTAAATTTGTTAAATAGATGTTATGACATCACCCTTTGACATGTTTTCACCTTCAAATCACTTAAGTGACCTTTCGTGTCAATATAAACCCCTCCATGATTTCCATAAAGAGAATTCAACCCTGTTAATGACGAAATAAATATTTGAAATATAATTTTGGAGAAAGAATTCCACAAATTCTAATGTGACATCTATAGAGGAGACATTAATGAGTGAAATGAGCTTTACTTTTCTTTGGATAGTGTTTCATGAGCATTACAAAACATGAAATACCTCATGATGTATGAAACCACATGGGGAACTATGATACGAGACAAACATATGTAGATTCATCTCTAAGACACAATGGAAAGGTTTGTTATGTATATAAGAGAAAGTGGTTCATATGGGGAGTAAAGTGTTGTGCTAAACATCAATGTGAAAACCCTTACAAAGGAAAATCACATTTTACATGGAAAAATATAATAAGTGAGTAGCTAGGGTGTCTTTTGAGTAATTTATTTTCTAGATCCATCCTAAGACCTATTAAAAACTACATGGGAAATTAAATGCCCGTTGAGATAGGGAGTTACCACCGATGAAGTGGTAATCACTAGATAAATACCATACACACATAAGCAATGAGAATGGGAATTAAAAGGATTTCCCATGACCTTTAAACTGAGTAGATATAGGATACCAACTAGGAAATACTTGTATATAAAGCATCACGCTATGGTTAACACATTAATGCAATATCATAATATGAACATAATTTTGGCCTATAATGGTATCATATCAATTGAAAAAAAGAATACTTCACTAAGGCGTAACTTGGGTCCAACTATGCGACATGTACTCTTCCTAGGAGTGCATGATAACCTCAATATATCTATGGACCTATAATTTGTAAAAATATGACACAAAAATCATAAAATATGATGAAGGGATGAATATAATCATCTCAAGCAACATAAAATAATATCTAAAATGAAATATAACCTCTACTTTAGGAATTTAAAATAATGAAAGTATTTCTGTACTTACTAAAATAAAGTAAAATGTTAAACTTAGTTATAATGAAACACATAGGTAAATCCAATGCTCATTCTAAAAATATTATTCATGTAGCCCTACTATCATAGAGGATGCATGGCATGCTAAGTAAAATAATAAATCCCATGTAACCATTGGAAATGTTCAACCATACCATAGAGTTTCCCTTTTTGTTTGGTTACAAAACAGATTACTAATTTAGAAGAGCATGAGTAGAAATATGTTAGAAATTCCTTCAACATTTCAGAAGAACTGAGGTAGCATCATGATGAAGAAATGAATTCCTAGTGGCATGTGAAGGTTAACTTGTACTTTTGCAGTGTCCTTCAATCAAGTAGTGGATGGTGCTGATGTAATTGGCATGTCTCTCAATATAGGCAAGACACAATTCATCAATAACATTTATAAAAATATAGGCTTTGATGGAAGCACCAAAAGAAACCCACAAGAATATCGTTTCCCCTCCTTATACCTCCCATTCCTATCAAATACTTTCAAATGATATAATTCCACTTGGAACTTTTTTGTTTCTTAATTTGTCCCATAATATTTCTTCTCTCTAATCCATTTTATGCTTGGAAAAATCTTGGAATTGTCTCTCAATTTGTGCATTATTATCAAAAAGTTTGCAATTGACATAACTATCAGGGACCAAAGGTTGGAAGATGACTTCAAATTTTGGATTTTTCATTACATATTCACCAAGCTAAACAATTGAGATTGGAAATGGCTAGTGCATAATAATTTTTTTGTATAAGACTCATGCATTGTCGACATCCAACAATGAAAACTTCTACTATTATTTCGCCATGAAAATCCTATTGTTGCACTTGTATATTGATCTCATTAGAAGGTTTACATGGATTTTCTTACACAATGGATTATTTTCCACATTCCTTGATCATGTTTGGCTATCAACATGACCAAAAAGTTATAATTTTTCCAGTGGAAATACCATTATTATTATTGTCATAAATGGGATCCCAATCAATGTAAAAACAAATTACATCCCACTTTTTATTTCAATATCAATAATAACATAAATTTTTTGAATATCCTAATTTTTCACGCCCCTTGATTCCATGCAAGTAATAAAGGATGGCTAGTTTCTCTTCTTGTCATGAAAGTTTACTTTACACCCTTTTTCTTTAAATTCCTCTTTATTTCCCATGGAAGAATGATAAAACTCTTAATCATTGTTTTCATCTTGAGATTACAAAATACAATCATATTTATAACTCACTCCATAAGTTTCCTCTACATACAATCATATTTATAACTCACTCCATAAGTTTCCTCTACATAGAATATGGGATGTCCTTTCCTCCTCATTGTCTCCATCAAAAATATTTTGCAAAAATGAGACTATATAGTCAAAGTAAAACAATATTGAGGATGATAAACTCACTTAAATTTATAATCCCTTTTTATTTTGTTTCAGTCTTTTGTGGTGGCTAAGACCCAAAGGATATGGATTTAATCCTAGCTTCTTTAAAAAAAAAAGATAGATTATATTCTCTCCAATACTTATGTAGGAATAAAATATTAAGGAAAAAATGTTACACTCAAAGTCTAGGAAAACGTTTATTTCTTTGTGTTAAATGTTAAGAGCGACCATTTCTAGTCACAAATTATTTTGGCGCAAGCTAGAACGAAGTCCAGAGAAATTTCATAGGAGCTACAACAATAAGAATCATGAGGTATACAAGAATTCACAAGGACTTGAAGGGTAAAGAATAAATGTGAATGTTTTAAGTCGAAAAGTCTTAAACGTCCAGGGACAAAAACAAACATTCTTCCATTATCAAGACAAAGTAGTCGAGGAAATCACTGTGGAGGACGTATCTAAGATATTTGAATTTTAGAAAATCAAGAACTATTTCAAGACCTTAATGTGGAGCACGTATCGAGATGGAGTGAATATGGAGAACTATGCTAAATGTTATTTAATGATCACCTCACTTAAAGATAATGCAACAATCCTAAATACACAAGGAAATATGGAATTTGGATCATCATAAGGCTCATAGTATTAAGAAATTTCCCATACACTTATATAGACATTGCTGTGATCTACTGAAAGCATGTGTTAACAAAATATTTAGAGATCATTTGTGCTACTAACTCATCCTTTCCTTCCCTCATCCAAAAGAATCACGACTCTTCTTTCTCCTCCATAGTTTGAAAAATGTGTCTATGTAATGCTTCATATAAGGTCACGAAATTGTGTTTATGTAATGCTTCATAATAGGTTACGAATAGGTGAGAAAATGATCTACCAAAAACAAATTCTAAAGATCTTGTGGGTTTAAAGAAAAAGAGGCTACTAGGGGAACCTCCAATCACAAGTCATTCCCAATATATTAATTACATTCTTCTACGAGGGGAACCTCCACCATGACTCTTAATCATTTTAAGAAGTGTTAGATATATATATATATATATTAGTTTTGTTGAGGACAAATTGAACTACCATATTTTGTTGTATATATTTACAATTATGAAGTTTCGAACACAAGAGACATGGTCTTCTTTTAAATATTTAGGAATTCCATTGTCTCTTAGCAACCCTTCATCTCTATCCTCGTAGAGAACTATTGAAAAAATCAAGTCCAACATTCAACAATGGGATTCAAAATAGTTAAAACTGGCTGACGAGTTCCTCTAATAAAATCTATCTTTAGAATGCAACAAATAGCTCAATAAATTAAAATATTTTAACACCAAGGGAGGGAAATTCCATATTATTAATTTATGTGGTTATGGATCCTTGCGAAAGTGGATGGTTAGGAATTAAAGTTCCATACCTAATGAATTTAGCATTAGGAGCTAAACTTGCATCCAAAATAATTCTCAGAAGGCTAGAAATGAGGTGTAAAATTATATGAATAAAACACTTTAATGGAAATAAAAAGTGGTGGAATGAAGGTCAGTTAGGAAATCAAAACGAAGCTCATATTTGGAAGATTCTTAACATGGTAATCCATGTATTAGGTTCAAATTTTACTTCTATTTTTAACAATGGAAAATAAATTAGAATCTAGAAACGATAGTGTAATGAGAGATCAACCTCTAGAATGCATACCTTCTCCGAATATATGTTTAACAATGGAAAATAAATTAGAATCTAGAAAAGATAGTGTAATGAGAGATCAACCTCTAGAATGCATACCTTCTCCGAATAAAAGCATGGATGAAGGAAAAGATCTTGAATACCATCTTTGACATATTAACATATTTTTATCACTCTAGATATTGGTTAAGTTGGATGATTGAATCTCCTTTTTCTTATTTGAATGATTTCGTCTTGGTTATATTAGAAAACATTTTGGTTATATTATGAAACATTTTGGTTATATTAGAAAACATCAAAGGAAATGCTTCATGAGAACTTTAAGATTTAGACGAGGTTAGGTTGGATTATATTACAACATGAAAAAGGGACATGCACTAAATTCCAAATATAAACATATCTATCACGCATAATGGAATCTTGATACAAACTTCAAAGTATTGGAATACAATTCCCCTCTAGATTTGCTTCATGCTAATCAATAAAGGAAATACCAAAAATATTTTCTCTGTCTTATTCATGGTAGTTTATCTCAACTTCATTGTTTTAGTTCTGGTCATTTTGGTTCTAATTTACAATAGATTTTACAATTCTAGTGATTTATATAGATTATACTACAACACATTTATAATTTGATACTTATTAGTGGAAGTAATTATATACAAAATAAATAGAATTTTTTAATTTACTAATAGCATTAATTATAATATATTAATGTGTTGAAATATTTATAATATTCTATTTTATTTTTTTATTTTTTAAAGGTTGATTTATTGATTGAGTTTTTTTCTAAATTTTTGTTTCAACTTTGGATTTTTTTTTGTTATTTATTTATTTTTTTATAATTTTGAAATTTTGTTATTTGTTGATTGT
>Ga0181463_1000545_pt1 | contig 10802 bp, 14 predicted proteins | sample InSIn1gowninarea_FD_119071 | JGI IMG/M metagenome (GOLD analysis project Ga0181463, IMG submission 119071) | Clean room microbial communities from NASA Spacecraft Assembly Facility at Jet Propulsion Laboratory, Pasadena, California, USA -... ... | reverse complement strand
AGATTACCTCAATTGGTTTTGAAACCTCTGCCATTAGACTCAGAAGGTTGAAAATAGCAAACATAGGCTTTTGAATCATCAAAAACGGATGAACATAGCCCCCAAACAGCTCATGCACTGAAATGGCCCTAGTGGCCCTGAAAGCTTCCCTGAAGCTAAACAGTGAGAAGAATGCCTCAAAAGGAAAAATGAGCTGTAGAAATGGATTCAGAACGCTGGAAAACTTCAGGAATGACCTTCGTTCCACATTCACTGGCTGCACAATTCCCAATGCAGCTCCCAAACTGATTTGGCCCTAGTGGCTCCTGGAACTTCCACGAAGCTAAAAAACCTGCAAATGACCTCAGATAGCTATGAAACCTATGCCAATGGATTTAAAAGGTCAAAAGGACCAAAAATAAAAAAAAAAATTCGTCCAAAACCGACTTTCCTAGCCAAAGTTATGGCCATTTAAAGTTTCTCCAATTTGCCCCTAGAAAAACTCCAGCTAACTTTAGTTAACTCCAGATAACTCCGCCAATTATGGCGGGTCCGCCAAAATTTGGCACTCCGCCAAATATTCTGCCAGTTTTTTTGAAAAATTAAAATTTCTAATGTTATGGACAAATTCTTCTTTTTGCCATAACTTCCTCATATGGCGACCGTTTTTCGAACCGTTTGTGGCACCGGAATCAAGAAGATGAGAAATTTCCAGTCATTTAGGTTCCAATCAGTTCTAAGCACTTTCATTTTTGACCATTTTACGACACTTGGTCCTGAGCCCCTGATCACACTCCAGCTAACTTTAGTGAAGGTCCAGTTAGCTCCGCCAAATCTGGCAAAATTTGGCGCTCCGCTAAATATTCCGCCAGTCTAACTGCAGTTACATTAAATGCTGGCAGTTTTTCTCGGATTCTGTGTGCGGAATATTCCTTTTTTAATTTATTTTTTTTGAAAAATTAAAATTTCTAATGTTATGGACAAATTCTTCTTTTTGCCATAACTTCCTCATACGGCGACCGTTTTTCAAACCGTTTGCAGCGCCGGAATCGGGAAGACGAGAACTTTCTAGTAATTTAGGTTCCAATCAGTTCTAAGCACTTTCATTTTTGACCATTTTACGACACTTGGTCCTGAGCCCCTGATCACTACACCTCCACGGATGTGGTTGATGATCATGGAGACTTTAAGACATTAAGCAAGGCAACCTTTGTGCCAGTGCAATCCTTCACCAGTTGCGCTTCTGCCCAATGAGTCAAATACTCCATCGTAGTGATAATGTACCTTGATCCTCTCTTCCCTTGTTGCTGAATGGGTCTTACAAAATCTATGGCCCACTTCTCGAAGGGTTGCAATGTCATTTGTGGAATTAAAGTCATTTCATCCCTCCGCGATGGCCTGCCTGTTCTTTGACATACATCACATGCCTTGCAATATGCTTTTGAATCCTGATGAATGGCTGGCCACCATAAACCTACATGTAGAATATTTTGCATGGTTTCTCTTCTTGCATAGTGTCCTCTCGTGGTGCCCCCATGAACTTCTGTGAGGATGCTGCTTCATTCGAACTCAAGTACATACTGTCGCAATATCTCATCAGTCCCCGTCTTGTATAGATGCCTAGCAATGACAAAGAAATCTACCACATGCACCACTAATTCCTTCTTTTGATGTACAGAGTATCCTTCCAGTGCAGTTCCTATTGTTAGGAAGTGTATTATATCATGAAAATGACCATCTATGACACACACTACAAATAGCTACACGTTGGGAAATCCTTCTTCCAAGTTAGGTAGGCTCCTCCCCTATTTCGATGCGCGATAGTTGGTTTGGTCCCATGTTCAATTATCAAGGATTCACAAAAACTTCAAAGTCATAGTCTTGGAACAGTAAGAGCCATCTACAGCTGCGCCCCCCCAACACAAGCTTATTGACCAGGTAGTTCAATGTGGAGTGATCCATATACATCTTAAAATAGCCTCCTAGCAAGTAGTGTCGGTACTTCTAGGGCACATACACCATATCTAGCCCCTCACATTTAGTGGTAAAATAGTTCTTCTCTGCTTTGGATAATCTGTAGCTTGCGAACGTGATAGGATGGTCCAAGCCTTCTCCACCATCTTGTGTTAGTCCTACCCCCAGTGCTATACATGACACATCGACATGTACATGAAACTCTTTCTTCCAATCCGAGAAGACTAAAATCATCGCAGTAACCATCTTTTCTTTCAATATATCCAAGATTTTCTTATAGTCATCATTCCAGCACAACGTGACATTCTTCTTCAACAATTTTTCCATCGACATGGTGATCTGGGCATAACTTTGGATAAACTTTTTGTAATATCTCATATGTCCCAGAGTAGCACGCAATTTTTTCACACTCCTCGACGCTTACAAGTTCAGTATCACTGTGATCTTCGTGGGGTATACCATCAATCCTTGTCTGCAAACCACATGCCCCAACAGGTTCCCAAAAGGAACATAAAACAAACACTTCTTGAGATTGAGCATGATCTAATATCTTTGACAGGTATCTAGCATCAAGTGCAAGCTTTCTATGTGGCACTTAACCAGCCCAAATATAGTCCAGTCATCAAAATATACCTCCAGGAACTTATGAATAAATTCATTGAATTCTACAACAACCACGCACGAAAAGATTGCAGGTGCATTCTTCAACCCAAACAGAATTACAATGTATTGAAAACAACCCCACTCAATTGCGAATGTTGTCTTGCTCCTATCCTCCAATGCAATTTTGATTTGGTGGTACCTAGAGAATCCATCAGTAAAGGAATATGCTTCCTAGCCATCTACATTGTCCAACACTTCATCCATGAACAGAGTCGGGAAATGATCATACACATAAGCGTCATTCGGTTTCTTGAGATCCATGCATATCCTTATTTCATCCTTCTGATTCTTGTCTTGCACCACCATTGGGCTTAGCCAATCGGATTCTTCCATAGGCTCAATGATGCCTGCCGCTAGTATCTTCTCTAGCTCTAAATGGACCTTATCCTTGTATTTCAGATTGAGGCGATAAGGCCTCTTCTTAACTTGATTCGCATTGGGATTTAATGTGATCTTCATCACTCCTAGGTATCTGATTATTCCTTTCAAATCCGTAAACTTGGTAGGGAATAAGTCCTGGTATTCATGGAAAATTCAGTGACCTTATCCACTATTGCGTCATCCCAGTAGTCTCCAATCTTCGTGAATTTGGGTTCTGCACCTGTATGAATGTTCACTTGTTTTGTCTTCACCGGCGCGGTTATATTAGGGTCCTCAATTTGCAGTCCTTGAACCTCGTTGTGGCCTTCTGTTTCTAGAATGTTAATCTTTCGCAGATCCTCGTCCTCTGCTTCAATAGTTATGTTATAACATTTGAGTGCATGAATCACCTGAGTATGCCATTTAGGCTGAATTAGGTCTAAAGGATCTTGCGGTATCCTAAAGATAGCAGCTTTCACCTCTTGTAGCGCTTCATCAATACCGTCAAACCTATCCTCAAAACTGATTGTCATCATGAATCCTTCACACAGGATATCCCATTCGTCTGTCCCATGGTGGAGTTCTATTTCTATATACGAATTCATTGGGATAACATCCAGGGTATGAAAGAATAGGTGCACCCACTCAGGTTGGGGCTTTTCTCCATAAGCCAAAGAAACAATTTGAGTGATAAACCTGTACACATTGGAATAGTCTACAATTGATAGTACACTACCTTGGAATCTCCATCTCAACTAGGTAACTTTAATTCTCTCCACGGATCAGTTTTTTTGGGTTGATTGATTATTTAACTCGTTGATCACTAAGTGTGTTTGAATTTCCACTTCTGCAACTTGACCTCCACTAGTTCTTCTAACAATTAGAACTAGTTTAACTAAAAATAACTCAATTTAACTAAAACAGATAGCTACAAATTAGAAATCAATCATATTGAAATGAACTCAATCTTCCCCGACTTGAATTAACTAAGTTAAATGAGTGACAAGTTCCATGTCACCTCAGTTAACTACCTCCAATATTTTTGCTGAAATGGTGTTATGTGGAATTTGCATCTACGGATAAACACATTTTCGCTAGGTGGGTAGCTATACCTAGAACAATAAAAAGAAAGTAGTTTAACCTTTTCCTATAGTAGATATATAAGATGAAGGAACTTACTTGTAGTCTTTCGCTTCCTTCATCCCCTTTGAGTTGCTCACATCACTCCCACTTGAACTAAATCTGCTCAATAGGTACCTGTGTCAACAAAAACAGAAACAAAAGATGATCAAAGCATACATGATATATCTACTATAAACCAATGGAATCAAAGACATTGAAACACATAATCATCATAGATATGAACAAGAATATGAGAAAAGGAATAAACTCTTTATTAATGTAGAAGGAAGAGTTTCACCCAATACAGTTCGATCCTGTGCCACTCCTCCAACTTTAGTCCAACCCTCGTCACATCAAAAGAACACCAATCCAGTAGCATAACACTACTCAACATGAACTAAATTCTCAAACCAACAGAATTTCCTTACAAACTTTAGATTCTAGCCCCTTGATCACTATGATGAGTGCTCAATTTATAGGGAAATGGAGGTGGTTTCATCATAAATTGGGTATTGAATGGCCTTCCAAAATTGGAGTTAGTTTTCATGGAGCAAGGGATGAGAGGATAGGAGGTTAATTGATCCTTAGCCTATCCAAATTCGAGCTCATAGGATGAGATTAGAGATGGGATCCTACTAGAATGATCTAGAATCAAAGACTATTCCCAGAACCCTATGCAAATTTCACTCAATCTCGCCTAGTGTAGGTCAAAGAGGGCCTAAGTGCATTGCAATGCAGGCCTGAATGGGCCTACCTGCTCTGCAGAGTAGTTACCCTTGACTAGGGCTATGTTGGTGTCCCAAGGAGGAATTTCAGTAAGGTCTTAGGCTAGGAAACTTTCATGGATGGAAGCATTCAATGAGATGACTTGTCTAGGGCATGTAACAATTGAATTAGGGTTTGATGAGCCCTAATTGTATTGATCTGAATGTCAAGGGTGATGTGCCAAAATAGAGCTGTGACAATTACCCCTTAAAGCATGAAACAGTTGCCCCTGTATAGATGATTTAATACTCTCCTGAAATCGCAACCTGAATGGATGAAACTAGATTTGAGGTCTTCTATCTCATCCAATCGTTCACTCAAGTATGAGTCTAACCATGTGAATATGTGATCTGATGTCAAACATGGGAAGACACTGCCTGATTACCAATGAATGATGTAAGTCATTAACAGATGTGAGAGAGACCACCGATAATGATAATGATTCTCAAGGTACTACAATACATTCTGCATGGTGTGAATAGATGTTTTGATGTTGAACACCATACAAAGTATTTCAGTCGAAGGCCAATGATGTCAAACTATCGCTAGAAGTGAGAAACTTGCCATTGGTGTATGCAAGCTTCAAGGTATTGGAAGGGTGTTTCTAAGTCAACTTCTTGGATAATGTGTTGATGTCAACAAGAAGTGACTCGTCGCAAGAGGGCCTTGATGTATTCCCCATCAACAACATGAAACGAGTGTAATTATTTTGAAGACAAAATTTGATTGACGACACAAGATTCAGGAATGGCAGTCATGAAAATGAAGGTTTATGAGTATTGAAAAGGATGAAGTTTACTGAGTGAATTCTCTTGAACATGTCAACGATGTTATGCTCCTATACCAATAGGTGTCATATTTCATGATTGACTGGTTAAAAGTCCCTAATATGTTCATCCTTTCCCTGCTACAAACGTTTCCCATATTTTGAAAAAATCAAAAATTAAAAAATGTAAAGAGGGTATGCCCTAAAAGAAAGATCAAAGGGCAAAAAGAATGAAATGGTCAAAAAACAAAAGAAATGAACCCCAAAGAAAAGGACCATGAAAGTGTGCTAGTTCAAAATGCCACTACTATTCTATTTTTGCAAATAATTTGATTGTGTGCAGTTGATTAACTCTTGCCACAATTGATGAATAGCCAAACAGCTTAATCTTGGCTAGTTCATGTTTCAATTTCCTGTTTCAGAGATAGAGAATAAAATCTATCCAAAATGTTTAAACTTGGCAGATAAGTAGATAGGTAGAGAAGTAAAGGAGCTCAACCGATAAATCTGAGCCCTTGGAAGAAATAAGTGTAGATTTAGATAGCTTTATCATGTAAAGAAAAGAAAAATTGAAAAAGGGTTTGCTAGTCCAAGTGCACCCATGGAAGAAGAATAAAAAATGTTAGGTATAATAGGCTGGGTTAGGTATAATAGGCTGGGTAGGCAGTTTTGGTGTTGCAGAAGCATGCTTATGATTAATTTTGTCTCTCAAAGATGTTCATCTTATTATTATCATAAGTACTATGGCAACTGTTTGGTTGCAAATCAAGTGAGGCATGACTAACTTCCCTTCACACTTCTCCACAAATCACTCACTAATCTCCCTCAAGGTGTTGAGATCTGCTCAATATTCCCAAATCACTCCATTTCATTTCATAAAACCCTAAGTAAAACCCTTTTACTTAGGAGATCGTGCAAAATCACATATAAACTTGTCCCCTTAAGCCTAAGTTGTTAAAACTTTACAACTTAGAGCTTATTCTCACATCATTACTCATATTAACTATTAATATTATAACATTAAATCCCTGGTAAATACCCCTACCCATATCATGTATATATCACATAAAAACCCCCAATATGTAATAATCCCGCCCCCGCTCGATTATCGCCATATTTTGGTTTAAACAGGGATTTAACGGTTTATTCAAAATCTTTAAATAACCTAACCCACTGCCCAAAACCCAAGAGTCAATTAACATCTGGTTAATTAACAACTTAAACAAACCCCGACAACCAATCAAACCCACCCCGATATTATTAAAAGTCATTATTTAAATGAATGGGTCCCACGCCATAACCTTGAGCCATCTCCGACATGCCTTCAACCGTTTGATTGATGCCCACTCATAAGATGACTCACAATCATATCGCGCCCACCCTTCCATCCAATGTTTACTGCCTAGGGGGCCGACAGTATTGCCGCCGTACCGGGGACACGCGTTGCCTTCTTGCCGTGCTCGCTACCTCCTCGCCCCAAACCACTATGGCTGATAAGTGGTGCGGGATGAAACTGCTTACCACCCTCCTACTAACCTCCCCGCTGATGTCACTACCAGGTCACTGTCGAGTCACCATCCCGTACCCCCACGTCACGACAAGATGTCACATCCCAATGATGTCATCCGACCAAAAAGTGCCAAAAAGCCCCACGAAAGGCAAATTTTGTTAAAGAATTCAGAAAATGTCATTTTCACCCATTTTCATTCATTTTTTTCCGTGAAACTATTTCATGCAAACTATGTCCAAACAACTACTCGAGCATACAGTTCACCACCCGGCTAAACAAGGTCCAGCATCCTGCTTTGCAGCTCATTGGTTAACCTGCAATTGCACTGTTCGCCTTTAAAAAGCAGGTATTTACCCCAATTTGCCTCCCAAACCTGTAATTTCATTTTTCTTTTGTGAAATTTTACCCAACAAGGCCAAATTCAAGTAAAATCAGTCCATAACTCTCAGAAAAAGACACCCAGAACTGTTGTTTTGCCCATTTTTTCCATAGAAACTTGACCTCTAGTTTAAAAACATAGAGAACAGAACATGGAAGCCCCTGTGGCCCTCAATGTTGTGCCCGTAAATGCACCTCACAAAGACCAGGATTGGTTACCCTTGGCTGACAGAGATTTTCAAATTAAAGAGTTATCTGGTGATATGAACCATCTCCAGGCATTTTTCTGAATTAGGAATAGTCATCTGAGCAACTCTAATATCTATGGAATATGGGAATCTAATCTCCCCAGGTATCACCTTCCCTCAGCCAATGTGTTCCTAGATATTAGTCACCAATGTTGTGCCAACTATGAACTTGTCAGTAAAGTAGTTATGACCCCATCACAAACTGTTCTCTTCTACATAACTGTTGAATCTATCAATGAGATGTTACACTTCCATCCCATTCAGCCCCTTGCTCCTCTTTCCATGGGATTTTTTCTTGAGCAAAGCTCTCAATTGCCTAGTTCAGAAATAACCCAGATTACTAAATTATTCATGAAACTAGATTACCAGGCCCAAGGCCCACCTCCCTATGTGCATTCCTGGTTGACTGAAACTGGCAAGCTAATTCTTGACATGATATCCTTTATCTTGGGTTTCAAAACTAGTGAATTTGTTGATGAGACCATCTTAGTTATGTTGTCAATATTTACTGCAGGACATCCCCCTGCTGTCAAATATGATTATGCCTCTTTCATTGCCAATAAAATCAATGAGAAATTCATAAATCTGGACAGAGAAGGTGTCTTCAAGTATGCCTCATTCATATATCACCTTCTGCTATATTTTCAGCCATACAGTTTGTTATTTCCCATCAGGAAATTGGATTCCAAAGGAAAGAGGAGGTTTGTGATCTTTTGGACCTCGGTCTTCCATAATGTTTGTGAATCCCCTTATACCAACTGTGAATTCATTGACTGGTTTGTACACCCAGCCTCCACTCTATTGATAGGAGCTCCTCCTCCTAGGCTCTCTGGTGACATAAAGAATATTTTACAGCTCTCCAAAAAATATAGGATAGGTGACTGGTACTTCTACTAGGATCACACTGAAATCAGGATATATGGCTGTGAACTGTGCCCTTATAAGCTGCCCAAATATGTGCCCATGAGACTATTTGCACTGGAGTATTTCAGGCAACTTATCAATGCAGATTTAACTCACTTTTGCAATGTAAAGAAAAAGGCTCAGCTGAGAATAAGAAACCAGTTAGGCCCTTTTATCATTAACAAGAGGGAGGCATGGGAAGATGCTGATAAGATATTAGGGGAAGACCTTAAATTGAAGAAAAGTTTTTGGTGGCGCCATATGACCCAAATAACTTTATAAGTGACAGAAAAGTAAGAAACAGGTTGTCATCTTACAAACATCATAGGATCCCTGAAATTGAACAATTTTCTAATCAAGATGAGTGGGTAGAGGGTACATTAATAGAAGAACTTACTAAGCAAGAAAATATGGAACAAGCTATGAAAGATCTTGAAAAGACCCTTGACCTGGACTCTTTTGGATAGGTATCTTTCAAGCCGCCTCAACAAACCGGAGTGGGTACATCTTCTGTTGGAACTTCACAGCAGCCTGTACAGGAAACCAGTGCACCAGTTATAGGGTCTAGTAAGAGCAAGGAAGTGGCAGGCACGTAGTAGCAAACAATGGCTGATCAGCAGGGGAAAATTCCTCCGGCCCCAACAAAGCAGCAAAGATTAATGTCAGCATATGACATAAAAGAGGAAAAAATGATCATGAGTTATTTCAAGCCCAAGGTGCAGCAACCACAGTCAGCAGCTGAATACATCGGGACAAATCTGGAGGTCTCGGCCAAGGACACTCACCCAATAAACCAGATTGAGCTACATAAACAGACTGGAGAGATGGTATACTCCACATTAGCTGACAAAGCTATGTTAGCTCATAAATTGCAAAACTCCTTGAATAATACCTCAACTCAGTTGGATTTAGAGAAAACTTCTTCTCTAGCAAAGGACAACAGGATAAAATCTTTGGAGGATATCATCATTGAACTGGGACGTGATCCCAAAGATGCCAAAGGCATAAAGTCACTGATGAAGAAGAAAGAAGAGGACATTGCTGCCCTCAGAAAACAACTTAAAATTCCTCCTTCTATGCATCCACGGACTGTAGATGTTGTATAACAGAAATTTGAAGAGGACATGATGGACCTGCTCATGAGACTGAATGAGAGATTGAGTGAGATAGAGTAGGAATTGCAGAAAGAACTACAAGAAAAGTAGGGAGAGTCGACCTCCCTGCCACCTGAAATAGTCCCAATAGTCACTACTACCCCCTCCACACTTATAACAGCAGTGCCGCCCACTATCCCAGCATCAACAACAGAGATCACCACAGGTACCTTAGCAACAACAACAACACCAGGAAGTAGTACTACTATGACTACAGAACAATTAATAAAGGCCATGGAGGAATTGAATCTCCAAGTATTAGAGCTGAAGCAAGTCAAAGAAAAATTGGCAAAGGTTGAACAGAGTTATGATAAATCCAAGATGAATGTGGCAGAGAAAACAAGGGAGATCAAAAAATTGGAGAACAAGGTGAGAGCATTAGAAAAGGACCTCTCTCTGCATAAACTTCTAGCAGAAATTAGGTGAATTTTGTGGACCAACATCACTCAATCCCTTAGTGATGTGTGGAGGTCTATCCAAACCATTTATGAGTAGATTGACTTGATAAGAGTAGCCCAAGTGGAGATTCAAAAAACAAGAGCCTTATTGGGATAGATGCCTGAGCAAGCTAACAGGCTAATGCATTTTTTGAACACCAAGACCTGTGAAGAACTGAAAGCAATGGAAATTAGAGACTGAACAGGCACCATTCTAGACATCAAGAGAGTTCTAACCATGAGAACTCTAATGCAACATTTGGACAAAAGATTCCAGGACATGCAAGTAGAGATTGATTCTTTCACAGAAAAGTCTACAGTCCTGCATCAAAAAGGTTTGCCAAGTCCTTTGGGAAGTAATGATGGCTTGATGAAACACAAAGACTATGTATATAAATTGAATACATATGTTGTTAATCAAGTTAATACATCATCAAGTACTTCAGGTGAAAAGGCACTTCCATCTGGCCAGGCCCTTTATGATAGCTTGGAAAATTTGTTCTACACAGAGCATGAGGTGAAGCATCTATTCACCATCCCACC
>Ga0181463_1000542_pt1 | contig 10828 bp, 7 predicted proteins | sample InSIn1gowninarea_FD_119071 | JGI IMG/M metagenome (GOLD analysis project Ga0181463, IMG submission 119071) | Clean room microbial communities from NASA Spacecraft Assembly Facility at Jet Propulsion Laboratory, Pasadena, California, USA -... ... | reverse complement strand
GTCCAATCTTGGTGAGAAGTGATGTTTGTGAATGAAGCATATGCTGTTCGGAAACGGTGGTCGGCTTCTGGTCCACTTGCAACACATAAGGCCTTCCAGGCACCAAGTCGCAAGCAAAAGCGACAGACTCTGGTCCCAGTTGCAGAGCTCGCTCAGGTAATCTCTCACCCCCACCCTTCTCAGGGTATTGGAGGATGAGACCATCGTTGGAGAGAGCAAAGATCTTTCGTTGAAAAGGTCCTTGGCTGAGCGAGTTCCTGCCGCTCCTGCTTTGTGCCTTGTGTTCGCCCTTGATACTATCCACACTGCCTCTTCTCTCTTCATGGATATGCGCCGGGATGATGTGGGATGCATTCGACTTTCGAGGTCTTGTTAGACGGGATGCACCAGATTCGTCAATGGCTGGCGCGATAGTCACTTTGCTCGAGTCCGAGTAGATGTCGAATAGGGTGGGCAAGGTGGGCATTTCGTCTTCTTCTCTGATATGGTCTGGAGTTGGAGATCGGCTTCGCGCCAGTTTGCGAGGGTCCTCGCGTACCGAGAGTGAGGTGCTCGGTCGTCGGTTCATCGATTGGGGTCCAGTGGAGGGTTCGCGTACAATCGGGTCCGGGCTTGGTGTGTCTCTACCAGGCTCAATGATGGGAGTGACGGCATATCCAGACTCGTTGAATCCTCTTTGCTTCTCTACCTTTGGCCGACTGAAGAGACTGAACAGACTAGACTTGGGATTCAATCTTCGGTATCCGCGGCCGGTTCGGACTGAGTTTGGCGTATCTCTACCGTTACCCTTTGTGGGCTCTTTAATGGCCGGAAGAGGTTTGTCCTTGAAGGAAGTCTGAATCGGAGGCAGATCCTTGAACTTGCTTTTGTTGATGGCATCAAGAGCGTCATTCTGGTCGGCCGCCATGAGGACCTTCAATGCATCCAAAAAGTCGAGTCGTTAAGGTTCGAGGGAGGACGACTCGGGAAGAACAATGGAAGGGAAAAAGAAGATGAGCGAATGGCCAAGAAAAGAAGCAAAAGAGCCGTGGAAGCGGCACTTGGATATGACAGGAGCGAGCGTGGGATAGAATGAAAGAAAATGAAGGAACAACAGAATTAGATTAGCCATGTTGTATTGGGAGTTGGAGGGCACAGTCGGGTCAAAGTTCTATCTGAAGCAAACGAGACAGTGGAGGCGGACCATGCGGACCGCGCACTCGAGCGGAACTAGTTGGGCTCATTGAGAGGTCGTGCTGTAGGTGGCGTGCAAGCAAGCAATAAAAGGTCGAGTCGAGAAGCGTCACAATAGCACCGAGTGTATGGTTATCGGATACGCATCACAGCACGAAAGAGGACTCACGGGGACGATTTGGATAGCCATCTGCATGCAGCGCTGTGATGGGCAAGGGTTTGCTTGCAGTCTTGATGAGTCCATCGACACGGGTGCAATGAATTGCAGATGAAACTCGGCTGAAGGAGGGGGACGAGGGGGAGTCGGGCATGCTGAAACGAAGGTAATTTGCAAAGCCGGAGCGAACGCCCAGACGCCAAAAAGCGAAGCGGGTCAATACAATAGCAGGAAGCGGAAGCCGCGTCAGATCTCCCGTCTGCGATGCAAGCATTGACTGTAAAGAGAGTCGAGAATGTAGGTTATCGGGAGCGTACCAGAGGTGGCATGAGGGGGGAAAGACGGAAAGTGGATTGCTCGAGTAGAGGTCAAAGCAGTTTGTTGCCAAAGTGGCCATCTGCATGCGGTCGTTGGAGTCTAAGCGAAAGTCGTGGAGTCGTGGGCCAGCTATACATGTCTGGCTCCAACCTTGTAGCCAAAAGACGTCGTTTGTAGACGAGCAAGCAGATGGCTAGTCTGTAAATTTACGAGGCGGCAAGGCGAAGGATGAAGGCTTTGGACAGTGAGTGGATTCGAGGATTAGCTACTCGAGTACTGAACGGCGCGATTGCGGGCAGTCAGGGGCAGGGTCGCGTTTGGCAGAAGGCAGACAACTGCATGCACGAGCTCACAAAGGGAGGCCACAAAGTACAAAAGTGGTTTACGATACAAGCCATGTCTCTGAAGCATTGTCTACTTGTGCACAGATTCCTCGGGCTGTCGAGGGTGTGGCTGACGTCGCGGGCTGTCTTCAGACTCTAGCCGTGATTCTACTCGTAGTAGGACAGAGGGTCCGCCAAAGTGGGAAGATTTGGCAAGCCTAAAGGAGGGCCTCGGAGGCTTGGCTTGGAGACAGCTCCAGCGACCCGACTCGACATGTTGAGTCGAGCAGTGCATGACTATTATAGCAAAGTGCGTTATTGACGTGGCTAGAGAATGAAGCCAACGGTCAACATGAGATATCATAGTGCTCGCATGCTCCTCGAGTACCCGAGGGCTGCTATAGGTGGACAAGTGGAGTGACTCGTCGGGACCATGTCGTGACTCGTCACGGCGGGGCACGTATGGCTGGCAGGCAGGCGGCGAGCGGTCAAGTCGTGAGCAAAGATTAAGCGCCTTGATATACTCCTATCATGGCTCCGGATCTCAACTCGCTGCCTCCATCACCAACCTTAGGACGCACCGCAGACACAATGACAGGCAGCGAAAGCCACGCGTCGCCGCACTCGCCGTCGCTCTCGTCGCTGCAAGCAGCTGCAGCCATCAATGCCGGCATGCGCAACTCGAACTCGCCACGCGCAAGCGGCACCCAGCGCAGGCGATCCAGTCTGATGACCAACCTGCATCTCAATGATGCCCAAATGCCTGGTCCCGGAGAGATGCAAGATTCCCATCACCACCGTGCCCCTAGCTTGGGTCAGATGCATCAAGAGCTGGAGAACGAACAAGAGGCCCAAGTCAATAGGCTGCTGCACATGATCCGAGTCCAGCAAGACCAGATCGATGAAATGCACGGCGATCAACCCGCTACTGCCCCACCGGCCGCTGTCAGCGACTCGGACGGCAGATCGAGGACTCTGTCGAGCTCGAGCAGACAGCAACCAGCACTGCCCCAGCGTCCGCTTACTTTGTCGCGACATTCGTCTCAGGCCGTATCCATCACCAGTGGTCCCCGAAGCAGTAGCAGATCTCCCGCTCTCCGTCCCGTCGGCTCTCCATACGACAATCAGCGCGACGACTGGCTGCTCGGGGCCAACCGCGACGAGAGCGCTTTCTACCAGGCAGAGACGCAGATGTTGACCCGAGAGAACCAGATGCTCAAGGCCCGTATCCGTGAGCTGGGTAAGTCTGCTTCAATCAGTTACCTGGCAATATATTGATCCACATCTGCAGAGCGTCAACTGGCACATCCCGAAGCGTCCCCTACCCATCACCAACCACACACGCCTCACAGTCCCGCCGTCATCTCTCCTCTGACCAGTCCCCCTATCATTTCTGAGCCTACTCGTCAGCCTCAGCAACACTCATGATCTACATTTTCTGACGCGTCACGAACCGCATCGCATCTCTAGCAAGAAAACGGCGTTATCAGGAGTCACCGGCCTAGGTACAATACCGCCGACTATTGCTTCCATATTCATTTCTGAAATTCCTTGTCAAATCGCCTCTTATCGTAAAGCCGTGCTTGTGGACCATCTTTGGTTTTTCGTGTCGTTGATCAGACAATCGCAGCTGAATCGAGTCTGTCGCATAGGGCAGGCATACATCCTCGCCATCTCTTGCTAACTTGACCCTTCTCTGGTTCCGCAAAGGCCCAAGAACCACAACGACTGCTCCGCAATATGTCAGCCAAAATGAGACACTGGGGTGGGTAACAACGTCTTGTATAGGTAGACTCTCCCACTCTAGACGTCGATATAGGGCTCCAGCAATAACAACATACAAGCCCTACACGTGTCTCGCTGCCGAACTACCAACACCCATCAACTACCGGCGTTCGCATCTTGCCAAGATTGTAACGTTTTCAATTTGCCTGCGTGGACTTTTGATATGGCCGTTTCGATACACAGCTGATAGGCACAACGTTCACAACCGTCACCGCAAAATGCACATTCTGACTGGTCCTTTTCCATCTTGACAACAGTTTGACCCTGCATCTCCAATCTTGTATGAGGCGAACAACGTGCCTGGGCTTGACTGGTCCCAGCGAGATCGAAACGTCTACCGGCGAGAATGTCCTGGACACTCAACATGTCTTGTGTTATCTCTTTATACTTTATCTATTGTGCTTGATATATAAGGATGCAGTCTCCTGGCTGGTGGTTCTCTTTCTCAGGTCGTCCACTAACTAACAGTCTATCCCAAGAGCCTCGCCTGGTGCGTTGCTGTCGTCGCTACATCTCGAACTATTCTTAATATCTTATACCTCGCCCTTAATTCTTAATCATGAAGTTCGCCACCACTGCAATTGTGGCTTCTGCCCTGCTTCTCCAAGATGCAACCGCTCGTGGTATGTAAACACGCCGGGAACTCCAACGCTGCTCGATGCTAACCATCATTCAGTCATTGAACGTGGTACTGCTACACCTGTCAAGAACACTGGCAAGCGTGGTCTATCATACAACAACCCTGCTTACACCATGCCTTTCTCCCTGTCTGGCCAGAACTCGCAAGTCTCTTGGGCATACAACTGGTATCAGACTCCCGGTAGTGGCTTCAACCCTGCGCTTGAATATGTCCCCATGCTGTGGAGCAATGCTTCCGATCTTCTCCGAGACTGGCCTAGCAACGCGCAGGCTGCAATCAACGCTGGTAGCAAGCACCTTCTGGGCTTCAACGAACCCGATCTTTGTGTCGCTGGCGCTGGAGCCTCTTGCATGGAGATGGACTATGCTGTCAAGGCTTGGAAGCAATACATGGAGCCGTTCGCTGGCAAAGCACTTCTTGGCTCTCCTGCTGTGACCAACGGAGGCTCGCCTTTGGGCTTGACTTGGCTTTCAAACTTCATGGGCAACTGTACTGGCTGCCACATTGACTTTATCAACATCCACTGGTACTCGAACAAGTGGGCTGGTGCCAACTACTTCAAGCAGCAGGTTCAAGCTGCTCATGCCATGTCTGGCGGTCGCCCTGTCTGGATCACCGAGTTTGGCCTTGACAACAGCGATGGCAGTTACACTACTGCCGAGCTCCAATCTTTCTTGGAGGAAGTCATGACCTGGATGGACGAGACTGATTACGTTCAACGTTACGCCTACTTTATGGACACCACTGGAATGCTCATGAACTCCGCCGGCACCGACATGAGCGACACAGGCTCCATGTACAACAGTTACCCCGAGGTGAGTTCTCCCTCCTCGACAGCTGTGCTGTCATCTTTCTCGTCATCATCTTCGACGGCTGCGCCGTCATCCCCTTCCTCTTCCGTGACCTCACTCGCTGGTTCGACATCGACTTACAGTTCCTCAAGGATTACGAGTGCGACGACTAGTTCGTTGACAACTATTTCTACCAGCAGCAAGGGTTCTGCCGCTACATCGACTACACAGAACTCTTCATCTTCCACAAAGTCTGCTTCCCCCTCGACGACAAAATCTAACGTCGGTACATCGACTTCATCAGCCGCTGCAACAGCTTCTGCCGGCATTCAAATCCTCAGCGCCTTTTTCGCAGACAAAGACGTCACTGCCACTGCCAAAACTGCCTTTTTGGCAAATGGCAACTTGGTCGTTAATACGTACACTCTTGCCTCGGCATTGTCTGTTTCCGACCCATGGTGGGGTACTGTAAAGACAATCTCGGTCTTGTACTCCTACAACGGCGCCACCTACATCTTCTCCCAAGCCGAGCAGACGGGCACTTATACGATCACGCCCTCCACCATCTCTGCCTCTGCAAAAACACCTTCCATCGCAACTACCCACGGCGCTACTGTAAATATCATCGGTATGGTCTGGGGAGCACAGCAAATCAAAACCGCTAGTGTCTTCGACCGCGTCGACTATGAGCAATCCACAAAATGGGGTTTCCAAATCAACACTGGCCTTTTCGGAGTCGATGGATTCTGGGGCCATGCCAAGGTTGGCATTATCTGGTACAAGGATGCACAAGGTGTGTTGAAATCTCTTGTTAGTAAAGAGAATGGATGGGTCAAATTTTAGAGTCAGAGCTTGGCCGTGCAAAGCGTACCCGTAGTCGCAGTCGCTCAGAGTACAATAATGTTTAGTATACTACACTAAAAGTAATAATAGATATAATGGTTCCAATAGAAGAAAGCTAGAAACACTTCCATCGTCGATCTCATGTCCGTTCATGAATCGTGTGTGTCTGGATGAATCGGCGAGGAGAAGTTGAGTCATTGAAACATTCAAATTAGAGCTGAGCAGAGTACCACGACGAAGAGGTTTTGGGAGATTTGAGCCGTTGACGTTACCCCTGAAGGAGTTTGCATGTGAGAGGGCAGGGTGATGGCCCTCGACAAGAAAACAGCATTCACGGAATCATTCCGCGGTTTTCGGAGGCTTCAATCAATGACGCGCTTCCTGTCGAACGCCTCGTCCTTGCTGAATCCCATTTGCCTTGCCATCTTCCAACTACAAAAGACCATGTGCTTATAACCCAGACTGTAAGACACTACACCCATAGTCATTGTCGCATAGTACACTATACACACACATACACCACAACAATGCGCATATCAACCGCTCTCCCGCTGCTCCCTCTCGCAGCCGCCTTGCCGACGACAACAGCACCGACCGCAAAACCTCTACCCTTGATCATCTGGCATGGTCTAGGTGACCGCTACGACGCCGATGGAATCGCAGATGTCGCTGCCTTGGCCAATGAATTGCATCCGGGCACTCTCGTCTACCCTATCCGCGTCGCCGACGATGGCAGTGCCGACTCCCGCGCCACTTTCTTCGGCAATCTTACTACGCAGATCAATGATGTCTGCGATACACTGTCCAGCAATTCGTCCTTCTCTGCCAACACTACGAGGATAGATGCATTGGGCTTCTCACAGGGCGGCCAATTTCTGCGCGGATTGATCGAAAGATGTCCTGGCATTGAAGTCAGGAGTCTTGTTACATTCGGCTCTCAACACAATGGCATCAGCAAGTTCCAAAATTGCGGGACTTGGGATCTCGTGTGTAAAGGCGCCATGGCAGCGATCAAGGGCAATGCTTTTGGCGAATGGGTGCAAGGCAACATCATCCCTGCTCAATACTACAAAGAAACCAATGCTACCACTGGCGAACCCACAAAGGAGTATCTGAATAACTCAAACTTCATTGCGGACATCAACAACGAGAAAAAGAACAAGACCAAGGAATACAAGCAAAGACTTGCAAAGCTCGACAACTTTGCAATGTACGTGTTCCAAGATGACAAGACCGTGATTCCCAAGGAAAGCGGCTGGTTCTCAGAAGTCAACATCACAAGCCTCGAGGTCACGGGCTTGAGAGAAAGAGATATCTATACAGAGGACTGGATTGGGTTGAGGGAGTTGGATGACAAGGGTGCTTTGGTTTTCAGAAATGCAAGTGGTGGTCACATGGATTTGACCGAGAAGGTGTTGACGGAAGCTTTTATGGATTTCTTCGGTCCGGAGAGGAACGGGTGGAAGAGTGTAGTGGAGGGGATTAGGGACGAGGTGCAAAAGGTCGTCTTTGAGGAGTTGTAGATGCCTTGGTCTATGAGAGCAAGTATTGGAATATCACACGTCCGCTATTGCTCTTGCTTCCAACCCTTTGTATGCACTTAACCTTGCTCTTGAATCTCAGTGTCGCCACGCTCTCTGTCAAGCAACTTCAAGCAGCACACATTACTGTAACAAAAAATCTCGGGGATTTGGAGAACGGAAGGCAAATGAGTCAGAGTGCCATCAACTCTCACCAGGGTCTTAGTCCATCCAGACATCTGCGACCTTGCTCGTTTGTTCGTAGCATATGATGAGTTGATGGGTGTATTCGACAATCGGTGGGATTCATCCTCCACGTCAAGGATACTCTGAGCTGTTTGCTCTAGAGCCCATAACCCAGCCATAACAACACAGAACCTCATCATCCACATACGGATTGATAGTCCGAGGGCAAGGAAACCCGTTGCCCCGGATATGGTGCTTTGTTTGCTAACAGCTCCTGTTGGAGATGAAAGAGCAAAGGAGAGAGTCGGCCGAAGTTTCGCCGTCGAAAAAAGGGTCTTGTGGTGCTTCTGCTGGAGTCGTCAACTTTGCCTCTTTTAATGTTGGTCATGGACACATTGTTCCCACGGGTAGAGATTAGGCTATGCTCAGAATCTGCTGTGAGGATGTTCAGGATATATAATCATGTCTCCGAAGATGGAAGTGTCACGATAGCCCGCCCTGTGGCTGTTGATCGACTAGATGCTGGGTAAGAACGGCAAGTGCTTATATTTCGTTGATATCCTCATTTACGCGATCATTCAGAAAGAGATGGACACGGAGGAACTCCAGTGTGAGAAGACCTGAGAGGAAGAGAAGGTCTCGAAAAGGCCATCGTTGAAGAGGACAAACGTCTGCTGTCGACATCAGAAATACCAGGGAAGGAAGGCAACGCACTAGTGTAGCCCAAGGACTATCAGATGCTCCAAAGCTCCCTATGCGGATCCCAAGCATCTCTCTAGTTTATGGGGCTGATTGAGCTCTCTTATACAATGGGAGAGATTCTTGAGCCTCGACGAGCCTTCAGCATGCTGCATATATCGATGGCCACATGTTCGGTGACCATGCTGATGAGCCGATGAGGGAACAAGGGGTAAGTCAATACGATTGTCTGGGTCATGCTCTATGGTCAGCCATGGTCTGCATCAACGAACGAAAGGTCTCTTCTCTAGTCTCAGACTTGTCTTGCCCATGTCGCATCCCCAGACCGAGCTGTCTCAGGACATTATCTTGGAGGATATCATATATCACTTGGCATTCTTCATACTAGCGACTATACATCCTCAGGACCACAAGTTCGTCTCGAGAGCGGGTAATTGGTTGTTGTTGATCGGAAGCACCCTGCGCACGGACGCACAGACCAATTGCACACACTTGCTCTCACCATAATAATCGACTCTCACACTCGGTCGTCGACTTGCTCTATCCTTGCGTTCACACCTTCTGAATATCAGAATCACACCAGCTCTCTTCTCCTTTCTACCTCTCACAACCCCAACCTCGATCATCTCAACACCTTACCCCTTGTTCTACACGCAAACTAACACACATCCACATCAATCACCCCTTTCCTCACCATGAACGATCTCAACTACCCCGAAGGCCAGCGCATTGTTACTCAAGGTAGCTCTGTGCCTCGCGAGACCCAATTCAGCTTGCCCAACCCGGGCTCCACCAACATGTACAATCAGGTTATCGATGTCGGGGTGAAAAAGGTCTCGTACCGATTCCCAGACTTTATCACCAGCAACCCTGGTCCCAGCTCGTTCATCTGGATCAAGGGTACGAAGGTGTCTCTCGACAGCCTCGACCTGACCATGAGCGCCGGCGCTACGGTCCAACGCATCATCGAAGCCGACCAGGAGTTCTCTGTCTACACTCCCTTCGTGACGTCTGTCAACTTCGTCTGCGCACTTCATGGTCTTGTCCCCATCACTGAAAGCGATCTCAACCAAATCCAGCTTCAGCCCTGGTTTGAAACTGTCTTGAAGCAGTATGTCAAGAAGTACCGTGCTGAGAAGACCATCAACTACTCCAGGATCGGCGATGTCGACTTGCTCACGCCCGACCGCATGGTTCTGCTTCTCGACGCTCTGGAGTTCATGGGCAGACTTCCCAAGATCGCGCTCGGCTTCGTTGTTCACATGCCCGGCTCCCAGCCAGAGGTTGCCCACTGGCCGTGCTTTGATCCCCAGAGCGACATCACCGCCTGGGTACTCTGCGAAGCTAGCTCCACCGAAAACAAATACTACGGTATCGGCGGCACCTGCGCTAGACAGCAAATCGATAGCGACGGTGAGATGGAAGAAGACGATGAAGATGCTGCACCCACGCCGACCCCTCGCAAGACTGCTGCTCGTATCCTGGCTCTACAAGTTCCCCTTGCCGCTGGCACATCTGTCGACGACATCATCAACCACCACTCGGAGCAGCTGCACTACAACAACATGTTGAAGGTTGCCCTGAAGCTCAGCAACAAAGAGATTGCAAAGCGCTTGGGTATGGAGAAAGGCAGTGGCCTCGTGAAGCGCATCAATGTGGCAATTGAGTTTATCGAAAGCGAGTTTGGCATTGATCAGGAGGCTTTCCGCACAGCCTACGATCGCGAGCGCAGGGCCAATGATATCCCGGCTCGTGGTAAGGAAGAGGTTTCGGAAGAGACCCTGGATGCCAACAAGGACAAGATTGCGGAGGCTATGGCCTGGATCAAGACTGGTGGTCCTCGTCCTGCTCCTACTACTGCCGCCGCATCTGTTGCTACACCTGGTCAGGCCATTGCTCCTCCTTCGGGAATGGGCGGTGTTCCCTTTGCCGGTCCCTACGCTGCTACTGCCGCCGGCCCCAGTACCGCCCCTTTCGATGACCCTCACGCTGGTCGTGTGAGTGGTCCTTACGATGCTCCTGCTGCCGGTCCTTCCGCTTCTCCTATCGCTCGTGGTCATGCTACTGGCTTCGCTGCCCAGGGCTATACGCCTACTAGTTCTCAAGACGCCACTCCTACCTTCAACGACATCCACCCAGGCTACGCTCCTGCCTCTCGTATCCCCAACCACATTCAGAACTTCACCAATGGCGCTCACACTTCTGCTCCCAACAACACTTACTATGGCTATCACGCCACCAGCTCCGCTATCAACAACTTCCAGGGCGCTGCCCCTAGCCACGACCAAGGCTCGCAGATGGAAGTCGATGGCGGCAGCCTGAAGACCAACGAGCACAACACCTCCATGGAGGGTGCCGGCGGCCACAACTGGGGCCAGTTCATGGAGGAGTAG
>Ga0181463_1000451_pt2 | contig 10832 bp, 7 predicted proteins | sample InSIn1gowninarea_FD_119071 | JGI IMG/M metagenome (GOLD analysis project Ga0181463, IMG submission 119071) | Clean room microbial communities from NASA Spacecraft Assembly Facility at Jet Propulsion Laboratory, Pasadena, California, USA -... ... | reverse complement strand
ATCCCACTTCTGACACAACTTTTTATTTGATTTTTACTGGTTATTAATTATTTTTCGATAACACAATTTTACATTTAGAAACGGAAGGGGACCCGGACACAGCTTCTAGTAATGTAACGACGTCCGTCCCGCAAATTCATTTAACTTTAGGAGAGGGACGCAATGAAACTACTTTCACCTTCGCAACCGACTCCAGCTACATCCAAATTGGGCCGGAGAATATAACCCGTTACCAAATACGTAATCGTCGCTCAATATCCCTAGAATTCCGTACACGGTTACCCCACGCAATTCTAGCTTACCATGGCATTAACAACAGACCAGCCGACATAAATAAGTACGAATTGTATGTCATGTTAGATCAAGGTCAACTTAAGATCAAGCATCTTTTTGGGGATTTCTCTACCACTTTAGTAGTGGGAAAAGGCTTGAATCGCGACAGGTGGCATCACGTTGAAGTCACAATTGATCCTGGAGATCGTAAAATCACTGCTAGTGTGGATCATGGTCATGATGTCACTACCCAAATTATTGATGGTCTACGTGAGCACTATTTGTATGGAGCTGACAACGTGGAACTAGAATCTGTAATTTTTATTGGGGGCCTTTCCCCTATCATTGGTCTTGACATCAGTTATCTCGCTAAAACTTTTATTGGTTGTGTTCGCAACGTTACCTTGGAAGCCAGTCCTTTGAAAACTGGATCTCTTGACGCGCTTCATCCACTCGTGGCATCTCTTTATCAAGGTGTGCAAACTGAATGTCTGAGTAAATGCTGGGAGCCCTCAGTGAAGTGCTCCAGGGACTCCAAATGCATTAATTACTATGATCACGTCGAGTGTGACTGTTTTCGAGCACGTTTTAAAGGAGAAAAATGTAAAGAGCCTGTGATACCTTCTCTAACCCTTTTTGGGTATTCCTATCTCACTTTCACTGTGTTTGAATGGATGGACCGAGTGCACTCAGATGACAATCGGATTTCCATGCAGTTTAAAACACAGTTAGATGACTCCATTCTCTTTTACGCTTCAGGAGAAACGCCAAAGCATAATCATGTTGCTGTTTCCATAGTTAACGGATCTGTTTTTGTAGACATTGATTTTGGAAATGGTGGCGATGACATAATTTCCAAGATGATGAGGGGAAGAGTGACAGATTCCGAAATTCACGTGCTTACTATTCTGCACCAAGGGAAAAATGTAACAATTCAATTGGACTCACAAATAGAGAAACATGTATTAACCGGACCCAATTACCATTTGCACATAAACCCGGATGTGTACATTGGGGGAGGTGGACCAACCCTCAAAAACAGAAAAGGTTGGTATATTCCTTGCAAAAATTAGTTTAAGTAAAAAGACATGATTTGCTTACGGTGCCGTGTACTTTCATAAATAAATGAGTTTTTTAAAATGGTTATTTGCCAGTAGCTCCCGGCAAGCTAGCATAATAATGAATACTGATAATTTTTTATTTTCTTTATTACACGCACGCTGGTATTCATCACAACATTCAACCCATTTTATCCAATATAGCCCCTGGGCTCATGTCCTCGAATAATTTTGTGGGATGCTTGCAAGAAGTCTACTTTAACACAAAAGCCATTCTTTACGAGCTTCAACAGAATAATTTGCAGGTTTGTGTTATCATTTTGATACGTGCTTCTTTTAAAAGTACCGTATCTTGCTGAAATATGACCCGTATTATTATGGTGGGCTTTGATATAAACTTTTACGTTTTGTAATCTTAGGCAAGGCATCACGGCTTAACACCGCCAGCATTTGACCAGTGCTCTGACCAGCGTACAATTCCTATAACTATTCCGTTTGCTGCTTCTGGTTTCAAAATTTCAAATCCAAATGTAACCGAGCTTGACCTGAAATTTGCCTTTAAGTCACATGAATTATACGGTACTTTGGCATATTCGGATATACGCACATTAAAAGGAGAGGGATTTTGGGAGTTGAAATATGGCGTGGATACAATTATTTTTGAGGTGCAACCGGACAAAGACCTTAATCATATTTCCCAGCCGAAAAATTTGACAGTGAAGTATACCAAGGGCAAAGGGATGTGGCATTCGGTAAGCATATAAACATAATTATGTGCACACTACAATTGGCATTGTATTTTTTAAAATGATATGATAATTTGATAATCATTTTATTTCTTTAGGTACACCTGTCATATAAAAACGGAGAAATCCGGTTGCAAGCCGGGATCAACAGTCAGTCTGAAGTATTTTTGGATCTGAAACAACTTTCTCAGTCCATTACTCTGGGAACATCTAATCACAAACCCAATTCTGGGTTTAAGGGTTGCATGCGTCGTATTGAAATTGGAGGTCAACTAATTGACAGTCGTCACATTGTAGGAACCAACAATCAAATTGGGGATATTGCTTTGGACAACTGTAAATTCATTGATCCATGTCATCGCCCCGATGTCTGTGAGCATGGGGGAAAGTGCAACGTGGAAAATGATACGGTATCTTGTGACTGCAGTGATACTGGTTATGAAGGGAAACGCTGTCACTTTGCAAAGTACAAAAGAACCTGTGAGGAACTTGCGTTATTGGGTTACTCGGAATCTGGCGTTTATAAAATAGACATTGACGGAAATGGACCTTATCCACCAAGTCATGTCAAGTGCAAATTCGAACAGAATGACTCCAGTGGTGGGGAAACCAAAACCATTGTGGAACACAATCTGGCCAATGAAACGGACGTGTGGAGTCCAAATGACGGGGACAAGGCGGATTTTGTATTAGATCTGACTTATAGGGAATTTAGCAGTGAAATGTTGTTAAGTTTGATTAGTCAGTCTGTTCAGTGTAGCCAACACATTAAATATGACTGCTATAAAGCGAAACTGGGATTGTTTCAATACACCAGTTTTAAATCAGCGGATCCCAGGGAAAGTAAAGTGGTTAGTATTGGGGATGCGAGTAGAGGCAGTTGTCCATGTTCATTGAAGGCTGAATGTGTGAAAGGGGAGCATTGTAACTGTGACTCCAATGAAGAGAAATGGTTAAATGATGAGGGATATTTTACACAACCAGAGAGACTGGGGATAACACAGATGAGATTTGCAGTTCCAAAGAATTTACCACCAGATGCAGCTTCCAGGATAACGCTAGGACCATTGGAGTGTGTGGAAGCCAGTAAGTGTGCAGTAGTAGATGAACTTTAATTTATGATTTAAAAAAACTATTGATAGGTTAACTAAACATGTTGTTTTTTCTAATGTACAGATACCCAGCGATATGTAGTGACCTTCAAAACATTTGGCAGCTACCTAGAAGCACCGGGTTGGAAATCTGGTGACTTAGCTTTTAGTTTTAGAACGACAAGGTCATCCGCTATTTTGTTGTATCAACCTCAGTTGCATGAGAAACATAGTGCCTTTTCAGTATTTTTAACAAATGGTAAGACATGTTGATGTTTCATAATTATTTATTATTTTTTGATTTCACATGATTGCAAATAATAATTAATCTCAATTTTTTGTAGACAACGAGTTGACTTTTCAATACGTACTCAGTGGAGCTGCTCCAAAGGAAGTTACAGTTCGCTCAGAACAAAAACTCTCTAATGGCGAGTGGCAGCAAGTCTGGATTGACTACGACGTACACGAAGTTCGTTTCCAGATAAATCGCGACTACAAAATGATTAATTTACCAGATGGTCAGCAGTTTGGTCCCTTTGAAGGCACCATGTACATTGCTGGCGCACCGGAAACATATCTAGAAAAGTCAGAAGTAAAAGAAGGTCTCATTGGTTGCTTTCGTGGTTTGGTAATGAACGGTTTGGTTCTGGATCTCTACTCTTACATGAAATTCCACAAGGCCGATATAATCAAAGACTGTTCCCCCAGCTGTGACCCTAACCCCTGTCAAAATAATGCCATGTGCCAAGAAAACTGGGGAAGTTTCCAGTGTCAATGCAGTAACCCGTTTGCTCACAAGGGGATTTTATGCCAGTCGGATATCAACGTGGATGGTCTCACTTTTCTATCTCAATCAAGTTACATTAAAAGACAAAGCTTGGATAGTCAACCGGATCCAATTAAAAATATTTTAGTATCAAATATATACCTGAATATAAGGACTTATGACTCCGAAGCACTTGTGCTTTATGCAAATGACAACCTAAACAATTTCGTACAAATCCACGTGGAGGATGAAACCAAAGTAGTTTTCACTTGGAACGAATACGACCGTATTTGGAGAATATCATTAAATCAAAAACGGTTGAACCATGGTATCCCTGTACAAATAGCTGTTCTACGCAATGAAACCCATACAGTACTCCACGTGAATGATAACAAAAAGAGCGTTCAAGTAGGCATAGCTCTTCTGGAAAAGTATAGTGAAAGACCGTGGTTAAATCCTGAATTGGAAATTTTTACGCCACCCCGACCCTTTGCTCCAATTAGTGCGTATTACCAATTACTTTTGGGAGGTTTCGATAATTACGCTTTAAAGCCTGCCGGAAATACAAGTGTTTTCCCGGGAATGTTGGGTTGTCTGAATGGGCTTCAAATTGGGGATACACATATTAAAATCAGCGTTTTGGCAAATAATGATGATGTTTTGGAAGGGTGCAAAATGGTTTGTGATGCAACTCCATGTCACAATGGTGGTATTTGTTTGGAAGACTTTACAAACGACTTAAGAAACGAAATTATACTTGTGAGTGTACCTACACGTCATATTACGGCGAGCACTGTGATGAGGACAGAGGGGTCACATTTTATGGGCAGGCGAGTATGAGGAGAAGATTTAGAAACGAGCTGGAAGACGTGAGCGAAATTGAGGCAAGATTTGGGTTTACCACAGTACAAACCGGGAATGATACATTGTTGCTTACAGTACAAATTCCTGGTCAGAGTTACTCCATTGTGTTCAGTTTGAATCCGAAAGGAAAACTAATTTTAAGGGAAACAGTGGGAAGGTCAGTGGTGGGGGCTACAGTTAAGCAGAATTTTGCGGATGGCAAAAGACATTCTATTTACTACAAAAGGATTCCAGAGGAAACTCTTTTTATTGTGGATCAAGAGGAAATCCCAGTTTCCCCCTTTTCAGCAGAGTTTACCTACATCAATTTGATTCCTGGTGGGCAAGGATCCGCTATTGGGGAAAATAATAATGTGGGAGATATTTATTTGGGTGGAGTGCCAAATAGTGTGAGTAAACTGAGAAGTTACCAAAGATTCAAGGGATGCTTTGCAAATATATTTGTAAGGATCAACAATCAAGATGAGGGAATGAGACCAGTAGATGAATACATGGGATTTGTGAAGAAACCGGAGGATGTTATTGTGGAAGTTGACAAGGTGGATGGGGGGATCAAGCTGAGATGTGAACAAATGGATGTTCCGATATTGATCAGTAGAGGATTACATCCAGATGACACGCCAGATTGGATAAGGGGCTATCCCAAGAAAATTAGTGCTTCTGTGGGGAAAAAAGAGACAACAAAGACAGGAGGATTGTCTTTTGACAGTAAGAAATTTTGGAGCTTTGAAATATTTTAAAACATTCCGTGGAATTGAATACGAAAATTTAAAATTTTCAATAATTAATTTTCAGCCCTCGCCTTGATTGTGGCAAATTTCTTTGTTATTCTCCTTCTCTCCGTTGCAGCATATGTGTATAAGGTGAATAAGCGTTACCGTCTCAGAAAACTATATGAAGATGACGAGGATGATCTCTATTATAGCATTAGGGGTCAACCAGCTCATTATTATGGGCCAACTAGTACAGAACTCAAGTATATTGCTTATAAGAAAAATAATCCAGACACAGTGGGTCTCCTTAACAACGCAGTGGCTGCACCCGCTAACCATTATACAAATGGGAAGCCAAAAGTGAAAAATAATTTGGAAAAGAATGTAAGTTGAAGTTTTATGATTCTTGTAGCATGTTTTTTGAGGGTGGCTGCATGACATGATACATGATTAGTGGTGTGCACGGAAGCATGAGAGGAAGAGCTTTTTCTTTAAATGAATGAAATTTTTAGGGGTTGTCCGGTGACAGAGTGAGGATGATGATGACGATGATGAACCAAAGAAATTGATTGATGATGACGAGGATGAAGAAGGAGAAGAAGAGGAGGATACTACAAGTCAAAATGGGTCCGAGTCCTCTGGAAAGTCTTCAACATCGGATAATCGGGCGGTTGATGACAAGGTATTTTATGGTTTCTTTAATAATCCAAAAGCTTCTACAAGTGAGGTAACATTGCCTAGGCAAAGTATAATTGAAAGAGATCCTCCAACAACCCGACAACCTTCTCAAGAAGAAGATGACGAAAATAAACAGGATGAAAGCGTAGAGCCACAAGGGGATCAAGGAGATGAACCTGCTCAGGAAAATGTTGATGTGTTAAATGAGCAAAAATAAGATGACAATTTGAATGATTGTTTTCAACTAATGCACGCACTGCCTGCTTTTTTAAGCATGATTATGATTGAAGAATTTAATTGTTTATCATTATTCTTTCTTTTTTATGAGTTAAAATTTTATGTAAAAGTATGTGAAACCGGTAGTGTTACGCGTTATTACATGTAACAGCAATAATGTCAATGTCTGTTTGGCTTTACGATCAAAATTGAATATATGTTTCTTTTTCTAATTTTCAACTGTACGCAGGATGAAGATGTCCATGTCGGCAATGGTTGCTACAAAATGGATGAATTTGGAAGTTTAATATTTAATAATCCCTATGCGTAAAACGTACTTAAAAATCTGATGAAGGGGAGAAAGTTATTCTGGTTCCTGTCCAATGATTTTCCTTCCAAAGATCAAACTTTTTTTAAATTCCATATATCCTAACGGTATTTTTTACGATTTTTTTTCTACAAATATTTCCAAATCCACATTTTCCTAGAAATTATAGTAATTTAAAGTAATCCATTTGGTTTCAGGTTAGTTTTTAGGTTTCTTAACTAACATTAATGGAGTAGAAAAAAACGACTTAAGAAACGACTTACCATTTATTTAATGATTAGGAGTTTTTAATTAATTAGAACTTACAATTAGCTACTTGTGAGTTGTGATTAATAAGAATATTTTTCTAAAACCAACTATTAATGATCTAACAATATTTAGACCCATGTCAGTTTAGTTACCAATGTTACCTTTAGTGGTAATATAAAGTATGTAGAAATTAATCAATAATCCTATCTCTTTCCCTACGTTGGGTAATCGGACCTTGGAAATTAAACTTACATTTTTGGTTTTCATAATAATATGACAAGATTGAACGGACAAATTGTCTGTACATATGTTCTTTATTCAATTTTTCTTTAAATCCTTCTTTCTTGTTTTGCATGATTTTTTTGTTCTTTGTGTACGTTTGTTTATATCAAAGCGCTTTTTGCATGTTTTCCTTTGATGATAAAAGCTTATCAGTTTTGTCACTGGTTTGGGTATCTCAAATTTTACTCTCAAATTTTGTTGGGAGCATGCGGTAAACTGTCGTGTACATTTTGTAGGTTTTCCTATTTTTATTTACCTTCCAAAATATGTTAACGCTAAAATTTTTGTTGCTAATCCTAACTAACTGATTCAATTGCATTTAAAAGGATGAAGAAACCGTTCCCGAGGAAGACGATGATGACGACGATGAAAATCTTGTAAACGCTGGGTTAGTTAACACAAAGCAGTTTCCAACAATCGAAGAAGTTCCTGATGAGCACGAAGAAGGCGCTGTAGTCATGAGACGACCTACCACAACCTCCACACCCCCAACAACACCCGATCCCGACCATCCGAATAATGACAAAGAACCCGGTACTGAAACTGAATCAAACTTAACTGACAATAATGATAGTAAACATAACGTTGAAACCCAAAGTAATTGTTCAGTCTAAACAGTATTTTCCAATGAAAAGTATTAGACAAAACAGTATAGTTCATTTACAAATAATACCATTTATTACAGCAATCGATAAAAATCTCATTTTAAGATCTGACATTGAAAAACAACTAAAAGCTTTAATAAACTTAATCTAAATTAAATAATTTTGATACTTTTGACTGTCTTATCAAATTCATTATCTCCATACAATCAAATTATCATTAATTTGATCCCCGGATATATTACACATTCATTTCTCTCTTTTTTTGCTTTTCTATGCGAAACCAAAGCAGCATAAATATAACAATTTAATTTATTAGAAATACTTTAGATGCATACGCTGCTTTTAAAATCGTTTTGTTTTCGAAATTGTAGTTTCAGTCAAAAACTAACATTTGAAAATTTTTAGTTTAGTTGTTTTGTTTCAGCTTTTTATGTATATTTTTTCTTGTTCAATTTTCTTCATCTATCTAGATAAATCTCCTACTACATCCCGTCCCACCGGAGCAATTTCTCCTGTTTTTATTAGTGAAAATGCACGTACATTTGAGTCAAGTCCTATTGCCATAATTGGGGGACCTCGCTATGAACAAATGAAAAGGTGGAGTAAGGACTCCATTATTTCTTTAGACTAAAACAGTTCAATAATTTAGATGTTGTAAGATAATATGTAAATTACTTATTAATTTAGTTTTAGGTACGCCATAAATTTCTTGTTTGAAAAGTATGTATAAATTTTTAGATTTGAAAAGAACAAATGATGTAAATAATGCATTTTTGGAACTAGTGTTCCGAACGAGCTTTTTCGTCAGTTATCACTTACACTGTCCATCTTGAAAGTATTCATTTATCTTTAAAAAATATTTATCATTTGTAAATAGTTAAACATCACCAATTTAACAAATTGTAATTATATTTTGTAAGTTTCAAAAGTACATTCCAGTGTGGAAAGATTTACCAAGACGAAGTAACGCACAACAGCAAATCATATTGCTGGCTAAATTAGTAAAGCAGGTTTTTACTACGAATTTTGTGTGTAATCTTCTGTGAAAAAACGACATTTGTTATTTTAAAAAAAACAATTTTTACCAAATATGTATGTCGTAAGCTGAATCATGTATAAATTATAATATAAATTCAGTTACTCTAAAAATATGATTGCAAGTGCTTTTGTAGATTGACAATAACAATGCAGAATAATTTATTTAATTTAAAAACAACAATTATATTACTGCTTGTGAAGTGCTATGAAAATAGTCAAAGCTACAGTTAAAACCCCGATTGCAAGAAAAATTTGTGAATAATAGAATACTAGTCATTTTCTTTGTGTGGATACATAATGCCACGTGTAGCTAGCTATACGAACAAATTGCAAATGTAAATTACGAGCAAAATATATGGAAAGTTTACTCGATGTCAGTAAACTTTAAAAATGTTAAGCAAATTAGTAATCTTGTACGTTTTATCATGTGTATTTATTTTACAGTAGATAAATCATTAGTGTAACACTGAATGATGGTGATAGTTTATAACGTAACAAATACAATACATAAATGCATTCTTCAACATGAGATATCGAACAAATATAATATTGTAGTAACCCTATACACAAAATCAGAGAATCTGACTCTGACGCAAAAGAAAACAAAGAACCTATCAATAAAAATCCTAGTATTTCTGGTCAAAAACTATTTCATAAAAACATTATAAAGAAAACAATGGCTTATTTATTGCCACAATAATAAAAAGTAATTACATATTTGATTTTGTAGAAATTATAGCTTATTTCTTATTCGATTAACTTACTTATACACTTCTATAAAATGTAAATATTATGCTTCAGTTTTAACGTCACCACTGGCAGCTGCTTTTGTAGCAGGTTCATCTTTCTCTGGTGGGTCTGGATCTACATCCATAGCTTCAACATCTCCATCGTCAGCAGGAGACTTGGGATTAGTTTTCGTTGTTGCAACGGGATCCTTAGGACTTTTGGATCCACCACCATTCTCTTCCTTCTTGGAGGTTGCGGTTAAGTCATCAGCAGCTTCCGGTGACTTATCAGATTTCGCAGTTTCCTTGGCACCGCTTTCTTTCTTTTCAGAGGTGGCACTATCTTTCTTATCAGTTGCCTTGGAGGTGGTTGCAGCATCTCCACTTTCTTTTTTGTCCCCATTTCCAGTACTTCCATTTTTAGCAGCATTATCATCCTCCTGCCGGGCTCGTTTACTGCGATTCTTGCCAAAATTCTTTTGTTCCCTACGTCCATCTTCATCTTCGGAGTCACTAAAGTCATTATCATTACTGACTCGTTTGTCAGAGGCTCTTATGGAGATCCGCTCATCTGGGTTGGCCTTCTCCTCCTCCTCTGGATCATCTACTGTGATCCCATCTTCTGGGATAGGTTGCATTTGCACTCCGGGTGCACATGGAAGCATTCTCAGGTTCTCAAACAAACGAGTTTTAATCTTCTCCAAGTACTCAGGAGTGTTCTGATTAGCCATATTAGATGGGCTGATGTGAAGTTTGAAATCTGGTCCAAAATATTCGAAGTAATCATTGTACGGTAACTCATTAGCGATGTCAGTTCCTAGGGCAACTGCAGTCTCGTAGGTCCAGCAACGAGCAACATTACGTATCGTGTAGCCCCCACCTCCAAGGATCAGTAGAGGGAGGTTGTATTTCTTAATAAACTCGACACACCTGGCGTGACCCTTCAACGTGAGATTGAAACATCCAAGACGATCACCAGTCAAGGAGTCAGCTCCGCACTGAAGGACAATTGCGGATGGTTGGTAAGTTTCCATAACCTTGGACATAATCGGCATAAAAATCGATTCAAATGACTCGTCATCAATTCCATCCCTCAAGGGGAAGTTGACTGCATAATATTTGCCCTTCCCGGCTCCAATGTCACGAAGATCCCCAGTCCCTGGAAAGTATTCTCCGTATTTGTGAAAGGACACGGTC
>Ga0181463_1000540_pt1 | contig 10845 bp, 6 predicted proteins | sample InSIn1gowninarea_FD_119071 | JGI IMG/M metagenome (GOLD analysis project Ga0181463, IMG submission 119071) | Clean room microbial communities from NASA Spacecraft Assembly Facility at Jet Propulsion Laboratory, Pasadena, California, USA -... ... | reverse complement strand
TTCTTTCAATCACTTTGGAGACCGACCCTCCACCTCCTCCTTATGTATGTCGGTTGAGCCTCCCCCCGCATTGATCGATTCATTAATATTGCGGCGTATGCGAACAATGGGTCCAGCCTGCCTTATCCTTAGCTCTTATATATAGACTTTTGCTTTGATTCTGACTCTCTATCCTTAGCTCTTATATATAGACTTTTGCTTTGATTTCTTCCCCTCTACACACACTGAGAACACTCCCTTGGAACTTGGAATGTGAGACATGAGTAACAGTGTCGCGAGTCGTCACGTTACAGTACCTTCAGGAATGAAATCTACAGGTAGGAACACGTGCTAGGTCGTGCTGAAGTTCCGTCCGCGTCAGCTGATCCAGGAATGAATTTCTGCCTACTGATGCTTTGAGCATGCTATCCTTGGGGCTTCAGTATATACCCCTAATTATGCCACATGTCTGCCTATATATGCTTTAGGTCTGCCTATCCAGACTTTGGTTCGCCTACTACCGATGCTTTTGAGTTCGCCTTTTACTGCACTTAGGCTTTGGTGTTCGCCTATTATTATTACTTTGAGTCCGCTCATCGATGCCTGGAGTATGACCTTTGGTTATGTAAGTCCTCCCTATTATTTGGGCGATGCAACTTCGCCTTCTTTAGTGCTTCTCAGCCCGCCTTTTGAATGCTGCATATGAGCCTGGTCCATGATGGACTTTACTTTGTTTAGCTTGCCTGTTGGATGCTGCATGGACGCTAGTTAGTGATGTTGGCAATGGAAATATGTCTTATGAGGCAGGGAGCTATGTTTCTTTAGATGGTTCTGTTTCCCCTTAAAGGAATAGTGGTCTTGTCAACCGAAGGAAGTGAGACGCCTACGAGCACTAACTTGCGCATAAATACCTTTTTATGGAAGGACGGACTAAAGCTCAAAAAGCCCTACCGGCGTGATTTTCTTACCGGCCTACCTAATACTAATCCTAATCCTAATAAAGTCACTAAGGGCCTTTGCCGGGCACTTACTTTCTTAGCCGGTCACTTGTAGTATGCTTTTGCTTGGTAATAAAGAAAGGAGTAAGGTAAGAAAGCGCTTTCTCTTAGCTAGCCAGCCAGTATCTCTTCCGCGGCCCGCCCCCTCATGAAAGAAAGAAAAGAGTGGAACCGGTCCCCGCTATCAATTAGTAGCTCCGTATCTATAGGGGGAATTGGAGCTATGAAACAAGTAGCTGGCTGGAGTTGGCCCAGTCGCGGAGGTATCCCGAAGACCCCCCATTACGGACATTCATGGATTCCAATACTGCCTTAAGTCTCTGTAATTGGGATGCGGATTTGGTTGGACAAATTGAGGGTTGAAAAGGATATTTATTAGATCAGGCCCCTCAGACCGACCCCACAGCTAGTTACAGAATTACCATCATCCGATAATGAGCTAGAAAGCCTAATGCTGGAAAAGGAAAGAGGAGGAGGAAGAGAACTCACTCAGAATTCATTGTTGTAGATGATTAACATCCCTAGGCTGAAGTGGAGAGTTGTTATAGGCCTCCAAGAGTGATCAACGTCCTAGAATAACCTACACACTCAGCTCCAAATTCCCGCAATATAATACTTGCCCCGGTCTCCAAAGTGATTGAAAGAAAGAAAGTAATGCTGGCGCCCTTCCTCTGGTTGGCAACCATCTCCGAAACATAGTTGTTCAGTCCAGTTGGCAACCAACTATAGGAAGGAAGGGGGTCCAGTTGGCCTCAGTAAACGGTCTAGTTGGCAACTATATTCCGATAGTTTCTTCTTACCTGAAAATACTCAACTCGCGGTAAAGAAGTTGAAGATGAAAGCTCTTTCCTCTCCCTTAACGGTCGAGCCCTGCCGGGGGCATCCTCTCCTGTTAGTCGAGCCCTGCCGGGGGCATCCTCTCCTGTTAGTCGAGCCCTGCCGGGGGCATCCTCTCCTGTTAGTCCTTATGGTCGAGCCCCCTAAAGGGTCCTTATCAGTCGAGCCCCCTAAAGGGTCCTTATTAGTCGAGCGTTCGTACCTCACCCTGCCGGGGGCATCCTCACAGGTGGCTGAGCGATGGCTTACTTCAATTGATAGGAATCTATGGTTAGGGCCCTATAACCTAATCGTTATCATTATGACAAAGGTGAATGATATGACAAAGGTGAATGATGATTCATCCTCTCGCTAAAAATAGAGAGAGGACTGAGATAGACAAAGGGTGAACCCATCTCTTGCCTTGACGACTCTAACCATGATTGCTAGAATGAATATGAGTGAGGTAGTAATTGCCCATGCTTGATTTCTCAGCATCCGGCGGAAGTGCCCTATCTCTTTGATTAGCCGGCCTAGCTTTCTTCCATCCGCACACGAGAGTATAGAATCTGGAGTAGTGTCCTCATCCCCTCTTGCCCAACTAACTATCCAACCATACATTCATTTGTCCTATTCTTTCTGGTAGCTCGAGTGATTGTTCGGAAGGTCCATGCCTGAACCGGGGGTGGAGGACGGTAGAGGAAGAGTTCAATGAGAAAGAAAGCAGTTAACCGGGGGTGCCTATCCTTCCTACACCGGTGGGATGGACAGTGTTCAACTAATCTAACTCCGGAAGGAAGGGAGATGGGTGAGGGTGCGTTAGCACACTCGACTGTTAAGGCCGCCATCGGCTCGACTGTTAAGGACCCTTTAGGGGGCTCGACCATAAGGACCTTTAGGTGCTCGACTGATAAGGACCTTTAGGTGCTCGACCATAAGGACCTTTAGGTGCTCGACTGTTAAGGCCGCCATCGAGACCCCCCCACCCAATAAGTAAATTGAATGCGCAAGCAGGCTCGACTGTTTTGGTTACTTATTTGAGAGGGGCAATAAGTAAACCCTAACCTTTAGGTGCTCGACTGATAAGGCCGCCATCGAGACCCCCCCACCCAATAAGTAAACCCTAAGAGGAAAGGCCGCTCGACCATCACGAATTGACCAGTTTGATAGGTCAAGTGAGCACACTCTATATCATTTTGACACGCCACCCTTCTGTACTGAATTTGCCAGTTTGACAGGTGTTTGAGCTCTTACCTATACTATTACCATCCTCCACCTTTTCTTCCAGAATTTAGGCTTTTCATCCACCAGCCCCGCCTTAATAGGCACTAGCTTTAGTCCACCTGCACTCTGAACTCTTATAAAGTATAAATTCTATATGCCAGTATCATATGTTAAGATCTTTGATGTTAGATTGATTCTCAGATTTTCCATATCAATTCTTACTAGCCTTAGTCCAAGCACTTATTATAGAGTCTTGCCTTCTTGCTTGGTCCAGAGAAACAAGCCTTTAAGAGAGTCTCGTCCATTGTGGAGTGAAGACCGTCGTCTTAAGCGCTGTATAGACAGAATACTTCAAAGTATCGGATAGGAAGATTCTAATTAAAGCACTTATTGGAGAGTAAGATTCATTAGTCCCAAAACAAAAAAACACCCCTACTATAACCTTTTCAGTTTGTCTAGGCTTTTCTCATCTGCATGTGGGAGCTTCGGAGAGGAATATCTAATTGGAGAGGAAGAGTTCAATTTACTACTATCATTGGAGCTTCGGAGAGGAAGATTCTGAAGTTCGTAGAGTAAGATTAAGCTGTACATCCCCAACCTGGCTGGACCATCCTAGCACGCACCAACAGCTCACTTTCTTTTAGAACATAACCCCCACTTATATTGGAGTAGTTATGGGAATATGACAAATCAGCTCTCATTGGAGTTAGAATAAGATTCAAATCAGCTCTCATCGGAGTTTTAGCAAATCTTTGTACAAATACCTAACAAATGATGTCGGAGCTTGTATCAAAGCTTTAAGTCAATATGCATATATTCTGGTTACTCACCATTCTTTCTTTGGTAGCTCTCAATTTGCTGTTGGAGCTAACACTGTAGATATGCGAGTCTAACGTAGATATGCCAGCATCATATGTAAAGATAAGCCATTACTTCATGAATTTCCCAGTTCTCAGAAGGCCAGGATCAGACTCTATCATCATCTGGATATGCCACCTTATATTTCTCAATTTACCATAGACAAAAGCCTTAATTATAGTCTCGTCCATGCACTTTGGTTGGTGGAGTCTTAAGCTGTTAGAGAAAGAATGACTAGACAAGTCCAGTTCGGAGAGTAAGATTCTCAAAGCTATTCGGAGAGTAAGATCTATCGGAGTTAGAGGAAGATTCAAATCAGCTCTCACCAGACCGTCTTAAGCTGTAGAGCTCCCTATTGGACTGGACTAGTTTCGGACAGGAAGATCTCATTGGAAACTAGCCTTAAGAGACAAGCCCTACTAAGTCTGTACAGTAAGCCCCATTGGACTGGACTAGTACCCCCCTATGTGGATGGAATGCCTTAAGCCCCAGTGCCATAGAAGCAAGCCTTAAGAGAGAATATCTTAGTCCATGCACTTTGATCCGTGTGAATACCGTAAGCTGTATAGAAAGAGGTGGAGTGAATACCGTGTGCTGCTGTAAAGACATAACTACTCTATACAAGTCTCGGAGAGTAAGAGCTCTTCGGAGAGTCATATTTTTCTTGTTTGGAGAGTAAGAGTAATTAGTCCACAAACAAACACCCCAATAACCTTTTCAGTTTGTCTAGGCTTTCTAATATGCATAACCCTTATTGGAATTAGATCACCTATCACAAATCAGCTTTCATCGGATATGAAGTAAGATGAAAATCAGCTCTCATTGGAGTTAGAGTCAATATATAAATAGAATCCTTTCTTGTCGGAGCTTCACATGGTGGTCTCCAAGCTTTCACTAAATATGCATATATGAGGTGAACTCACTCTGTTGGAGCTTCAGACCTAGAAGTGACCCCACTAATTGCGTCAAAACGAATTGTGTCAGATGCTGCTGGATCCACTACCCATGCATGCCACTTTCTCTTTCTCAATTTACCATTTATTGGAAGGCGCCAGGTTCAGACTCTATCTAATCTGGATACGGCACCTTTACTTAGATCTTGACCATGCCACCTTTTCTCTCACGAATTGACCAGTCCAAGGCCCATCTTCACTGATATCAAGACTAACTGACACGTCCTTCAAGTCTGGATCTGCTATCTACCCATGCCACCTTTATTTCATGACTTTACCATCTGGATAGACAGCTCATGCTCGTAATCCAAATAGACGGGCCACCTTATCTTTCTCAATTTACCATCCCGCATATCAAGGTGTCTTGTCCCAGTACCATGGAAAAAAGCCTTAATAGACAAGCTTCTTATTATTAGTCCTGTTAGTCCCGCCTGGAGCCTCCCTATGGACACTTGTTGCTTTTAGTATTAGCCTTGGTCCTGGGAAACAAGCATTTTGATACTATCTTAGTCCAGAATTAGTCCCCGCCCGGAGCCCCCCCTATGGACACTAGCTTCTTTAGTCGCCTTGGTCCAAGCAGCAGAGAAACAAGCTGCCTTCAGATACTCTAGTTTAGCCCAAGCAGTTTTTTAGTCCCATGGATGGACTGCCTGGAGCCCTATGGACAACACTTGCTTTAGTCTTCTTGGTCCAGATCAAAAGCCTTAAGAGAGAGTCTCTTAGTCCAAGCAGCAGAGAAACAAGCCCTAAGAGAGTCTTCTCCAGCGTATTTCAAGATTTCACTTATGAATGATTCTTCCACTCTTTGTAACCGGCTAGTTCCCCCGTTAGTGGTGGTCTCCCATCAAACCCCCAAACTGGATATGTTTCTATAAATCAAACCCGCCAATGATACTGATACTTAGTGTTTGAATCTGCTGTTCCCGAACGTTTCACCATTCTTTTTTCTACTCAATGAGCTTTCTTTCTTGCCTTTAAGAGAGTCTTGTCCGTCCATTGGAGTGAAGATCGTCTTAAGCTGAATAGACAGAATACTTACAAGTCTTGGAGAAGAGTCTTATGGATTGATTGATCACTGGATTTCTAGATTGAACTTCAGAATGCATTCTTCTATAAGGTCTTGAAGGTCTTGCCTTGGTCCTGTGCTGGGAAACTCGCCCAAAGAGACAAGCTTATTAGTCCAAGCAGTTAGTCTTAGCCCTACGAACTTACTGCTGCCTTTCAAATCTTGCCTTAGCCTAGCCTACCGTTCCGAGTGCCTTAGTTTCGTGTTAAGCCTTTGTCCAGAGTTTCAGTGACACGCCACCTTTCCTTCCTCAATTTACCACTTATCAGAAGGCCAGGTTCATACTCTCTATTGGATATGCCACCTTTTGTTGCTTAATTTACCATCCCCACAGGCCACCTTTACTTCCAATTTCCATCAATGAGGACTAGGCAGGCTCTTATGCTCGTGATCCAGATAGACATGCCACCTTTTCTCTCGCAAATTTCCCACAATGAAATTATGCTTTTCTTCCAGTCATTCATTATATACGTAATTACGTCATTCGAGATATGTCATTCTGCCTTCGCCGAGCTATCAAGTGGTATTTGTCTAGCGCCTTGCCTCTCGTGCCAAACTCTCTCTACCCCAAAACACGTATAGTCACTGTCTTTTCTACGCTATGTTTCATTGTAAATGAACTTATATAAGCAAGTATGAAGAAATTGTTATGTGTAATATATGGTAAATGTGGTATGCTTGGCTTAAGGCTCAAGGTGAATGGCTTAAGGTGATTCAGTCTGAAAATCAATCAAAAGAAGAGTTTCATTTTACTTCTTTAGAGGGGGACATCTCTTCGCATTAATTGGACCTCAGGCCACGAGCTCACTCATTCAATCTATCTCGGTGCACTCGATCTCGCCTCTGAAACTTGCATTTCATGTAGCGGAAAGAGGGATTGCAAACTGGCACACCCTGACCCCCCGGGGCATTCGCGTGACCACTGCTTATGGATGGAAGTGCTTACTTTATCATAACCACTAGCCTTCAAGAACCACTTGCCTGCTTGCTTTCGGGTATCCCTTTCTTGCCAGCCTGACAACTAGCTATCATCAAGAAGACTATGGAATCAGTACTAGCATGAATTAGCTTAGAGCTTAGAAAAGGTTGCTTTCAGTTATGGCTTGCTTCCCTCTCAAGTCTACCTTCCCTTCTGTCTTGCCCGCCTACCTTACCACTCGCATTAATGAGATTCTTCATTCGCTTAGCTTACTATGACTAGTCTCCCTTGCTTTGGTAAGTCGGGGATAGGGAGTTCAGACAAGAGCTGCCAATCGGTCTTGCCAGCAGGTCCCCCTCACTTGCCCCACACGTCGTTAAGACATTCCTTTTCATGCCACCTCCAACTAGTGAAAAAGACAGCTATCGACCTATCAATAAAGTAGGGGTCTTTCCGGGGGATATGGACTCAGCGATGAGACACCGCGCAGAGAAAACTTTCCTTGCCCCCCGGAGGGACAAGCGGCTTCGCACCTTTAGGAGCCAATAATGAACGCCTTTAGGGCAGGCACCAGCCAACGTCTTCGGATGAAATGAACTAGTCTACTATAGATAGTTTACCGAATAGCCAAATAAGATTCTCTGGGAGGGAGCATCGATCAGGTTTACTGGGGCCAGAGAACAAAAAGGTAGGACCGATGGAGTCGCGTGGCCTAGACCTCCAAAAAGGAATGGGCTCGTTTGCCCTTAGCTTTGGACTTGATTTAGCTTTGTGGTTCGAGTGATTTAGCTTTGTGGTTCGAGTTGGTGCTGCTGCTGGCGCTGGACTTCCGGTTGAAAGTAGGAGCCGCCTAGCCTACACCTCCGGTTAGCATCGATCAGGTGGGGCGATGAAGAGAATGAAGCTCGTCCGTTACCTCACTTACGGTTGTTGAACAAGGATGGAAGCTCGTCGAAGAAATTCGTTTCTTAGATCCCGGTAGTGAGATTGTGGTAGGGTAGCTAGATTGCTTAGCTGGACCGAGGGCTAACTAAAGAAAGAAAGAATGCTCGACCGGAGGTGGGAATAAGGGAGTAGTAGCGTACTGCCTATCTCTCTCCCTCATCCAGCGCCCTCCTCTTGTGATTAACCCTCCCCACCTCCCATAGCACCTTATTGCACTTTTCACAAGATGACCTCTTATAGCACCGCAGATTGTCGTGCCCTTCATCACCCACGCACTGCTAAAGCATTATTCTATGAGCCAGTGACCCGTCCTGTGGATATAATCAATGTGGAGAATACCACTGAACCTGATCCTAACCTTGTACTGATGTCTTGCCCTTTTCCTCACCCAACTCGTGCCACGATCTTGACTCACAACTGCCAGATTAAGGATCAGGTGGTTAAGCTTATTATGTACAACGGTAGTCAAAAGAATTTGGTCTCCACAGCCCTTGTAAAGGCACTGGCTTTGCTTTGGGCAGGGCAGAAAGCAGCGTAGAGGCTGGAAGGATAGAGAGTGAGAACCTGACTGCTCTTTTTTTCCCCATACCTGAAGGAAGGAGATAGAGAAAGGAGTTGCTCTCAATGGGCCATATCATACACAGATGAGAAGAGGCATTGGTCTTATACCTCTGCATGCATCGAGGGATACCGCCGTACCTGTTCCTATACATCCGTCCACGTACAGAACAACCCTCCCTCCTTTATACGGAGACGGTAGGAGTAGCCCCACTGCTTCAGCTTCATCGATAAGGATCTTCTACTGGAACTATATATACGAGCTAATGAGTTCTTAGTTATCCATCCCCCTTGGACTGGTAGACCCACCTTCCTTATAGATAGATACAGGGCGAGAAAGAGAAATTCTACCTAATCATTTCCTCCATGCACCTCATGCGAGTCTGACTGGCGCTAGACTCCTTCAGAGCTCTACGAAAACCAAACTATATAGACGAGTTAACACAAGCAAGAAAAGAGACTATTTGGAACAGCCCTGAGCAATATACCCCAACCGGGTATAGATAAGATAAGTAGGATAGTGAGGGGGGGTAAAAAGCGATACGGGATTGGGAAGGCAGGGATAGGTTGTGGTGTTGGGCGGCTTGTTCCCGATGAGTCCCATTAGATACCCCGATCAAATAGATTAGTCCCCATCAAGACCCCGATGAGATGAGATGGTGCGGGTGGGAAGGCGGGGAGAGGTTTGACGTGGGAGGTACCCAAGCGGAGTACCCCATGATCCCAAGAAATAGATAGATGCCTGTAATCATCGGCTAATCCTACAATATATAGAGTCTTTGTCTCATATATCCAATCATCGGAGAATCCTACTCCAGCCAAACCTCCTACTCCACCACCCGCCTTCCTACTCGCCCTCGCCTATTAACAGCCCTACTACGCCCACCTTACAACCTGCCTCTTCACCTCCTTACTGCCCACTTCGTGGATGAACTGGTAGCTGACCTACCCACTTTAAGGATGACCGTACCCACTCATTCAGACAGGTGAGTGACAAGCCCCTGAAAGGGTGTCAACGCTCACTATTCATATAGTGAGGGCATTTCCGTTCATTTGATCGCCACTTTAGACACATGTTAGGGAACAGTATCCATAGAATCTCATTTCATTCATAATAGAATTCCCATAAAGGGATGCTGATCAAGGCCGTTGGAACTAGATCTTCTCAAGCTGCCTATTACCTCACAAGGTATTAGAGATTCTCGGGTTTTTCTATGGCCACTTGAATTTGACCTTTCGTCCATCATACAGGTCAATACGAACAGCTTTTCAATAAGAAAATTTATGAAACCTCCGCCAAGGGAAACAGCTCAAATAGTAAGTCAAAGTGAAAGAAGTGCCGCCCATATTCACATCTATAAAATGTCCCCCACCCACAGCGTTTCTTTACAGCGGTTATTGCCTTCTTTCTTCCCCAATATTGGGCTATCAGGCCCGTCTCTCTCTTGCCAGCTTCGGAATACCATCTATAACTCTGTCTCCCTTACCGCCTCTCTTCCCTAATATGTGAGTTTCTCTCTTGCTTGCCGCTTACCGCCAATGCCAGGACTAACTGCTAGCCTATAGCCTTTCATAAGCCGGCACTATAGCCGTACTTGCCGCCTAACTCCCAGCAGCCTAACTCCCACTGAACCTTTATGAAGCTCTTTGGGGTAACACTCAACCGCTTGCCCAGGCATTCTCTAACCACCCAATGTTAGGGTATATCTTAAGTGCTGGAACTCTATATCCCATCTTTGCTGCCGTAGAATACGGCTTATGCTTACCGTCTTTAGCGGTAACACTCTACGCTTTATTCCCCCAGTTGATTGGGCCTCTATTAGGTCTCTCTTAGCCTTGATTTCCGGGTTCACCCTGAACCTACCTCCCGCCTGGTAGGCACTAACCTTATCGGTAGGGGGTTGACTCTATGCGGCACTAACCGCCCTATCTGTACTAGGTTGACCCAGTTCTATACGCTATAGGTTGTACGGCCCCTGACCAAATTCTCTATTCTCTGTACCATAGCATCTCTTCGTAGCTACCAGTTGTATGGTCTAATAGAATAGAATTAGGAAAGTCAAATAATCAGGCTTAATAAGGGGAAAAGAAAGGGGCTGCTATTAGCTAGTGTGTTTATACTATTGTAGAGCTGTGTTTGGTTGTCTACTGGGAACTAGCAGGTTTGAATAGTCGCTTGGACTGCTATCGTACTATCGGCTAGGAGCGCTCTCGTACTATTATTGGGATCCTATTCGTAATATTTGCAAGGGTTGAATGACCGGTCACTTACTCTGCCTACCTTCAGAGTTAGTTCGAAGCCTAACCTATTTGAATTGAGTGCTTGCCTACATGAGGTGCCTCACTTGCCCCGGGAAAGCCATTGAATAGGTAGCATTCTGTTGGAAAAGCTCATCACTAAGGTACGGTAAGGCCAAGGAGAAGGTAAGGTTAGGTCTTTCCCCTTTCGGGGTGAAGGTAAGGCCAAAGGCGATGGTGAAGGAACGTAGTCGCTTTCCCTTATCAGTCGGAAGAAAAGCGGGAAGGGGC
>Ga0181463_1000536_pt1 | contig 10921 bp, 12 predicted proteins | sample InSIn1gowninarea_FD_119071 | JGI IMG/M metagenome (GOLD analysis project Ga0181463, IMG submission 119071) | Clean room microbial communities from NASA Spacecraft Assembly Facility at Jet Propulsion Laboratory, Pasadena, California, USA -... ... | reverse complement strand
TTATTGGCCAGGTAAATGGACTTTCTGTCTGGATCGTTTTTATGGCAGAAATAAATCTGAACAAGCATTTTAACCCAATAAATGCAATCAGTGTTCGAAAGAAATGGGGGGTGAGAAAGCTGCCGGCTTGTAAAGCTACGCTACGAAACTAACGGACACTGCATTCATAAAACACGGTTGAAAAGGATTGAAAAGAACAAGCGGAGGTTGAAAACTATTACGGAACTCGGGGGTGCCAGCAAAACGAGCCCTCAACTTTTGGTTGACTTCAGGCCGCCAGGTCTGTAATTTTAAACCGCATCTTATCCCGAATACTCCCTATCGCTTTCGTGTGAAAGTTGGGAGAGCTATTCAAAAAGCAAAACACTACTGCACCAAATAGCTGGACTAGACTACTCTAACTACATCTAGCTCGCGGCAATATTAGAGTGAACTACATAATTCACATTATAAGGGTGTACCCCAAATTGTGAATCTTATTTTCCCCTTTTTGCCTCTTTTACGATTGATTCTATTTAATATCTTCATATTTTTAGAGTTGCATGCCAGGTAAGCTATAAAAGTGAAAATATGAATATACTTTATTGCCGCGTGAGGCTCATTAGATCAAAAGACTGAACGACAAAGAGTAAACGAAAATGATTTTAGCCTGGCAATAGAAGATAAATGAGTGGAGCCAATATATTGTGAGAAAAGCAGTAAGGTACCATCCATTGCCAAGCTTCTCGAGTAAACACATATAGTGCCATTAAAGCCCAGGGCCACAATGATCAGGGTAAGTGGGAACGACCAGCCTCACGCGGACATGTCAGTAGTTTTTTTATTTTAAAGCTGTTATAATATTGTACATAGCTTCATTCACTTCATACTCTCACTTTCGCCAATTTTAAGTGTTAGATTTATTCCAATGGGGTCTGACTGAATTCGGCCTCGTCACTTCCATCATTAACTATGGTACTTCCAGTGATCAAGCCTTTTTGAATAAATGGAACTGCCCCGTAAATCGCTTGTGCAAGACTGGCTCGTATTCGTTTTTTTGATCGAGCATCTATGTCAATTTTGTCAACTTTCTCCCATATACCCACAATCGACTCAATTTTATCCTCTATTAAATTCCATCTTTCTGCTTCAAGCGTAGCCTTAATTAGAATAACTTTTTTAATTATTTCACTAATTTGCTCGAATATTTTGCCGAAACCAAAGAAATCAAAAAATCCAGGAGAACCGTAATGAATAGACTTAATGACAACTTCAATTAAGGCCTCCAAACCTTTCGTTTGTTCCTGATCCCCCTCCTGATGGTATGGTTTTCCGTCTGAAAGTTGTAAAGTAGTATCATTGCTTGGAGCAGTTGCATTATGCAACCTTTTTTTTTCCAACAGTTGCCTTAAACCGTTCAAAAGCTTTTCATTGCCCCCTTTGGATAGCTGTTGGTCGATATATTTATTGCTATAGTTCAACTCTTTTTCAATTTCTCGCCTTGCCATTTTAAATTCTGTTAAATCAACTAATGCTTTTAGTATTTCTTCTTTATAATTCATTAATAAAAATGGCTAAATTTTGAATAAAATCTAAAGTTGTAAAAAGCAGGTAACAATAATTGCTTTAATTGCATAAAACAATATATTTTTACTTCAAGTTTTTACGTCAGTCTAAATATAGTAAAATGTTTAAAATAAAACCAGTTGTACTAGAACGACTCGTTCAAGATGAATCATTACAACTGAGTTTGGCTAAAGCCATGCTTAAAAGAGTCAGCACCATAAAAACATGGATTCGGGATAGGGATGAAGTTTTAACATCAAAGGCAGTTGTATTAGTCATAAAGGATCTCACAGGTTTATCTGAAGAAGATATCATTCAGGAGGCAGTTGCTATATAAACGCTTTTGAAGTTAAAATATTTGTATAAGCAGCAGTACTTAAAGGGAAGGATTTATTCAAAGAACTTTTTTGAATTTGTGTTTACCAAATTGTGTGAGGTTGTACAACTAAAAATGATTTATATGGAAGCTACTTCAATGAAAATAATTAGCCAAACTAAAGCTGTGGCAACTCTCACTGACGAGGAACGGAAATTAGTATATTTAATTAGCAAAATTGCTGTAAGTAACACTCTCAAAAAAGCCTATGAAGCAAAAAACTGCCATACGTTACCTGAGAATATCGGCAGATAAGCAAAGTAACTACAGTATAAGCGGGCAAGATATGCAAACGCAACTTTGGTGTGAAAGGAATGGGATAGAAGTGGTTGATACCTTTGTTGATGAAGGATATAGCGCGAGAACATTCGACAGGCCTGACATGATTCGCCTGAATGCTTTTATTGAACAGCATTATAAACTGGTTGACTACTTGGTGGTTTTTGACTTTACCCGGTTTAGTAGGGATACAGGTGAAGCCCTGATAGAGGTTAAAAGATTACAGGGTAAATACCAGATTAAGATTGCAAGCGCCGGCGAAGGTGTAATTGTTGATTATGATGATCCAGGAAGCTTCTTCTATGCAGGATTGCGTTTTTTACAGGGCGAGGATGAAATCAACCGAAACAGGGCAAGAGTAAATCTTGGAATTTACACGGCAAAGAAAAAGGAAGGCCGTTATCTCGGTAGACCACCTGTTGGCTATAAAACGCAAAAAGATGGCCGAAAAACAATTATTGTTATAGATGAGGAACCGGCTCGCATCATACGTTTTATTTATACTTCATTTTTAGAGGGCACCCCGATTTATATCATATACAAGAAGGCGAGGGAAATGGGCCTGAAACTCACAGGTAAATCGACTATCCCGTATATTCTAAAAAATCCGGTTTACACTGGCTTATTACAGGTAAAGGCATACAAGGAAAACCCAGAAGAATTAGTAGAGGGTATACATGAACCTCTTGTCAGCAGATATGAATGGAACCAGGTGCAGGAGAAACTTAAACCGGGCAAACCCTTGCAAATTATTCATGATGATTTTCCCCTGCGTAGCGTTTTGCTATGTCACTGTGGCAAGCCTTTAACCGGAGCTCCTTCACGAGGACATTGCGGTAAATATTTCAATTACTACAAATGCAGAATTAGTGGCCATAATAATATAAATGCAAATTTCGCTCACCAGCAAATGCTGCAATTGATGGAATATTTAAGCCTTCCGGAACGATTGATTACTGTTTACAGCGAGTTGGGTGAGCAAATGCTTGAGCAGGAAGTTAAACAATCTGCAATTATCCTGAAGCAAAAAAAGAAAGAGTTTGAGACAGCTGAAAAAAACTTGATAAGCGTCGAAAAGAAATGGATTGCTAATCAATTGGCTTTTGAAACCTACCAGCGATGGTATAGGGAACTATCACAGCAAAAAATGAGCTTGAAAGCTGAAATGGACCAGCTAACGAGGGGCAAGCAAACATTATTTATTCTGTTAGAAAAAGAGTTAAAGATATTAAGCGATATGAAATACGTGTATACAAGTTGCACTACGACTCAGAAACAACAGCTTCTCAGGCTGGTGTTCGACGCCCGATTATACTATAAAGACAAGGTCTATCGAACCCCATATATCATGCCGGTGTTCGACCACAACTCCTTGACTCTGAAAGAGAAAAGGCTGCTGATTTTGGATAAAAAAATCGGACTTTCTTCAAAAGTCCGATCAAGTGCGGATGATAGGGGTCGAACCTACATGCCTTGCGGCGCTAGATCCTAAGTCTAGTGCGTCTGCCAATTTCGCCACATCCGCGGGGTTGCAAAAGTAGGGGATTCTTCAAAAACTACACACAGTATTTATTAAAATTTTCAAAAAACACTTCACACCTATGCAGGATCTTGCCTTACCTGAATTCCGACATTTTGGGCGGATGAAAAAGATTGACGGGACAGATAAGCGCCATGATCAGAACGGCTTTTAAAAATAAGAAAGTCGCGCGGCAGATTTATGGAGCAATGCACTAACTGAAAATTTTTGCTTTTGGCGCCTCCTCAATTTCGCGGCCTGTTTGTCTATAAGACACTCATAGCCGGCGAAAACCTTTAAATCCCTGATTCTGTGCGCCGTTTTCTGTTGCGTATCCTAAACCCCTTTATCTTTAATCATTTATAGAAGCTCTTTAAAAACTAAAATAGAATTTACTTTGTGATTACCCTTGTCACTCTACATTAGTAGCGGGTTGAAAAAATTGTAGCGAAAGACAAGGTCAAGGTGTAGTTACATTCCGGTTGGCAATGCATTGAACCACCGTAAATTTATAGAAACAGCTTTTCAGATCAAATATTAAGTAACAATTGAATGGAAACAGATTTTCTTGTCATAGGCAGCGGCATAGCCGGGCTGACATATGCCTTAAAAGTTGCAGAAGCAAAACCGGATAAAAAAGTTACGGTAATTACCAAAGCACATTCCGATGAAACCAATACCAAATATGCCCAGGGTGGTATAGCGGGAGTCTGGGATGATGAAAATGACAGCTATCAAAAACATATAGAAGACACGTTAATTCGCCGGCGACGGGCTTTGTAATGAAAGAGTTGTTGAGATTGTAGTAAAAGAAGGGCCTGAAAGAATACGTGAGATCATTGAATGGGGGGCACAATTTGACAAAGATCAGTATGGCGACTATTCCCTGGGCAAAGAAGGAGGGCATAGCGTAAACCGGATCCTGCATCATAAAGATGTTACGGGAAGGGAAATGGAAAGAGCATTATTGCAGGCAATGCAAACCCTTCCTAATATCAGCCTGATCAATCACTGCTTTGTGATTGACCTGATCACCCAGCACCACTTAGGCTACCTTGTCACCAAATCAACGCTCAACATCCGCTGTTATGGAGTGTATGTGCTAAACCTTGAAAGCAACGAGATCGAAAAGATTATTTCGAAAGTCACGGTTTTAGCCACCGGCGGAAACGGACAGGCATATCGTACAACCACCAATCCAATTATTGCAACAGGCGATGGAGTTGCGATGGCCTATAGGGCAAAAGGCAGAATTGAAAATATGGAGTTTATACAATTTCATCCCACTGCTTTATTTCAACCCGGCGAATCTCCGTCTTTCCTGATTACCGAAGCAGTGAGAGGTGATGGGGGCATACTTAGAAATAAGTTTGGAGAAGCTTTTATGGAGCGATATGATGAACGCAGAGACCTTGCTCCACGCGATATTGTTGCCCGCGCTATAGATAATGAAATGAAAAAGAATGGTACGGAACATGTTTATCTCGACTGCCGCCACATGCCTCTTGAAAAATTTATTCATCACTTTCCTAACATCTACCAAAAATGTTTAAGTGTAGGAATTGATGTGAGCAAAGACATGATACCCGTTGCACCGGCCGCGCATTATAGTTGCGGCGGTATTAAGACGGATGAGTTTGCGCGGACTTCGATAAAAAACCTGTATGCCTGCGGCGAATGTGCAAGTACCGGTTTACACGGCGCCAACCGCCTTGCCAGTAACAGCCTACTGGAAGCCATGGTATTTGGACACCGGGCATATTTAAACTCCATTGAAATATTCGATAATAATGACGCTTCATCACCGGACTACATAGCATGTTCAGAAGCGGATATTCCGGACTGGAATGCAGAAGGCACAAGAGATCCTAAGGAAATGATCCTGATAACACAAAGTCTGAAAGAGCTGCAACAAATAATGAGTGATTATGTTGGGATTGTGCGGACCAACGTACGTTTAACAAGAGCGATAAAGCGGCTCGATCTGTTATTTGAAGAAACAGAAGAACTCTACCGTTCCACCAAGGTTTCGCCACAGCTTTGTGAGCTTAGAAATCTGATAAGCGTTGGATACCTCATTGTAAAAGGTGCTTCTTTCAGAAAAGAAAGCCGCGGCTTACACTACAACACCGATTATCCGGGGAAGAGTTCGATAAAGGAAAATATCATTTTATAGTGCGAAAACGAATTCGCCAGGTTTAAAACAGGTAGTTATGATTGCTTTTATAAATGATAGTTTCGTCAATGAAAAAGAAGCTTCACTTGGAATAGGAGATCTTGCTATCCAGAGAGGGTTTGGCCTTTTTGATTTTTTCCGTACAAGCCAATATGTTCCGCTTTTCCTGGATGATTATCTCGACAGATTCTTTAATTCTGCCACACAACTTCGAATTCAACCGCCATACACCCGCGACGAGTTAAAAAAAGTTATTTTTAAACTAATTGACAAAAACAGGATCTCAACCTCTGGCATTAAAATGATTTTAACCGGTGGATATTCATCCGACGGTTTTGCACCGGGTATTCCTAATTTAATCATCACTCAACATCCTGTCGAAGTTGCCTCTGAAAAACATTTTGAAAAAGGTTTGAAGATCCTGCTGCACGAATATCTGCGCGATCTGCCTGCTGCAAAGTCAACCAATTACCTAATGGCCATTTTTCTAAGGGAGAAGTTGTTGGAGAATAATGCAGACGATGTATTGTATTATAATAAGGACCACATTCTTGAATTTCCGCGCTCAAATGTATTTATTGTTACAAAAGACAAAGCCGTGGTTACCCCTGCAGAAAATGTATTGTCTGGGATCACAAGAAAAAAAGTACTTGAAATTGCAGGTAAAAATTATAGGGCGGAAGAACGAGGGATAAGTGTGGATGAATTATACAATGCCGCAGAAGTATTTTTAACAAGTACAACCAAGCGTCTTTTGCCTGTTTTTAAAATAGGGGATGCGCCTGTAGGAGATGGAAGTCCAGGTGAGATTACAAAACAACTTTACCGGTCTTTTCTAGAGGTAGAGAATGAATACTGCGTCAGCAACCCGGTACAGTTCTAATGCCGTTGGCACTTTTGTACCCGCCCCATTTCAAATGTTATGCATTAATCATGCTGATAGGTTTAGTTACAGTGGCAGGATCAGGGTATACACAGAGCAACAGAAAAACTAAGATGATACTAAGCATAACTGTAGCTATGCAGCAATCCTTCTTTAACGAGCATTTTACCGGCGTCCTCGCTAAAGTAACAGTTCAAAATTGAATCCATCTGCTCGAATCCGGCAGCGACCGAATGCACTTTTTTGCGGTATTGTGGCTCAATCAAAAAAGCCAGCGGCTGCGGAACCTTATTAAAATGTAAAAATGCGGAGAGGACCTTGGTATCCCAATCTTTGTAAAAATGCAATAAGTCGTCTGGCATAACATGGGTACGGGAAGTATTAGGTTCTGGCAGACATGCAAACGGTTCCAGACAGTTTAGGTATCCGTAATCATCCGTTAACTCTTCCCCTGGCTGTATGTCTCTGACTGCAACCTCAAGACTATACGCGGTAGTGATACAATTTGAATTGAAGCTATGGTTAACAAATCTCGAGTGATCCCAGCATAGTATAAGATTTCCCTTACTATCACGGTAGGTATATTTGTACAATATGTCTTTATAAACGTCTTCCATTGCCGCAACTTCATGTGGAGTGAAAACCTGATCAAGTTGATCTGAAGCCCATGTGATCGTTCCTTTTGGAATTAATCTGGTTGCAATAACACCGTATCCAATTTCAGGGCTGATATATTTAAGTTCAGTATGGGGATGAATCATAGTTGCAATGCATATAATTTTATTGCTAATACCAGAGGTTTTTACAATCATTTTTCATTCTGCAGATCCCTTTACCTATGCCGGTCTGACTGTCCCGAAACCTAAATCAACTGCCATTATCAATATACACTATTTTACGGAAAAACCTGTCCCTTCCGTAAGATGCAGATATCTCCTCTGTTAGGTGCTCAAAACGACAACCTTTGGACTATTCTACTCTGAAAGTTAGTTACAAAAATTCTAAAATTTATATCAAATCATCTCTTGCCCTAAATTAACTTAACTTTCTTTTCCTAATAATAACGGGGAGCCAAAAGGCATAGGTTATGGAGCATTTGGAATTTATCGACCATCATCATTTCGAATATGAGTATCACCGAAAGTGGGCAAACGGGCGACTTGCCCGGTACATCGATTTTTGCTGGGAGACAAACTTTGACCGGCTTTTAGAAGTGTTTCCCGCGGGATTTACAGACGTACTTTTTCCTAACATTGGGTACACCTACCTTATCAATCTGGGGACACCATTTGTGATGCAACTTCAAAAAGCCGCATTGCAAATAAAGAATGATGGTTTCCTTCCAAGACATCACTACATCACCTGTCACCATTCTGTTGGTAACAAGCTATTTGGAATTAAGTTCAAAGTTTGCCCGATAGTCTTTGAAAAGGAAGTAGATTTTTCTTAATACACAGAATTTATTTACCCTTTGGCATACCTGATTGACCGTTCAATTGTTGCTAAGGTCAAAACGGCTGCTTCCTTCAATGACAGGGTAGGTATTGTTTTCGAGCACTATGAAGCCTTAATTAATAAATATGCAGGCTCATTAAATTACGTAGACATGGTAACGGAAATACTGTTGGAAAGCCTTAGCAAAAACGAATTTGATGAACCGGTCGGGAAGATTTCCAAAAAGTACAACATCAGTAGCAGAACGCTGCAACGATATTTCAGAGCTACAACCAGTTTTAGCAGTAAGGAAGCCCTGCAGACGATGCGTATAAGACATGCAGTGAATAGCCTTGCCACTGCACCATCAACCTTCAGCTATAGCGAGCATGGCTATTACGATTTCAGTCATTTCTTAAAACATTTGAACCAGTTTACAGGGGATAAACATTTTAAAGCATTTCAGGACTTGTGTAAGCGTTCAAAAACAGGTTAGGATGAATAACACCGCAATGGACCAATAAATTTGGGGAGAAAATAAGATTTTTTTTATCCTCCTAACATATTTTGTAGCCAAACCTCAGGTATTCTGCTAAAATATTCCGTAAGGGACTCCATTTGTTTCGGTTATTTATTTTGTCGAATTCTATCAATCAATTTCTCAATTATTTAAATCTTCGGTCTGTTGTTCTTATAGCCGGTTGTATAGAGAAAAGTTAAAAATCGCCGGGAGTGACACCAGTAGTTGAAAGCTCGATCTGACGTTACAGTAAACCCTGATGATGATGTAACCAAAGAAGCAGCCTTTGGCGGCTCCAATCGAGGGACTATGAATTTGGCGAAGATGAGGGGGGTATTCTAATCTTCAAGGATGATAGAAAAAACAACCATTCTCGACTGTAGCTTATCTAAAACATTACTATACTTTAAGTAGGGATCCCGGCTATGAATGTTTGATAGGCCGTTACTTATTTTTAATTCGGGTGAAAAAGTCACAAAACGAAAAAAGAAATTGAAACCAACACCCGCTTCAATTCCAAAGTCATTTCTATTGAGCTTTACAAGATTTTCTGCATTACGTGCCTGTGAAGTACTGGCAAGGTCCATATCATACTTTACTCCTGCCATTAGGTAGGTCCGGAAATTACCGATACGATCGCTGTTAAATTTTACCTGGAAAGGAAAACTGACAATTGTAGAAGGAAGCGTTTTATATTCGGTGGCTTTTTCGTCAAAGCTGGGATATTTCAAACTATAGGTAAAATATTTCGCACCTCCTATGATCAGTTGCGGATTGACCCTAAGCGAAAACCTCGGCGACAATTGAAGCGTGCCAACCAGACCTAAAGCAATACCGCCACTACTGCCAGGCTCAACAGATAAAACACTGTCGTTTTGCAGAAAGGTCGGGTGCTTGGACGGATGCAGCGTAGACGAATTATAGCTGATGGAGAGGCCGAAATAGTACGGCCAATTATCATGATTGGGCCGGTTCTCTTCTCTCTGGCTGTACCCAGACAAGGAAATCAGGCTGATCATAATAAAAATGATTATAGAAACGCGTGAAAAATATATGTAGCTAACTACCCCCTTAAAATCTAACATTTACTATTTTATTATTCTTCAGTTATACCAATTATAAAGGGTAAAGTTTCAGCTTATATTTTTCTTTTAAATTTTGCCGGCAATTTACTTGGCTTTTTCGAAGCTTCCTAATTGCTGCCGTAAAGAAGTGTTAATAGTAAAACGAATTATCAAACTATAAATTGCCGGAAAGGTTTCTTAAACCAAAATATTCACTATTTTCATTTGCTTCCACAATAAATACTGCAGATACCAAATGTCAGAATTTTCGAGTAGGTCGATTTATAACCTGTATTGTCTAAAATAGATACAAAATCTTTTCCTTCGGGAAATCTTTGGACCGAATCATTTAAATACTGGTATGCGTCTTTGTTCCTGGCAATCAGCTCTCCAAAGCCAGGGGCAATCGTTTTCATATACAAATTGTACACAGCCTTAAACAGAAATTGTTTTGGCCGCGAAAATTCAAGCACCACTAATTTTCCGCCTGGCTTCAGTACACGCTGCATTTCAGCAAGGCCTTTTTCAAGATTTTGAAAGTTGCGAACGCCAAATGCTACCGTAATGGCATCGAACGTATTATCAGCAAAGAGCAGGTTTTCACTGTCACCTTTTTGTAATTCGATTTTGTCCTCGAGTGCCAGCTTTTTAATTTTTTTTCGGCCTATCGCCAGCATCCCCTCTGAAATGTCTACGCCGGTAATTTTTCCCGCCTGCAACATTTTTTGAGTAAGAATGGCTACATCACCCGTGCCGGTAGCGACGTCCAATACCTGCACTGGCTTAAGCGCTTTAAGCTCGCGAATGGCCTTTTTTCTCCACCACACGTCGATACCGCCCGATAGGAAGCGGTTGAGGAAATCATACCGGAAAGCTATTTTATCAAACATTACAGCAACCTGCTGTTTTTTGCTTTGGTCACTTTCTTTAAACGGTACGACGGTATCATGAGCATATTTGGGCATATCCCGCAAAGATAGATTATTCAATTTCTCGCTTCATTGCAAACCTTTTCAAAGGTTAGTGTGAAGCCATTACTTCTTCCCTCTCCATAAATTGAATCCTTTCTTCAGGATATTGACCACCCCCGAAGGTTTTTTAGCTGCATAGGTGAAGGGATCTGCA
>Ga0181463_1000532_pt1 | contig 10935 bp, 8 predicted proteins | sample InSIn1gowninarea_FD_119071 | JGI IMG/M metagenome (GOLD analysis project Ga0181463, IMG submission 119071) | Clean room microbial communities from NASA Spacecraft Assembly Facility at Jet Propulsion Laboratory, Pasadena, California, USA -... ... | reverse complement strand
CCACCTATTGGATATCATTGAGCTACATGTATTTCCCAATAAATATGGAACACTCTTCTAACCCCTGCTTGATGCATTTATGATTGTGATTTTGATGGTAGCCGATAGGAGGGACTTGGAGAGAAAACTATTATTGCAAGAAACTGCTAGTGTTATGCACATGGTGTGAGGAAATAATTGAGGAAGATGAAAGATGGAAAGGAAACATAGTATGTTGGTGATGGCCAGCGTTGGAAATTTGCCAAATTTGGCAACAATCCAAAATCTATAAAGTCCAACACAGATCATGTTGAAGAAAGGGAGGCTGAGGAAGGGAACCATGGGCTGAAGTGAGAAACTAAAGAGTGAGGGGAATAATGGGAAAAAGTATTTTCACGAGTATTAAATTCACTATAATGATTGTGAACCTTTGAGTTGGTTTGTAGAGAATGTTGCATAGGGAATGTTGTTGAAGACTCCTTATGTACCACCATTGAGGGGGCTCGAATTGACTTAGCCATAAGAGAGGGAGGGTGCGTAAAGGTTGGTACCAAGTTGGTCCAAATGTTAATTCCCTTCCACAAATTTGGCAAGTAATCCACCTGCTCATCGTACATCTTAGCTAGAGAATGATTTGACAGGGTCAGACCATTGTCAAGTAGGTGGAAGATAAGTTTAGAGCTGCAACAAAGGTTGCTCAAGACCTGGGATCACAAACCTGACCATATCCCTAGCAAAGCCCATTCTTTTAACCTTTCACACACACACACACACGGATATGGGAGATGTTGCAATGAAGCATTAAATAGAAATATATAATAATAAACATAACATCGACTAAGTTAAAAATAATAACAAAAAGTCTGAAGTAAAGAAATAATCCCAATAACATAGCAACTTACAAATGTGGCTTACAGTAATTTGTTACACAATAATGCCAAATGATACATAATGCATGACATTGGGTAATCTCACTCTCCAATTCTACTTTCTAGTAAATGTGATACATGGTTTGAATAACCTCACATTGTAATTTTATAATCTTACTTATTAAAAGTAAATGGAAAATGAAAAACCCATGAGGTGTAGACCGGTTGGTTTGCTTGGGGTTTAGTCCCCACTAGGTCAAATGTTCAAACCTCATGGGGGAGGGCTAAGGAGTGGAAACCACTTTGGGAGAATCAGACTTCCCAAGTGGCATTCAGGTTTTACCGAGCCTCATACAATCTCGGTGATAAGTGACAAGCCTCAGTATTGCAACAAGAATGTTGCTATTCCCAAGGCTATCAGCTTTAATTATCAACTCGGGGTTCTTACAAACTTAAGAGGTATCAACACTATATGTGCAACATACAATGTGCCTTCTTTTGTTGATATGATGTAATGCAGTGAATGTCATGAAATCAAAGCAAAAATGGAATTGTTACTCTATTGGCAAGAAATGGAAATGCTACTTGATAAACTTGTAAATGTTAACTAATCAATTCATGAAAGGAAAAAGGTTAATCTACTTGCAGAAAGAAAGTTATTTTATATTGTATAATTCATCAAACTACCAATCAGAATTACATGTACCATCTACCTAGTTCACACTTTCTTGTAAATCAATAACCTACTTACATCATACTTGTGATAAAGAAACTAAGTCTACTCTGTTTTTGTAGTGAATAAAAGGAAGGGTTGGAGTGGCTTAGGAGCTTCCTATGAATAAGCAAACTAATCCAAGTAGCTCAATGATGACTATGACCTTTTAAAGTTGTCCAAGGATGAAATCATGCTTGTGACTCTATAAATAACCCATAGAGTGAACTCAGTTCAACCATTTAACCCAATCCTACAACAAAAAATGATCAATAGTAAATGCAGAAATAGGAAAAACAAGAACAAGAGATGCATGTGAATAAGAAGTGAAAAGAAGAAAAGTAAATTATATAAAAGGGCTCTGAGGCTCATGGGATGGCCAAGCCCAAGGATACTCAGAGTCATATGAAGGAGAACAAGCTTTTGAAGCTAAAAATGACACCAAACTTCATTATTTGAATCAATATAAGTACATCCCTGCTAGAAATGAAAGTGGAGCTGCAAAAATACAAGTTTTCTCCACAAGAAGACTAAAAAATACATCCCTCTAAAGGCACATTTGAATTGGTACTTATAAAAAATGACGAGGAAACATTCTCCTTGAAAGGAGGAAGCTTTCCCCTCCAAAATCCCTCAAATAGTGGATCTGGTTCTCGACACTAGGAATCTGCATTAAATGACAGGTAACACATTCCTAGATTTTCTCAATCATTGGAGCTCCATAATTTGTGCAATATTTCATAATATCATGTTGATTTATTATCCAATATTGATCCTCCTGTAGTAGGGAGCAAGTCCCTAGATTATCTCCTCCAAATCTTCATATTTTGCCCAATATTTCACAATATTATTCAAAAATAAATAATATTAGGTACAAATATGCAATTATCCATAAACCTTCCTAATGAACATATTAAAGTTAAAAATATGTCATCTAATGCAAAAAAGAGAGGTTTAATGTGCCGAAGGGTGGTCAGATGAGCCTTAACTTATGTCTAATTTGGAGGCCCATCATACCCCCTACTGAAAGTGTTGCTCACCCTCTGAGTAACTTAGTGACCTAATTATGCCTCATTCATGGCCCTGGTGGCCTTCCTGATCTGTCCTGTAGTTTTCCAACACTTTCTTCTAACAACTTTATGTTTTCATGTAGCAACTTTCTAGTTCCTTCATGTAGCAGCTTTCTACCTTCCTCTAGCACGACATATTCTTCTTTTAGTTGTTTGGTCATGGCTCCCCTAGTGCTTGGCTTCTTCTGAGAGGCTTGGGGCTCCTTTCTTTTGGATTGGAGGGAGGTTATCTCTTTAGTTTGTTTCTTATTCTCCTTTTATCCTTTGTTCTGATTTTTCAGGTACTTTTTTCTTATCTTTCAACATTTTCTTTTTCTTTGCCACCCTCTTCTTCTTCTACAGATCCATCCATGACTATCTCTTTAAGCCTAGAAAAGCTTCTCTATCCATGTCAACAAAATTTGTCCATTTCTTCTCAAGGTTTGTGCAAGGGAACCCTGTTGCCGATTTTCAATTTCATAACACTCATCATTTCAGTTTATGGCAAGAGGAGGAGTGCTTTATGTTTATGAGTAAGGAGAAGAATGGTATGCCAATCTCAAAACAAGTTTATTCTCCCATCATAATTCTCATCCTCACAACAAAACTCCACACTTGAAATTTTTATAGCTCTACTACCAAATGTTTAGTGGAGGAATTTTGCAAAAAATCAAAAAATGTTTGTTTGTAAGAGGTGCTAAATCAAGTACTACCCCTTCTTTGAAGAATCCTTCAAAGTTATAGGATTTTGTGGCCAAAAATCCTCAATATAGGGCCCATTTTTCCCTCTTGTAACAATCTTGTAGCAAGTTGACTGTCTCCTATAGCAGCCCTGTTTTTCCTGTAGAAGCTCCATTTTCTCCTCTAGCAAAGCAATCTGTGCCTTGAGCTACTTAGTTATGGTTTCTCTATTGGTTGGCCTCCTCACAGGTGTCAAAAATTTCTTCCTGTCCATTAAATCTTGCACCCATTTCTCCTAGTGCTCCTTCTTGGGATTTTCTGTTTTTTCCTATTCCTGTGTATTTCTTCTCTACCCTCCATGGTATTTGACTATTGTTGTTGTTGTGTGTGCAGGTCCTTTTTTGTTGCCAAAGGTGCTACTGATGCTGGTGAAGAGTTCTAATTCGAGTGGTAGAGTGCCTCACAAACTGGTATCACCCCCTCTACTTGATGGGAAAGGGAAAAAAATAGGATTATGGCTTGTTGTATTGGTTACACAGGCTGCTATAGGAGGAGGTTTTCTTCCTGTAGCAGTCCTTCCTTCTCTTTCAGGATCTTCTAATTTTATGGGAGTGATGAGAATTTATGTAGAGGGTTTGGAGGATAATGCTAGGGCTTAGAGGGAGTAGTGTGGGTTTGTGAAAATGAAGAGGATGTGCTCTGGGTGTTTCTTCAAGAAATGTTCAGGATGAGCAAGAGTGTAGGGTTTGTTCTTGAAAAATGTTAATTTTTTTCTTATGAAATGTGATGGATGAATGATGGACAGATAGTGGATATGAAGTGGATGGAGAGCTTGGAGTTCTTTGGTGACTTGGCCTTTACACAAATTTCCTCTTTTAATTGTTGTCCCTGTTAGCTTCCTGTTGCAACAGGTGTTCATCTTTCATGATTGACAATTTTTCATGCCAAATATCTCATACTTTGCATGCTGCAGTGTTCCATATTTCCAGAAGAGGCCAAAGAAGATACCATGAAAGTGTGCTAGTCAAAATGCCACTGCTGTATTCAAATTTTGATGAGTCATTTCATTCTTGAAATTTTTTTTGTTAAGGGTAGGCCAAACAGCTTAATCTTGGCATGCCTAGGTTTTAATTTCTTGTTTTAGAATATAGAGAATCATTATCTGTCCAAACAGTTTAATCTTGGCAGATTTGTAGATAGGTAGAGAATCAAAAGAGCCCAACTGCTTAATCTGGGCCCTTTGCAGAAATAAGTGTAGATTTAGATAGGAGCACAGAAAAAAGAAAAAGGATAATCAGGGTCTGCAAGTCTAAGTGCACCCACCCAAAAAGAAGAAAAAATGTTAGGAAGGCAGGTTGGGTAGGTTTTGAGGTTGCAGAATGTTGATTTGTGATCAGTTTTGTGTTTAAAGTCATATTGTACCTCATATCACATATGAGGCAGTTTTCATTTGAAGGGGCTCAAGATGGACATCACTAACTCCCCTTCCCTCTTATTCCCCAAATCACTTACTAACTTCCCTGAAGAGGTCAAGATCTGCTTGATTCCTCTTAGTTTCATCATTCTCCATATCATTTGCCTTGGTGAAGATCTGCTTCACTCAAGGATTGTCCATTTCTCCTCTATGAGGCACTTTTCCCCAAAATAGCCTAAGACTCACACACTTAGCGCTTTCTTATCACTTGTCATATTAACTATTGACCGTATTATATAGCTCCCTATCTATTTCCCCTTCCCCTACTAAATCTATGTGAGATAACTCCCCTGTGTACATATCCCACCTAATAGCACTATAGCTATGTATTTATTAGTTCTGGGACATAGTAGTCCACCTGGGACTATCATGAACCCCTCCGTGTCATAAAATTGGGATTGGCCTAAACCTCTAGTTAGACCAATAACCTCTACCCACCTTTCCATCTTCAAAACCCTGTAATTCTACCCCTCCGCAGTCATTTGCAAAGATTAATGTTTAAAAGTTTCATTAAACATTGAGTTATTCCCTCCCCTCTCATAATCCCAAAAACCCACATTTCCTAAGTTCTAAACTCCCCGCCGCGCTGTATTAAGATTCGCATATTCCCGCGCCCCGTCCTTTATCCATCCGCCGCCTCGTCCTTGCCGCCAGCCATCCGATCTGATGCGCCCGAGATCTACAGTGGGTGGGCCTTTGCGTCTCCCAAGCCGCTGAAGGTTAGCGTCCGGGAGATGGGCGGTATTCCCGCCGTACTCCCGCCACGCGTCGCCCTCTCAGCTGTGGCAGAGCACCCTCCCCCGAATCCGCTTCTGCTCAAAGGCGGTGCGCCCAGAAACCAGAAACGGCCTCCGTCAGTACCACGTCAACACTACGTCACCTGCCTGTGTCGACCTCCTGCCAAGTCACCCTTGCCACGTCACTACCACCGTGTCTCTGCCACGTCACCTTCGTACATGCTGACATCACCCTACTGACGTCATCCTGCCACATCATCCTTCGTACTGGGTCCCACCATGCTGACGTCATCATCAATTTTTGGCGCGAAAGGTGAAAATCGTGCTTAGGAAGCCTGGATTCAAATTCTGAGGCAGTTTTTCGTGCGCGATTAGCGATCGCACATGGCTACGGGAAATAAGCCAAAATGGAAAGCCCCTCATCGCGCAGCCCCTAGCAAGCTCGAAAGGCACAGAATGACCCGTTTCTCTTCGCGAAGCATTCAGAAAAGGAACAAAGATAGTTCTAAAGGAGATAGAGGGCCAAACAACGGCCATTAAAAATCGATTTGACAATTTCAGTACCACAGCACATCATGGAAGCGGAAAAAAGTGTCAGTTGAATATTTTTAATGAAATTCTTCTGTTCCCAAAGCAGGTTAACATTGAATGGCAGCCAACTAAGTCAGATCAAGCGTATAAGCCCATCCAAGCTCTCAAATCACATGCTTTTAAATGCTGCCGAACAGCAAAGGATCAAGACCCATGCAAAATTATTGCAAAAGCATTGCATCAAGCCGCCAAGGACAACACATTAACTCAATTTTGATACGACTGCCCTCAGCGCAGCCCAAAGATATTTTCTTACATTTATTTCCGGATAGGGTTAGATTAAAGTAGTCATTTCTGTCAGACCTGTTTAGGTCAAGCTGTAAGAAGACAATTTTGGAGATTTTTCCCTATATATACCGCCCTCGGTATTGTTTTAAGGGGGGTCGATTGACAATTTTCACTAGAGACTCGCACTGTATACCTGTGATATTTTCTTTAACCAAAGATTGCTGAAAGTTTGGAGAATGGACTGCCTGATGTGTTGTTAATGGTTTCCGGAGACTGAATGATGGAATTCTTGTGCCGCAACATGAATCAATAAGTGCCTCTTACCTCTGTTTTCTTTATTATGTGCTCATATTATACGTGTATCACCATCTAAATAGCAGAAAGAAAGATTAGCTTAGAACTTGTTTAACTACACTCTATGCTCAATTTCTGCTGTTTCTTTATGTTTTCATCTAAACTGAATTGGAAATGAATATGAATTCCCCCTGGCTCATATTTACCCTGATTCACCGGTGTTCGACAGTTATCTAGGGATTCTTTATTGCCCTTAGGTAGAGCTCTTTCATCCTTCCCTTTGTTAAGCTGAAGCAGAGATTCTTAACTGCATCTACTTCCTTAGCATTCTGTCCATCTTTTTAACCTGAAAGATTGTTTCATGTGCAGCTATCTTCCTCCACTTTTCTCTCTTGTGACCAAGAAAACACACCAGCAACCCTACTCCCTGACTCCACGCCAAATGGTTTGAAACTATCATACTATACTTGCCTCTTTACTTGGAAACACCAATCTTCCCGCCAAAATCAAATAAAAACCCCCTTGAACTCAATAGCTAGCCTAAAATTATCATCAACAAAGCTAAATCTGAAAGAGAGAGCCCTCTCTGACTGCAGGTGGGCTAGAATCTGCACTCCAAAGTTGGTCTGTGGTTACCTCGGCCGTATCCTTATTAAGCTGACCATAAGGACAACCTGAGTGTTAACATAATGGCGACTCCACTGGGGAAATCCTCAGTTAAATTCACAAAACAGGTTGTAATAATCCACTAGGAGAAATCAATTTTCTAATTGCTGTATATTCCTTAAAACTACAGATGAAGCCTGAATGTCAGCCAGGTAGCCTTTGAAATTGTTTTTTGCTTTGCATGAACAGAAGTAAATAAAAGCTGCTTCAGTCAATCTTCATGCTAGTTTTAAGCTATAGATAGCTGTTCCAAAATTTGATCAGTTCCTCTCTAATTCTAAAAACACTCCCAGAAAAATACCAAAAAACAAATTTGGAAGCTGGCTCCTAAAAGGAATCTAGGATATACAAGGTCAAATCCTGACCCAAATCCCCCAGCTGCTTTTGACAATCCCAACTTAATCCCAAAGATCCTTAGGAAGCGAGAACAAAAGGAAGACTTTGTTGATAATACTCCTGAAACAGATCACCCAAGCTGTGTCCCAACCCCAGTCAAGGTTTTATTTCGTTCAACCCCTATTTCCCCTTGTTCATCATCCACATCTCAAAGCACTCCCTCCACACCTCCTTTCACTGCACATACTACCACTACCACTGCTGCTGTTACTGCTGTTCCAGTTACTCCTGTTATCCCAGTTGTTCCTGTTATCCAAGTTGTTATCCCTGTTGTTCCACTTGTCCTTGTGAATATGGCCAATAGGTATGCACCCCTGCAACTACCTGCTAATGCTAGGGCCTTGCCTCAAGATTACCAGTCTAAAATCACACTTTTTTACAGTACTAGTTCTTGCACGGCCATTCAGCATACCAAGAAGATGCAAGATTACTTTGAAAACCATGAAATAGATGACGATAGCATGAGAATGAGAATTTTTGTTCAAAGTCTGACAGGTGATGTAAGAATTTGGTTCAGATCTCTTGGTGCAAATTCCATAACTACTTCGGATGAACTTTACCAATCCTTTACCAACAGATGGGAGAAAAAGAAAGACCCCTTGCATATACTAGCTGAATATGATACAATTAAAAGAGGCCCTCAAGAGACTGTTTTGGAGTACTGTGCAAGATTCAATAATGTCTATAATGCAATACCACAAAATTTAAGACCTCCCCCTGACCTTGCCTTGTACAAATTCCCTCATGGATTCGATCCAGACATGGCATACCAGTTAAAAGAAAGAGCTCCTCAGACCCTTGCAGACATGCAAAATGTTGCTGTTAGCGTAGAAGCCAACCTAATTGCCAAGAGAAACAGAGCTAGAATGGAAAGAAGAACCACCTTTAAGGAAGAACCCTCATCCTTAGAGCAAAAGCTTGATGCTATTATGAGTGGCATGCAAAGGCTAGGAGAAAGAGTAGAAAGTGTTGAGAGGAAATCATCATGGGAAGGACAACAGTCCAATACCATAAGGAACCCAAATTTCAGGAAAACACAGAACACAAATGCTGGTAGGTCTAGTCCAGACCATGAAGTAAGGCCCCCTTTTCATGAGAATTAAGTTGAAGCATCCACTTCTAGTGAATCCATAGAAGACATCCATATGAATCTGATGGATCTAAAGGGTAGGCATCAAACTTTCCTGAGCCAAGAAGACCAAGATGAGCATAACTGTAATCAGTTTCAGACTAAATCTGGTGAGTCTTTTGATTTTAAACAAGCTTACGATACTACTTTGTATGAAGTACACAACAATATAAGCTGAGAACCAGGACCGTTGACATTTCTGAACCTAGCAAAACAAAGGATGGCAAACAGCCCAACAAGATTAAAAGCAAGGCTGTCATAACAGAACTAGCTGATATACCTGTCCCAAACTTGCATCAAGTGACTGTAGAAGATATAACAAAAATGCAACCTTCTATTTATCAGCCTTTGCCACCTTCTTCCTTTGAGCAAACCTCGAACAACATTCCAAAAAGATCTCCTGAAACTGAAAACCACAAGCAACCAATTCCCATAACACTGATAAACAAGAGCAAATCGTTGATAACTCAAATGAAAAAGAAAGAACGGCCATTATCAACACCAAGACTCCCTTGGAAAAGCCATTTAATTTAGAGGCAGAGATTGGAAAGCTTAAGATATCCATCCCCGTCTCGAAACTTGCCAAATATGATGTGTATAGGCAACAAATTCAAAGATCACTTCAAATCCCGGAGAATAAGGATGATGTAAATGTTTTAGATGATACCTTTGAAATTCTATTTGGACCAGAAGTTAATGGAAAATCAACATATAGACCTATTCCACCCTTTTATATCAGTTTGCATATACATGACAAAATTTTGCACAACGCTATGTTTGATTCATGAGCATCGCACAATCTTATGCCCAAAGCAGTTATGGAAAAGCTGAACCTTGATATTACAAGACCTTACAAAGATTTATTCTCTTTTGACTCAAGTCAAGTCAAGTGTTTAGGCCTCATTAAAGACTTGTGCGTCTTCTTAGTCCAATATCCCAACAAGACCATACTCATGGATGTAGTGGTGGCTGACATCCCACCAAAGTACGGTATGCTCCTATCAAGATCATGGGGAGAAAAACTCCAAGGATCCCTTCAATTAGATAGCTCATACGCCACTATTTTAGTCTTTGGGCAACCAAAGAGACTGTACAGAGAAACACTGATGAAATATGTGGTAAGTAGTGAGAGCAAGCCTGGAAATTTTCCCATTTATTCAATCCATTCTGATATGGATTCCTTTATTTTGTTTAATGATGATACAAATTCTCCAACTGATGATGAGCCTTTGGCTCTAGAACAACAAACACACATCAATGAAGAATTGGTTGCACATACCCATGAGACTGTCACAATAGTTAATGCAACCAGCATACAAGAAGAACCCCCCCCCCAAACAGAAATTTCAAATCTGCCCGCTGCAAGAATGACTGAAACTCTTAGTACTAACCATCAGCAAGAAATCACATGGTATCTAGAGTTTGATGGCTCTGTTAACAAGTTAGGAGCAGAGGCAGGTGTCTGGATTCATAACACACATAACAGCCATGCAAAAGGCCATGCCTACAGACTTAATTTCAAATGCACAAATAACATGGCAGAGTATGAGGCTCTGCTTTTAGGCCTTAAACTGCTCAAAGTCCTAGGAGCTGCAAAAGTGTCTATTCTAGGTGATTCCGATTTGATCATACAACAGATGAAAGGTAACTTTGTTACCAATGACAATAGAATGAGGGCCTATAGGACCGTTGCTACTAACATACTCAATGAATTCAATGAATTCGAGCTTGCCAAAATTTCAAGAAATCACAACATTCATGCACACAGCCTAGCCACTTTTGCTAGCACATGCAAGCTTCCCTTTGGGCCAAACCATCACTTTAATGCTGAAATAAAACACAGGCCCGTTGTCCCTAATAACGTTAAGGACTAGCAAGTGTTTGAAGATGATGACCAAATTAATAATTTCCTTACTCTTGAGCATGAGTTTTCAAATATTAACATTGACACGGATGTTATGAACGACTCCCAACAGCAAACAACTGAAAATCAGCATGAAAATCAGCAGGCTGTAACAGCTGCAACAGCCAAACAAATCCTAAACCCAACAGTTTTTGACAAAACAGACATAGAACAGCTGAAACAAATGCATTTGGAGGAAATTGCCAAAACAGAGGCCAAGATCATTG
>Ga0181463_1000531_pt1 | contig 10936 bp, 9 predicted proteins | sample InSIn1gowninarea_FD_119071 | JGI IMG/M metagenome (GOLD analysis project Ga0181463, IMG submission 119071) | Clean room microbial communities from NASA Spacecraft Assembly Facility at Jet Propulsion Laboratory, Pasadena, California, USA -... ... | reverse complement strand
CAGACGGCACAGGGGTAGGTCATGTGTTCTGGTACACCTTACATGCAAACAAGATGGATCTGGGTGAGCAGCGTGCCTTGCAGGACTGGTATATAAAATTTGCGTTGCAAACCGTGCCCGGTGTTGCTGAGGTTGCTTCTTTTGGCGGTTTTGAAAAACAGTATCAAATTGTTATTGACCCTATCAAGCTGCAGTTCTACAACCTTTCGATGATGGATGTAATGACCAAAGTAAAAGCTGGCAATAACGACGTTGGAGGTCGAAAGTTTGAAATGTCGGGCATGGCATATATGATCCGGGGATTGGGATATATAAAAAGCCGTGAAGACGTAGAAAATATAGCTGTATCAAATAATAACGGTATTCCGATAAGGGTAAAAGACATCGGAAATGTTCAAATGGGTTCAGACCTCAGACTGGGAATATTTGATGAAAATGGTGAAGGTGAAGTCGTGGGTGGAATTGTTGTAATGCGATACGGTGAGAACGCTGACAACGTAATCAAGGCAGTAAAAGAAAAGATGAAAGATGTTGAAAAAGGACTGCCTGAAGGTGTATCGTTTAAAATAGCGTACGACCGCAGTAGCCTGATTGAAGCCGCTATTGAAAACATTAAATCGAGGCTTGTAGAAGAGATAATTATTGTGTGCATTATTGTTATCCTGTTCCTCTTTCACTGGCGAAGTGCACTCAGCATCATCATTCAAATTCCAATCACTATCGGCGTCAGTTTTATTCTACTTAATGCATTTGGTTTGTCCTCGAACATAATGTCCCTAACAGGTATCGCATTGGCTATTGGTGTCATCGTAGACAATGGAATTATCATGAGTGAAAATTCGTACCGGCAGTTAGCGGAGTGGCAGAACAGCCAAAACAACGGCGGCGTAAAAAATGTATCCGATGGAAAAAACACTTAAGAAATCTGCGGCGGATAAAATTGGGATGCTGCAAAAGGGGTGTAAAATAAGCAAATCCTTGTCTCCGGTAATAAGGCACGCGCCTGATGCAGCAACTGATAAATCTAAAAACTTATTATCCTTAGGATCGCGACAAGCTGTTATGGTTCCTTTCGGAAAAAAGATAACAGAATTACGTTCAAGCCTATCAATTATCTCAAGCCTTTCTCCGTCATCCAGAAAATATTTATCAAACTTTTTTTGGGAGATAACATCTATAAATTCCTGTAAAGTCGGTTCTGAAATAGCCAATGTTCCATTATTAAGGGCACTATCTAAAGCGCCTGCATTAACAGATGTTGAAATTAATGCTGCGCTGATAAGAGTGTTTGTATCGAAGACAAAAAAGCTAGTCTTTTTCATTCAGAATCTCATCAAGCGTTTCCTCGGTAAGACCACGTTCTGCCATTTTAGTACGCAGTTCGTTCAGGTACTGCTGAAAGTCGTCCTTGGAATATTCGAAAAGCTCTTTTCCAATCTGCGCACTTATTTTATAATTGATTTCTTTTCTTTTTTCCGACGTGCATCGCGCCATGCTTTCGCCAGACGCTCATCTACTTCAAGCACTATTCTTTCCATAAAAAAATAATTAGCGTACTACTCAAATATAAGATTATAAATGCCCCTGTAGGCGGTGAATGGAGATTTTTAGTAATGTTTTGAATACTGAAAGTGCATGGAATCTGATTAAAGCTATCAATCAAAAAAGCAGCAAAATGAAATTTACATGAAATATAAAAAATCTTATCCAAAAATCCCCGAGCCCATTCGTCTCAACATAATAGAGCGCGCGTGCAAGCAAGTATCTCGGGGAGTTTTCTTTTCAACCATTATTATCATTGCATCTTTCCTGCCTGTATTTATGCTTACCGGGCAGGAGGGGAAATTGTTTGGTCCTCTGGCTTATACCAAGACCTTCATCCTGATTGTCGATGCAGTCTTAGTCGTTACGCTGGCACCTGTGCTGATTTCAATTTTCATGAAAGGCAGGTTCAGAAGTGAGCATGAAAACCCTATCAACAGGTTCCTGGAAAGAATGTATGAGCCGGTTATCAGGGCTTGCATAAAGTGGAGAAAAACAACCATCGGGGTTAACCTTCTTGCATTATTAGTAACCATTCCATTACTGTTAAGCCTGGGCAGAGAATTCATGCCGCCACTCGATGAAGGCTCTATTCTTTTCATGCCGGTAACCTTGCCCGACGTTTCAAACTCAGAAGCGAAGAGAATATTACAGGTACAGGATAAATTGATAAAATCGGTACCAGAAGTGGCGAATGTTTTAGGAAAAGCAGGCAGGGCTAATACCGCTACAGACAATTCGCCCATAAGTATGATTGAAACTATCATTACACTTAAACCGCGAAGTGAATGGCGAGCAGGTATCACAAAAGATGATATCATAAACGAACTAAACGGTAAGCTTCAAATTCCCGGTGTAACAAATGGATGGACCCAACCTATTATCAATCGCATCAACATGCTTTCGACTGGTGTGCGTACAGATGTAGGGGTTAAAGTTTACGGGCAAAACCTGGATACAATAAACGTTTTTGCGCAAAAAGTGCGAAAGGCTTTACAGGGCATCGAAGGTGTGAATGACTTATACGTAGAACCAATTACTGGTGGAAAGTACATTGACATTGTGATTAAAAGAGAAGAGATAGGGCGTTATGGATTAAGCGTTGATGATGTAAATACATTAATCGAAAGCGCCTTAGGTGGCATGAAGCTAACAACGACTATTGAAGGCCGGCAAAGGTTTTCCGTCAATGCAAGATTTGGGCAGGAATTTAGAAATAACATAAGTGCCATAAAAAGGTTACAGGTACAAACAACGAATTTTGGCCCCATTCCTTTAGAGGCTGTTGCAGATGTAAAGATTACCAAAGGGCCGCCGATGATCAGTTCAGAAAATGCCTTGCTAAGAGGAACAGTTTTATTCAACGTAAGAAACCGCGACCTTGGTGGCACAGTAGAAGAAGCAAGAAGAAACCTGGAACAGATGATCGGCAAAATGCCGAAAGGATATTTCTTAGAATGGAGCGGCCAATATGAAAACCTTTTGCGGAGTGAGAAGACATTAAAACTCATCCTGCCAATTGTGCTTGTCATCATTTTTATGTGTATGTACTTTGCTTTTCATTCTGCGAGAGAAGCTTTCTTTAGTCTTATATCTATTCCATTTGCTTTGATTGGTGGCGCTTTTATGATTTATTTCTGGGGTGTGAATTTATCCGTGGCTGTTGCGGTCGGTTTTATTGCCTTGTTTGGACTAGCCGTAGAAACAGGGATTGTAATGGTGATTTACCTGAATGACGCCATGCAACAACTGGTAACATTGAAAGGCAATTCCAAAGAAACTATTACAAAAAACGATTTGAGAGAATATGTGATCACAGGCGCAGCTAAAAGATTACGCCCTAAAGTGATGACCGTTTGTGTTTCGCTGTTTGCTCTGGTGCCAATCTTATGGAGCACAGGAGTTGGTAGCCATGTAATGAAGCCGATAGTGCTTCCGATGGTTGGTGGTGTACTCACTTCTGCCACCCACATTTTATTAGTAACTCCATTGATTTTCCTAATGAATAAAGAGTACGAGCTGAGAAAGTTTGGAAAAATTGATGTGCTTGAAGTAAAACATTAATCATGAAAAGAATAATTATAGCCGCTTTCCTTTTGATAACCGCTGATCTCGCTATTGCGCAAAATAAAATGTCTTTGCAAGAAATTTTGCAAACAATAGATACGGCTAACCCGGTAACCAAAATGTATGCAGCGCAGATACGTTCATCAGATGAAGCGGCAAAAGGAGCCAGAACCTGGATGCCGACTGATTTTAGCAGCGGTTTATATATGACACCGTACAACCCAAAGATGTGGCAGAAGGGAGAAAATGGTAACGCGGGAATGGGGCAATACATGCTGTCTGTGCAACAGATGTTTCCAAACAAGAAGAAGCAGGATGCTGAGGCGGCATACATGGAAGCGATGTCTTCTGTCGATAAGGAAAGATTGAAGTTTGATTTGAACCGGTTATACGCCGACGCAAAGAAAAGTTACTACGAGTGGCTGGTGATAAATAAGAAGTTGAACGTGATAGATGAAAATGAGAAAGTGCTCAACTTCATGATAAAGGATGCAGAGATCAGGTATAAGAATGGCCTGGATAAGCTTAGCGCATATTACAAGGCAAAAGCCGAATTAGCCAGGATGATGAATATGCGGTTGATGTTACAAAACGAAACAAACCAACAGCGTATCAGGCTAAATACGTTGATGAACCGTGACAAGCAGCAACAATTTGTGATAGATACTTTATATACCATCAAAGACTATTCAACCACTTCGTTTGATACTACAAGCCTCGCAACACGAAGTGATCTCAAGGCCATAGACCGAGAAATACAGTTGACATCTCTACAGCAAAGTGCTGAAAAAAATAAAACAAAACCGGAGTTTGGAGTTCGCTACGACCACATGTTTGGATTTGGAGGTTTGCCGATGCAATACAGTTTAATGGGGATGGCAAGAATTCCAATTGGCAAAGCAAACCGGATGTCGAAAGCTACAGTTGAAAGTTTGCGATGGAAGTCAGAAGCACTAAGTCAACAACGACAAATCGTTTTGAATGAAGCATCTGGAATGGCGGCAGGAGCAACTGCTGAGATAGAATCAAAGCGCAGACAGGTAAAACTTTTTGAGGAAAATATAATACCGGCACTTCGAAAAAATTACCAGGTAATGCAGTTAGGCTACCAACAAAACACCGAGCAGCTATTTACTCTTTTCGACGCATGGGATACGTTGAATAAAACCCAGATCGAATACCTCGACCAATTGCAGCAATTGCTAAGTATGCAGGTGGAACTCGAGAGGGTATTGGAGAGGAGATAGGAGTAAGGAGTTAGGAGATAGGAGATAGGAGTTAAAAGTTATGAGTTATAAGTTAGGAGTTAGGAGATAAGAGTTATGAGTTAAGAGTTAGGAGATAGGAGTTAGGGGGTGGAAGTTAGGAGGTGTGAATTAGAAATTAGGAGTTGTGTTAGTACAAAACTAGCAATGGTGAGGTTGGCGCGCTGATAAGAGCTGCAAAAGATGAACGTACTGCGACGCAACGATGATTAACCAGGGAACAAAAGCCCGGTTCAAAAAAAGATATAAAAATGATCTCATTGAATAATTATAAAAAACAGTTTTTGCTCTTGTTTTTGTTAATACCTCTGTTGGCACTTTACAGCTCGTGCAATAATGCGCCGAGGGAAAGTGAAGCGAATGTAACCGCGAGCAAAGAGTTGTATACCTGTTCGATGCACCCGGAAATTGTGAAGGATAAGCCGGGCGATTGTCCTATTTGCGGTATGAAGCTGGTGAAGAAAGTAGAGAATGGCGAGAAAGTAAATGACATACAGCTCGAAGACCTTTTGAGGCCAACAAATGAATTTGTGATTACATCTGTGCCGGTAACGACGATGCAAAATAGAAGGCTTGAAATACCTGTTGAGGCTTTGGGAACCATTGAAAATGACACCCGGCAAACAGGGGCGATCTCGGCGCGGGTAAGTGGAAGAATCGAAAAACTATATGTAAAATATCGTTACCAGATGATCGAGCCGGGGCAAAAGATTATGGAGATTTATAGTCCGGAGATTGCCACGTCGCAACAGAACCTTTTGTTTCTACTAAAAAATGATCCTGCTAATACTTCATTGATACAGGCGGCAAAACAGCGCCTTTTATTGTTGGGTATGAGTGATCAGCAATTAAACCAACTGGTGAGAACAAGAAAAGCGTCGCTAACAATAGCTGTTTACTCAAGTGCGATGGGCCACGTGCATGAGGCGGGGCAAGAGACGATGAGCGCGCAGGGAAGCATGCAAACGTCAGCCACAACAACGTCGCCACTAAGCATCAGGGAAGGAATGTATGTAACAGTAGGACAACGGATTTTTTCGATAACCGATCCTTTCAAGGCCTGGGCAATCCTGAATGTTTTTCCTGAAAACCAGCACATGGTGAAGCCTGGTGATTTGGTAAAATTAGTACCGGAGGCGATGCCGCAAAAAGCATTCAGGGCAAAAATAACCTTTATCGAACCTTTTCTAAGAGATGGTAATAAGACTGCAACCACCCGTGTAAGTTTCGATAATTCTGACTTGCAAATTCCTATAGGCAGCCAGGTTCGCGCAAACATTTTGGGTAATACCGCAACTGCAAATTGGCTACCTCACGATGCCGTTCTTTCGCTCGGTGTAAACCAGGTGGCATTTGTAAAAGCGGCCGGTGGTTTTGTTGCTCATAAAATACAAACAGGCGTTCGTCAGCAAAATTTAATACAGGTTATTAGCGGCTTGTCGGTTAAAGACACCGTTGCTTCAAACGCTCAATTCCTTACCGATAGCGAAAGCTTTATAAAAGTAAAACAGTAAGTATGCAGTTAAGATATTTTGTTCCCAGCTTTAGATTATCAATGAAACATCCGTTGCGTCGCACTCTTGTACTTTTAATGGTTTTAGCAGCTTTTTTTGTAGAGCTGCAATCGTGTAAGCATAAGAAGATTGCGACGGAGCAAAGTGCTACCTATTACACCTGTTCTATGCATCCAGAAATAATGGAACCACATGCAGGTAAATGTCCTATCTGCGGCATGAATTTGATTCCTGTACAAAAAGATGATACATCTAAAACAGGAGAAATTAAACTAAGTGATCAACAAATACAGTTGGGAAATATTCGTGTTGATACCATTGGCAAAGGCATAATGGGAAATGAAACAGTGCTAAATGCAACCCTCAATTTTGATCAACAAAAATTGGCATCGGTAAGCTCGCGTGTAGCCGGAAGAGTGGAAAGGTTGTATCACAAAAACGTTGGGGACTACATTCGAAAGGGAGCACCATTGCTTGACATTTATTCGGAAGAATTGAACAATGCCAAACAAGAGTATTTGCTGGCACTCGAGCGGCGCAACGTTTTAGACAATTCGCTCATCAACTTTGACCAGGTTATTCAAAGCGCGAAGACAAAACTATTATTATGGGGTATGACAGAGGCGCAGATAAATGCACTTGCAAAAACTAAAAAGGTTGAAACAACTACAACCGTCTTTAGCACAGAAAGCGGTTACATTACTACCCTTGCTGCGCAGGAAGGCGGATACATAACCGAAGGTGGCGAAGTTGTACAACTTGCAGATTTATCTACCCTTTGGGCCGAAGCCCAGGTATACACGAGTCAGCTAACTCAGCTAAATACCAATGGAATTGTAACGGTACAGTTACCAGACTTGCCAGGCAAAACCCTACGGGGAAAAATTGAATTTGTGAATCCTGAAATTAGTGCCGATAAAAGGCTAAACCTGGTGCGGGTTGCTATACCAAATCAAAATAGTCAACTGAAGCCGGGAATGCCGGCGTATGTAATTATAAAAGGGCAACAATCAAACGCATTGTCGCTGCCGGTAGATGCAGTGTTAAGAAATGAAAACAGCGCGACTGTTTGGGTAAAAACGGGCGAGCATACTTTTAAAAATAAATCGGTTACAATAGGTTTAGAAAATGATGACCGCATTGAAATTACCGGAGGCTTAGAGCCGGGAGAAGCTGTGGTAACCTCAGGAGCTTACCTAATAAATAGTGAGTATATATTTAAAAAAGGTTCTGCTGCAATGGAAGGAATGAAAATGTAAAATCAACGACTGTTGATTTGATGACTGCTAACAACTTCTACATGTAACACTTGTCTGACACCCACAAATGCTCTTGCAACAAAAGCTACCGTTTTAAATTCTTTACCAATAAGTATTGGAGCAACCAACATGTGCCGAAGCATTTTAAATTCTGTTGGTATTATTAGTAGTTGTGAGGAAAATTAGGGATTTGTATTTTTTGCCGCATAAAGATTAAAAGTACAAGTGAGTGACACAACGATGTTTAATTGATATTGTAAAGCTGGTCAACAAAAAATTATTGCAACGATTTTGCTGCTATAGCAATTGATGAAAATGGCTGCTTTTTTGTAAAAATGAAATAAAGCAGCAGAGCGCGCCCAGAGTTAGCCGGCGTTACTGTGGCCGTTTCTAAAAAGATAATGGGTTTGTAGATTGACAAACAAGACAGAAGTCGGGATTCTTTAGTATTTTTTACCTCGATAATGCAATTGCTACCTGCAATAAATTTTAAAATATTTTTCACTTCGACCAACCGATTCTTCAAACTACCGTATTCACTATTAGAAACCAGAAAACCGCTGAAAACTTGGAAGAATTATATTCCATAATGGAAGGATGCCTGACTAATGATCATAAGTGTCAGAAAAAGCTTTATGAGCGGTACTACGGTTATGCCCTGAAGATTGTCTTTAGATACATTTACCGGTACGAAAAGGCGGTAGATGTTGTGAATGATGGTTTTGTAAAAATATTCAGGTCCTTCAAAAAATTTGAGTGTGCAGAGAGGGATCACCTGGAAAAAATATGGATGGGCTGGATAAAGAGAATCATGATTAATACAGCGATAGATGAATTGCGCCGAAGTAACATGATGCCCGAGATTGGTGCTTTGCCCGATTACATTTGGGAGCTGCAGGATAAAAGTGCCGGTGCCGATCAGAATGTGTTGTATAAAGAACTGATTTGCCAGGTAAAAAAGCTGCCACCATCGCACCGTTTGCATGACAACTGTAGCAATTAGCAGCGATAATGGGTTGTACGTTGGCAGAATATTTCATATTGACCGTATCGCAGGTGCTTGGCGCAGGACCGCCACCCCCATTTCCGGAAAGTTTGTTAAGCTCGGTCTCCTCATTGGTTTTAGAGCAGCCAATAACAAAAAGGGCTAGCATAGTTAAGCAAACAAAAATTTTCTTCATTCTATTAGTTTTATGTCCGTTTTACTTTTCAATTACTGCATCTACAAGATTTACATCCATTAAAAAACCAACACACCTGCCTTTCACTTTTACAGCAGATCCTTTTGCAGGCATCGCTTCTCCATGATCCTTGTTTTTTCTTACGCTGCAGTTTATTCCACCCATATCGTCTGCAACCAATTGCACGCTGACGGTACTGTCTGTTAGCTGCATGTTATCCACTGTTCCTGTAACCTCTATGACCTTTTCAAGAAATTGTTGATTGGCTTTTTTTTCATCTTGCTGAAAAGCAGCATATAGATCTTTAGCGCTTAATGAATAGGCTGGTTTTACATTAGTTAAACTGGCTCGTGGCTTTTGATACCAATAAAAAGCTGTAGCCCCAATAAGTACAAGACATACGATTACCAGTGAAAAAAAAAGTTTTCTTTTTTTCATACTAAAATTTTTACTGTAAATGAGCGGCTATTTTAAAGACCTGCTGAAACTCAGATGAATGCCTGTACTGGATATAGGCAGTCTGGCTTGTCCAATTCCTCTTAGTGGCAGCTTTACATATGGCGCAATGCTGAAACTGGTTTTTTTACCTAACGCCTTCTGATATCCAAAACTTAGGTTCATTATCGAAAACCAGTCTTTAGTTGAGTTCATATACCCGTAATCTCCTGCATAAGATTGACTATACTGCTCGTAAGAAATATCATAATCTTCATTCTTCATCAGGTACGAGGAGAGACCAGCCGAAGCAAACCAGGAATGATTTTGCTTAACAGAAAAGTCGTACCTAATATTTACCGGAATTTCAATCATATTACAGTAGCCACTCGCATCTTTTACGATGCTGTGCCTCGGCAGTTTAAGCCCCGTAGTATCAACGTATTTTCCGGCGGTATAATAATTTTTTCGGTCCCACAATACACCAGCTTCGACAGAAATTCTATTAGCAAATCCATATCTCAACATCACGCCAATGCTGTAACCAACATCACTGGTCTTCTGCATTTTAATGGTACTAACATCTGGCCCAAGTAAAAGTGAGTATGAGAAAGGTATTTTAAAACTGGTCTGCTTACTACTCTTTTCCTTTGCTTTTTCCGGCGTTGCTACTGTAGCAACCTTGTTGTTCATTTCCCTTGCAGTATCCACCTGTGGCGTAGCTTCTTTTACCTCGGGCGTTTGTGCATTAGCTGTTGCTTTCTGCTCCGAAGATTCTACTTGCCTATCTCTCATACTGTTAGCTGTAACCGTAGAACCATTTGTACCACTTGTTATGTCATTAGTAGCCTCAGCAGTATTACTTGCTGGCGAACTACCCACCGTAGTTTTTCTCCTGCTGACTGCGCTCTCGTGGTCAGGTGCATTACTTCTTGCTGACCTGCCGTTAAAAGAGTTTTGAGTTGCAGCGTTAGTAGCAACGTCTGCTTTATCATTATCCGTTAAGCTCCCGATATCGACTGCAGGAGTACCGGCGCTTCTGTTGTCAGCTTGGTTATTTGCCGATCGCGACTCAGCAACCTTTCCGTCAATTGCCTTTTTACTATCCTTACCAACGGCAGAAGAGAGACTGCTGTTCGCTGCAGGCACAGAAGCTTTTTGACCTGGCGCAGCAGTTTTATTTACTTCTTTCTTAGATCTAAAATCATTGCTGTATTTATTGTTACCAGAGTAGCGGCCACAAACAAATCCTATAGGTAAAAGCAATAGGAGCCATAAAAACTTATAATCCTTTTTCTTTTTCTCTTCATCAATCCCATCGCCTTCCTTGCGATGCAAACCCTGCAACACTTTATTCCAATCTGCACCATTTGTATTTAATGGATACTCATCTGCAGCACTGCGGAACAATTCATCCATATCGTCATTTAGAGACTGCATATATCTGCTTCTTGTACATCTTTATCTAAAAACTTTTTTAATTGCATTTTCGCCTTTGCCAAATTTGATTTCGAAGTACCTACAGAGATGCCCAATCTTTCCGAGATCTCCTGGTGCGAAAAACCATCAATAACATACAAATTAAAGGCAACACGGTACGATGGTGGCAGCTTTTTTACCTGGCAAATCAGTTCTTTATACAACACATTCTGATCGGCACCGGCACTTTTATC
>Ga0181463_1000530_pt1 | contig 10954 bp, 5 predicted proteins | sample InSIn1gowninarea_FD_119071 | JGI IMG/M metagenome (GOLD analysis project Ga0181463, IMG submission 119071) | Clean room microbial communities from NASA Spacecraft Assembly Facility at Jet Propulsion Laboratory, Pasadena, California, USA -... ... | reverse complement strand
TCCAAGCACATGACAGGTGATAAAGAGAAACTTCACTCATATAATTCTTTAGAAAAAGAAAAGAATGTGTCATTTGGAAATGAAACTCCATCTATCATTAAAGGTAAAGGTTTCATTTTCTTGAAATAAAAGGTTAAAGTTGGAAATGTTATGTATGTAGATGGTTTAAAGCATAATTTGTTGAGTGTCAGTCAAATGTGTGATCAAGGAAATGAAGTGGTGTTTCAATCAAACGAATGTGTTGTTCATGAGCTTGATACAAGAAAGACTCTTATCAAAGGTACAAGAACTTGAAACAACTAATACATACTCAAAGGAGAACAACAACAATGCTATCTAAGCAAAACAAATGAAAATTTGCTGTGGCATAGAAGATTGGGACATTTAAGATTTTCTCAAATAAGAAAAGAATGCAGGCTCAAGGCAGTTCATGATCTTACTGATATCATCATCCCAGAAAATACCATATGCAAACCATGTCAAATCGGTAAGCAAACCAGAGTTTATTTCATTTAATAGGAAGGGTCAGCGAGTAAGCCTCTTAAACTTATGCATACTGATTTATGTGGACCAACAAGGAAAAAGTCACCCAGTGGAGAAGAATACTTTATTTTGTTTATTCATGATTTTTCCAGATTGTGTTGGATAAGTCTTCTAAATCATAAAGATGAAGCATTTGAAAAGTTTAAAGCCTTCGAAGCTCTGGTTGAAAATGAATCAGATTGAAAAATCAAATGTCTCAGTTCTGATCGAGGGAGAGAATTCATATCAGATATCAGATGAATTCTTTGACTTTTGTGAACAACATGGAATAAAAAGGAAATTCTCCACCACAAGAACTCCTCAGAAAAATGGTGTGGTAGAAAGGATGAACATAACAGTTCAACAAATGGCTCGAGCTATGCTAGATGAATCTAGAACTCCTGCAACCTTCTGGGGTGAAGCTGCATTTGCTGTCATAACTATTGTCAACAAAGCAAATGTTCGGGTAAATAGCACTCAAACTCCACATGAACTTTGGTATGGTAAGCCTCCTACTATAAATTACTTTAAAGTTTTTGGAAGAAAATGTTTTATCAAAAGGACTGATGAAAAACTTGGTAAGTTTGAACCCTGATCAGACAAAGGTATTCTTCTTGGCTATTCTTCTAGAAGTAAAGGATACAAATGTTATAATAAAAGACTTTGGAAAATTGTTGAAAGCATTGATGTTGTAGTTGTTGAAGCATGTAGAAATCTAGAACAGATGAAATCAACATAGGAATATGATAATAAGGAATATGGGGATTGCTTTCCTGCATCAAATCAAAATGATATTGAAGAAGAAACCAATGAAGAACCAAAAGAAGATATAGCAGATAGGGAAAAGACTCTAGCAAGGTATGTTCAGAAGAATCATCCAAAATCTCAAATTTTAGGAGAAAAAGGGTTTGGATTATAGACAAGAAGAATTCTTACAGGAACCTCAAGTTATCTAGCATTATTATCCTCCACAGAACCTCAGAATGTAAATGAAGCCTACAAAGATGAAAGTTGGGTCAAAGCCATGGATGAAGAATTAGATTAAATTGAAAAGAATGATACTTCGGAGTTAGTCACTAGATCTCATGATAAAAATATTATAGGAACAAAATGAATGTTTAAGATTAAGTTGAACGAAAATGGAGAAGTTATTAGAAACAAGGAAAGACTTGTTTGCAAAGGGTGTGTGCAACAAGAAGGTATAGGTTTTGAAGAATCTTTTGCACCTGTTGCTAGACTTGAAGCCATAAGGATGTTTCTTGCTCTTTCTAGTTTTAAAAAATTCAAAGTATATCCAATGGATGTAAAATTATCCTTTCTTAATGGAGATTTAAAAGAATAAGTTTATATTGAACAACCAGAATGATTCATTCTTGGAAATGATGAAATTCTTGTATGTAGACTCAAAAAGGCTCTCTATGGTCTGAAACATGCTCATATTACCACCTTGACAAATATCTACACCAACAAGGTTTTACAAAAGGTTCTGAAGATAGCAATTTATACACAAAGATTGAAAATGATAAATGGCTAATTATTGTTCTTTATGTTGATGATATCATTTTTGATAGCATTGAAGAATCTATGAGTCAAAATTTTGCTTCAGTAATGTAGCAAGAATTTGAAATGTCCTTACTTGGTGAGCTTACTTATTTTCTTGGTCTACAAGTTCAACGAACAAAAGATGGTATATTTCTTTCACAAACTAAATATCTCAAGTAGATCTTGAAAAAACATGGAATGGAAGATTCTAAACCAGTATGTACCCCAATGGTAACAAGATGTAGTCTCAGCTCTAATGATGAATCACCAGCAGTAAACCAACCAACTTATAGATCTATGATTGGAAGTCTGCTTTATCTATAGGCACCAGAACTAACATCATGCATGCAGTAGGAATTGTTGGAAGGTTCCAAGCAAATATAAATGAATCACATCTCGAGGCAGTCAAAATAATTTTCAAATATCTTCAAGGAATTGAAGACTTTGGAATATAATATCCTAAAGATACAGATCTTATTCTTCATGCATATACAGATGCAGATTAGGCAACAAGTGTTGATGATAGAAAAAGCACTAGTGGTGGTGCATTCTATATGGGTTCCAAGTTAGTGCCTTCATTTAGCAAGAAACAAAGTTCTATTGCCTTATCTATAGCTAAAGCAGAATATGTGGCTATTGCATCTTGCTACACACAACTAATTTGGATGATGTAAACTTTGCAAGACATTCAGATTAAATGTACTCCACCCATCTCCATTCCATGTGATAATACAAGTGCCATCGGTATTTCAAAAAATCCATTCATGCACTCCAAGACCATGCTCATACCCATCAAGTACCATTTTCTATGAGAACAAGTGCTTGAACAAAAGGTCAAATTGGAGTATGTGCCCTTCAAAGAATAGGTTGCTGATATATTCATTAAATGACTTCCCATCGAAACATTTAAATATCTCAGATAAAAGTTAGGATTAGTTGTTGCATCATCATGTTGTTAAATCCAATTTTTCAGAGGAAAGTTATTATACATGGGTTTCATGAAGTATAGTCACATATACATGCGGGTTTCTATGGTTGAAGAAGTGTATACATTTTTCTGATAGAAAAACAGTGGATCAGAGTCTACTATGGGTTCTCTTTTTGATGTTGATGATTACAGTCTGACAATATACTTTTTCCATTCATTTTTATCTAGCTGACAAAGATTCCTGGATGAATGACTTGATGATAATGCACAGGTACTATAGGTTCAAGAAAAGCATTAGCCTTCACACACATTCTGCATTGTTGGAATTATGGTTGCTAAGTCCAGCTATGGCTTCAAATATTTATACCATTTGTTGCTTAAGTCATGTAAAAGTCTAGGGTGTGATATGACTTCTCATACATTTGAATTAGTCCTTTTGGACAAATGATGTAATTTGTATCCCCACTTTGCATGGGATGGATGATGTAATATTTATTGTATTTATTTCATGTATAAACGATTGGTATATCCCCACTTGGTTGGGTGGATGAGTCAAATGTGGTGTATCCCCACTTGGTTGGGTGATTGATGTATGTATGAGTCACTGGTCATAAGGAGGTCATACTCACTTAGTTGAGTTATAGAGTCATGTTATTCTTTTAAATCATATCTCTATAGACTTGACATGTACTTAGGGGGAGCATGGACATCATAATGTATATTAAAGGAGGACAGTGTCTTGGTCTGCACTTTGCCCTTGATGTCAAAGGGGAATAGTATTTTGGTGTTGCATGTTATCTCTAATAGTTTTTATAGCTTGCAGCAAACAACACCATCATGGTTGCCATCAAGTCCAAAGGAGGATATTGTTGGCATTATGATACAAGCGTTGTCCTTGATTGCAACTCACTCACAGGTCAATTCAGATTTGGTAAAAGGAAACTTACAGTACAAGAGGTATATTCAGAGGTAAGAGGGTAGTGGTACAGAAGAATAGGAACCTAAAACTAAGGTCCACTAATCAGAATTAAAAAAGGCAAAGGAAAAGGCTGATGAAAAGAAATTTAAGAAGTATACGTAGGTCCACTTAGTCAAAACAGCGCATACATGCTGGTCCATAGAAAGAAAAGAGCGTATATGTATAAACACACTACCACAGGAAGAAAAGCACGTACATGTTGGAAAACCAAGGTTTTGGTCTAAGGTATTTGGTCCGTGGTATTGACCTTAGGTATTTGGTCTGAGGTATTTGGTCCATGGTATTGACCATAGTAATTTGGTCCAACGTATTGGTCCTAAGTTGTTTTGGTCCAACATATTGAAGAAAGGCCTATATCTATATAAGGAGGAGAAGATCATAAGGCCAGGTGTGCAAGTGTATGGGTTTCTAAGGAATACTTCTATCTGAAGTATATTTTATGTTGCAGGAGCTATGTTTGTGATTTGATTTGAAATACTTTGTGAACCTTGAATTCAATATTGGATCAGGATCATGAGACCTGAAATGACTTATTATTCAATGATCTAATATTGATTTGGCTGGATCTTATTCTGTACACCTAATTTATTCTTTAAATGTTGTGATCTGGGTTTTTCTGAAGTTTAAAAGTGCGGAAAAGTTATGAGTTGATATTTGTAGATTTGTATGTTGGTTCATCTCTTCAAAAGCATGTTTACACGCAGATTATACTCTTGAAAATAGCATATACAAAAGAAAAGCTTCTTTTTCAGATATGCCTAATATATCTGATCAAATTCTGTTGTTTTACTGTTGTCTGTGAATGAAGTCTTCTTAGATATGAATGTAAAAGTGAATGCATAAGGAGGCTGGTATTTGATTGATTGATTGTATAAGTGGGGAGAAGTGAGATCTATTGTTGCCTCTGTAAAGCTCTGTAAGTTGACAACAGGTTTTCAGTATATTGCTGGTTGGTACAAAATTGATTCAAAAGTTTATGTTTGCAGTAGTTTTGAAGGTATACGTAGGTTTGATTAACAGAAGTAGTGTATACATGTAGTTTTGGTTCATCCAAGTAGCGTATACAGTCTGATGCATGGTTTGTGAGGTTACAACTGGTTCTGAATGATGATGTAGGCTTCTGGGTTCGACACAATGTTCTGGTGTTAGTGATCTGAATTTTCAGATCAACTGAATGTTGGTTGATGCAGTTTCAGTTTAAAATTTTTCAATGGGTCCACTATGAAAATTTGATGAAATGAGGCCTTCATGTGTATTGTTACGTACCAGGAGCATCCAATCTAAAAATTTATGAAATGTGGTTCCTGGAAGAAGAAATAAGGTTGTAGCCTTCTGTAGGCCAGTGCCTAAATACTAGTAAACATATTGCCTAGTACAAGAGCTAGGGGTTTGCAGCTCCCTTCAAGTAGAAGCTAGAAAATGAGAGGAGGTTGTAGCCTTTTGTAGGTGGGTGCCTACGTACTAGTATGAGTCTGCACCAGTACAAGATTGTAAATGAATTTTCTTATTATTAAAAGAAGACAGAGATGACAGGAGTAGGTGGTTTTCACCCACATTGGGTTTCCACCTTAAAGCTTGGTGTTCATGTGTGTTACTTATGTGTGATGCTTTATTATGTTTTTACTGCACTATCTAATCAGTCACTGATGCACTAGTTTAAGATTGGCACATGATAGATTTTCTAAATCACAAGCTCTTTGGATATACGATGGTTTCTCTAATCACAGTTGTGTGTACATGTTAGTTCACTTAACCGAAGTAGCATATATAAACCTGCATGGGAAATTAAATTATTGATCTGATAATACTAGTTCACCCCCCTCTCAGTACTATTTCCAACAATATCAACATATTTATTCTCTCCATATGTTAAAATAAAGGTGTGCTACCATATAAGTAAGGCTGGAGGAATTAGAGAAGGCCGCTAAAGAGATAGATGCCTTTAGAGCTGATTGGAATTACCTTGGCAGGTTTGGTGTGCCCTAATTTTGGGGTAAAGATAATTGGGTAATATATCAAGAATAATTATGTAATAAATTGCAAAGTATAGAGAAATACTTTGGTTTCTTGACTATAGAAGATGAAGAGGTGATTTTAGTGACTATAGTCATTAACGACCTTAGCAGAGATTTTTCCACCCTGGTTGGAATTAACACAATTTTACAGAGCCTTCCTAAATCCTGTATCATATCAGATCATGGTTGCTAGTTGTTATATCAAAGTATAAAAATGTGCCTTGGTTGCTAGAAATAGACTGGGATAAAATGACTATGTTAAGGAATCGTTTGAGACGATGTCTTGTTATGGAGAAAGCTTCTTCAATGACTGAAGCTATTCAACCAATGCACTCCATAATAGTGCATATAGAAGGCTGGAGTGAAATTACTTTAATTAGAAATAAAGCACCAATAGCTAAGATGCATGAGGCCCCACTCTCTTTCTTTTACAGGCACAATAAATAAAATCAAAATTCCAAAGCCACGAAGGTGACATGATGCATGAGCTTTTATCTTAAGAGTTTTATTTATTTATTTTAGATGCAATTTTCTACACTTAAGATAGTTAGTTGATTAGTTATATCTTCAAACTAAGTATTTAAGGCCCCATTTCCTGTACAGGGAGTGATTTACAAAAGTGATACTTTTGGTTTATGAAACTGCCTGTACATGTTACATAGTCTTTTACTACATTTCTGAAAGTTTTCATTGATTTTTTGGATGCATTTTGTTGTATTCTGGTGAGTGTAAGTAACACTCATAGAAATATGAATCTGGGGCTTGTTCTTGTTTAGAGACATATTTCATTTAGTTATTCATATTTTTATATTATACTATCGATACGGATGATTGAAAGAATAACATTTGAATGTCATTCATTTTAGTAGATGACTTCTTAACTTATGGAAATTATTGTTTCACCTTTATGATTTTTACAGTGTTACCTGTTATGTTTATCAATATATCATGCATTTTTCATTTCAAAGTATGTAAATTTCCATTTTATCTCTGCAAATTGTGTTTCAATATTTAATATTGAACATGGTTGTTAGGGGACAGTTGGGATGGAAAGTAGGAAGATACTTGTACATGTTGCAATTATATTTTACAATTTTTGAATGATTCTACATCTTATACCTTTCATGTATGTTCTTTTTCTAGTTTTCTTTCAACTTGTTATAATATTTTGACGTTTACTTGTTAGTTTCACATTTTACATTTGGGTTAAAATTGTCAGAAAGTTTTAGTGTTATAAATCTCTCTTCTGTTGATACTAATAAAAACCACTAAAACAAAGAAAATTATCAATAACTAACCTTGTTATCTTTTCCTATTAAAAATTGTATAAATAGCATCAGGTTTACCCCCTGAGGTTCACTACAGGTCAACCTATAGAACCTAGAGTTGGAAGACATCTCAGTCCTTAGTGAATTAGTATTAGAGTCATTCATATGTTGGGACAATTTGGGCATGAACAATAGCTAAATTTTAGGCATATTGTTGGGTTCCTTCAAGTCACTTAAAAAGGAAACAAAGAAAGAAAAAAATGATATATAATAACAAATTTATAAGGGCAGGGGAGGGATTTTGATTAACCCCGGGGGAATAATAGAATCTCGGTATTCTTGGGGCTTAGGATCTAGATGAAATAATGATGTGGAAATATATAGGTTGTTCCAAGGTTTAGTGATTTCCAAATCAAAAGAGGTGAATAATATTCTTATCGTGGGTGTCTCCTTTCTTACTGTTCAGTTTCTCATTAAGGGATCTAGCCCCATATACTTTTTTTGGCTAGAATCCTTTCCAGAATTACATCTCTTCTAAGTAGCTTCTCCTCCAAGGAATACTTTCATATCCTTTGTGAAAATAACTAGGAGGTAGAAAAATTGGCTAATGATGTTGTCTCCTTGGGGAGAAGAACTTATGTTAAACAATCATAGGCAATGGAGTGTTATCCCTTAAGGTCTACTAGCTTAATGAAGGGGTGTCTTCGGGGAACTATTAGAAAATAAATCAAGAAAGAGGGTGGAATAACATGGGACATTATCCGATGAATAGGTGAAGGGTCATATTAATTGATTTACACCACTTTCATGGGTTGGTAGATGGTGGTGAGTTCCCCTTGTTGAACATGGTGTGGTATAAGAATGAGCATCATACACCATCGAACCTACTAATTCTTCATGAAATGGATATTAATTCCTTGTACTGGGAGGGTGAATTCATAGCATTCATGATGGATTATCTTGGTTTAATACCTCGGGACTTAAATGAGCTTAGGTGGGGTAGAGGAAGGCATCATGAATTGGTGAGCGGGATTCAAATTTTAAGGGCTCACCTGATTCAAATATATATTATGGTACACTTACAAAAAACTCTGGTGTTTGGCTCTAAGATTTTTGGTGCCACATGTGGTGAATTCTGTTAGGGATGTTGGAAATTCTGGCTTTGGGTTTGGTATGTGAGGGTGTCAGTAGACTGATGCAGTGGTCTTCGTTGTGATCATGGCATGGTTTCCAATAGTTATTTGGTTTGTTGGGCATGTGGAAGTTTGCAGTGGAAATCAAAATGTATCTCTCTTGACAATTCTCCTCCTTTGAAAGTTAGGCATTAGACGCCTAATTTTTCCTTTTCATTCAACAGTTTCCTTTTACAAATTTGGTATGTTAGTGATATTTCTCATGCGGACTTTGGACCCAGTTTGGAGTTGCTCTGGTGGGCATGCTAAGTCAGATATGTTCCAAGGTCCATGTGAAGATAACTAATTAGTAGCAATCTTGGATTGTGCTTTCCTCATTCTGTTGGACCTTATGGATATATTAAAGCCAAATTTGGTTTGGAAATTTCATTTTAGACGGGGAATTTGAGCCTTTGTTGGAGTTGTTTATTGGGGATATTTCGAACTGTTTTTGTATTTAGTTTGGTCAGAAGAAAGTCAATTGGAAACATTTTTTGTTTGATGCGACTCTTTGACTTAGTTGGGGCCTTTGTATCACAAAACCTGACAATAATCAAGTATATATGGTGCTAGACACCTCGTCCAACATATGTTCTCATTGTAGGGCCTCGGATGATGCCCTCCATCAAGAATATGATCACCTTTAGGTTCAGGTCCATCATCTCTCTCACTCTCAAATTGAACACTCAAAAAATCTTTTGGCAGTGTATGTGTAGATCCATCAGGTGCTCGATGAAGCTTTTTCTCTACGGAATATGCTAATGGAATTAAAATTTTATGTGGATAACTCCTCTATCCTAGAAGATTAGGACCTAAGGCCGGGTGGCCTAGAAATCAACTTGAACCTTTGAGCTACAAACTCTATGTAATTACTTCTTCAATTTGTCAATTTTGTTTAGTTTGGTCTTCTTATATGGACTAGACAATTACTCATCGTAGACGGCTTATCTTGGAACCCCAAGATGCCTTGTTTTATCTGGTCATGAGCAAGAAGTGGAGTACAATATTCTATTATGTTGGCATTAATTGTAATGCAAGGAATTATTGCAGGATGTTTAGTCTTTTAGCATGTTATGTGAGCCTAGGATGGGTTTAATGTTGGTTTTGATTGGTCATGCCTGAAGTAGTATTATGATTATGCATACAATTGTGTCTTAGAATTTTGTGCTATGATCTATATAGGTGTAGTTCTATTTCTACATGTCATAGGATAGTATTTGTGTATTTGGATCATATAGCTTAAAAATATGGACTTGTAGTTGATAAAAAATGAATTTGTATCTCCCAGGTATCAAGTTGTGACGAGGCATAGATTTTTAATAAAATTAGTCATTTCTATTTAAAATTAAAAAATTAGAAGGACTAGTAAAAATCAAGAGTAAACTAGAAATGAAATAAGAATGTATCCTCTATTTGACTTATATATAAATTAGTTAGAAATTGAATCATAAAGAATAAAGGAAGTATACATATAAGGTGGCATACTTTGTTATTGTTGATTTACATGGATGATGATGTGTTATTAACAAATCGTAAAGATACTTGTGATAAAAATATAATCATTTCATATAATACTGAAATTTTCTTCTTAGTAGCAACAACAATTTTTTATAGTTAGTGTATGGGTTATAGAATTAGCTGAAGAATCATAGAAGAAGGTTTAAAATATTGACAAAATGTGTTTAATAAAACAATTAAGTTTTAAATACAAATTAGTTAGAGAAAAATTAATTTATTATATATTTTATCAAATTTAACGATAAAATAAAAAATATTTACTCAAATAAAATTTAAACAAAGGTTATGTGTGTCACATAGAATGTTTGGAAATCTATAAATAAATCTCAACTAATAGTGCATCTAAATGAAAATTTATATACATAAAATTATGTACTTTATAAAAAAATTGAGAACTCAGTACATGCAATGAAAGAGGATAGTATTCATGAAAAAATAAAATGATAATGCTAAACACAAATATTAAAAAAAAAAAAAAAGTGTTCTCAATCCCACATAATTGTTAGAAAACAAAACAATATTAATTCACCCCTCACTCTCAGTATTGTTCCTAACAATAGCTTTATTCTATATATCCATAGAGCATATAATGTTTGTCGCGCTCCATAATCTTATTTGTGAATATAGACTGATTGGATATTGATAATGTGTTTTGCACGTAAAGTAAAGATGGATTAAAAAGTCTATGAAACATTGGAGCTAAAGTACTCTAATTCAAACACTCTTCTTCATCCTCATTGTTCTAGCAATCCTTTTTATCACGTGATAATTGCACTTCTTTTCCATTCCCTAATTGCAATATTCAAAAACAAAGTCAAAGCAACATGATTGAAATAGGAAAAAAAACAGAAACCACCAAATAAATATTTATTACTCTGAAATGTTGATATTGAAAAGTATGTATACATTTTTTTATAAAGACTTCTTGAAAATGCAATTTCGACAGGCATGATTTAAAATTGTTAATCTATTTCTACATATTCTAATTTTTCTCTTCTTATTAAAAAAAA
>Ga0181463_1000527_pt1 | contig 10984 bp, 8 predicted proteins | sample InSIn1gowninarea_FD_119071 | JGI IMG/M metagenome (GOLD analysis project Ga0181463, IMG submission 119071) | Clean room microbial communities from NASA Spacecraft Assembly Facility at Jet Propulsion Laboratory, Pasadena, California, USA -... ... | reverse complement strand
TACCGTAAAAGGAGAAGTTTATGAGTTCTGTTGATTTTATTAGTGACCTGAAAATAAGAGGTTCGTGGGGGCTTTTGGGAAATGATAATATATCTCCCTTCCAGTATATAACCCGATATGTATTGACTAATGGCGGTGTTTTCGGCGGATCCTCACCTGTATTAACACAAGGTCTATATATTCCGGTTAGCGCTAATCCAAATGTAACCTGGGAGACGGCAAAATCTACCAACCTTGGTTTCGATCTTGCCGCTTTAAAAAGCAGGTTAACACTTAGTGTAGACTTATTTAAAACTGTTCGAAACGATATCCTGATTCCACGCACTGCGGCTGTTCCAGGTTATTTGGGACTGAGCCTTCCTAACGAAAACCAGGGTAAGGTAGAAAGCAAGGGATATGAGATTGCCGCCAATTACAGAAACAATATCAACAAGTTTAATTACAGCATTGGTCTTAATTTTTCTTATAACACTAACAAAATACTCAATATTGCGGAAGCAGCTTCTGCTTATCCATGGCAGATGCAAACTGGTAAACCAATTGGTGCGCCCCTGTATTGGGAAGCAATTGGTTTATTCCGTTCACAGGACGAAATAAACAAAACCCCTCATCCAGATGGCACCAAGCCTGGTGATCTGATGTTTAAAGATGTTGATGGAGATGGGCAAATTAATGGTAACGACAGAGTAAGACAAAACGTTACTACTATCCCTCGCGTGACCTATGGTATTCCGGTAAACCTTTCATACAAAGGATGGAGTATCGATATGTTGTTGCAGGGGCAAGCAAAGTCTGCACAGTATGTATACTTCCAGTCTGGTACTATAGGAAACTTTACGCAGGAATATTGGGATAATCACTGGACAGCTGATAATCCGAACGCATCAGGTCCCAGGTTGTACGATCGTGAAACCATACCGACTACAAGTTATGCCAACACTTATTTTTCTAGGAACTCGGCATTTGTACGGCTAAAAAGCCTGCAGTTAGCGTATAGTTTTCCTGCTTCTATCCTTAACAAGTTGCCGTTTGCCAACCTGCAGTTATATGTAAGCGGATTTAATTTAATAACAATTGACAAGCTCAAATACCTTGACCCTGAAGCACAGGCCAATGGTCAGAACTACGCAGGATGGTATACACCACAAACACGAGTTTTTAACGCAGGTATTAATGTAAGTTTTAAATAATTAATTCATGAAAAAGTATTATCAACTATATAGTTTCCTTTTTATATTTCTCTCTGTTAGTGTGGGATTACTATCTTGTAATAAGGACATTCTTGATCTAAAGCCACTAGATTCAGTAACTGACGCCAATGTATGGAGCGACCCCAAATTGGTACTTAGCTTTGTAAACCGTCGCTACGACCAGGTGGGGTGGGGATGGTCTGAATCGTGGATGAGTTCTGTTACTGATGAAACATATCTTACCTGGAGCAGGGGCTGCGAGCCAATCACGCAGGGTTATGTAAGTCCCAGCGATTTGGGCAGAATGAACGGTGCCTGGTGGGGCGGCGACAACAGGAGTTGGAGCACCATCTGGGCGAACATCAAGGATTGTAACGTTTTTTTTACCAATATTGATAAAGTCCCTTTTACAGATGAAGCGTTGAAAAAGAGATATACCGGTGAAGTAACATTTATCCGTGCACTTATGTATCACGATCTTGTTTCAAAATGGGGTGGAATGCCTTTAATTACACAAGTGTATGATCTTACCAACCTTGATGAAGGCGCTACCTTACCACGGAATACTTACAAAGAATGTGTGGATTTTATTGTCTCAGAATGTGATAAAGCCGCTACACTGCTGCCTGCTTCTTATTCTGGTTCCGATATAGGACGAGCGACCAGTGTAGCCGCCCTTGCATTAAAATCAAGAGTTCTTTTGTATGCTGCCAGTCCCTTAATGAATAAGTCTGGTGTAGATCCGTTAGTGGGTTATCCCACCCCGGAAAGCGACCGGTGGCAAAAAGCTGCTAATGCTGCTAAAGCTGCTATTGATCTTGCCACTGCAAACGGTTATGCCTTGTATGATAAGTACGGTAGTGATGTAAAAACAAATTATATTCAGATGTTTTTGGATAAAAGCAATCCGGAAGTAATTTTCTCAAGACAGAACTATGGCTCACCAAACAATATACAATATCTTGATCAGTCAAATGGCCCTAACGGTAACGACCAATGGGGTGGCAATACTCCTATTCAGGAATTTGTAGACGCCTTTGAAATGGCGGACGGCAGCAAATTCGACTGGAACGATCCTTTTAAAGCAGCCAACCCATATGCTAACCGCGATAAACGTTTATATGCAACTGTTCTTAGCGACGGTGATACATGGAAAGGCAGGATCATTAATACTCACTTTGATGAACAAGCAGACGGCTCTTTAAAAGGCGGTAGTGATACAAAAGACGGTGCTATTGGTTCGTGGAATGCCTCTAAAACAGCTTACAATGTCCGTAAATTTTTAAATGAAAACTACGTGGTGAATAGCTGGACTTTTACTGGTGCTTCCGCTCAAAACTGGATTTGGTTTAGGCTGGGCGAGTTATATCTGAACTACGCGGAAGCCGAATATAATTTGAACAACGAAAGCGAAGCAAAAGCTGCTCTAAATACCATTAGGCGTCGCGCCCGTATGCCAGATGTAACAACTACCGGAACCGCTTTATGGAATGAAATCGTAAATGAACGACGTGTAGAGCTTGCTTTTGAAGAGCACCGCTACTTCGATACACGGAGATGGTTAATTGGAAATGATGTACTAAACAAAGCTGCTACAGGTATTTTGATCATCAAGAAGAAAGATGGCACAACGCAATACAACGCGCATACCAACGACTCCAGAACCCTGGTAGAAAGCCGGAAATTTGTTGCTGGTAAAATGGAATGGTTACCCATACCGCAAAGCGAGATAGATAAGAACCGGAACTTCAAACAGAATCCTGGTTATTAAAAGCTGTTGAAGTTCGATTTTTAAGAACTAACCAGCATTTTTTTTTGAGAGCATCATCGTTGGGTCTACATGCAGTATATTCCTCACAAAAGAACTTGTAATTACTATGTAAAGCTGAAGCTTCACATAGTAATTACATTGCTTCGGTTTTTCTTAATTATTCTAAATGCCATTTTGATATAATGAGCCTTGCTTCACCTGTTATATGAAATGTGATTCATCGCCCAACACATTCACCAATGAATGTTCGCCCAAATATTCATCGAACTTCTCGTTTATAATTGCCATAAAAATTAAAGAAATATAATAATGATCATTTGTAGAAAAAAAGTAATTTCTTTTCTCTCAATTATGTGTTGTTGCATAGCATCACTTGCACAATCAGACTTTCATTCCTGGGCACCCACACCACCTATGGGCTGGAATAGCTGGGACTGTTATGGACCTAACGTTACGGAAGATGAAGTAAAAGCCAATGCAGATTTTATGGCCAAAAACTTAAAGCAATATGGCTGGGAATATGTAGTTGTTGATATTCGCTGGTATGTGGCCAACGATAAGTCGCATGGTTACAACGAAACCGACCCCCGGTACAACATCGACAGTTTTGGGCGTTTTCAGCCTGCTGTCAATCGATTCCCTTCGTCCAAAGATGGAAAGGGCTTTAAACCTTTAGCCGATTATTTGCATAGTAAAGGCTTAAAGCTAGGCATCCACATCATGCGCGGCATACCTGTAATTGCAGTTAAAAATAAGATGCCTGTTTATGGAACTAACAAAACAGCCGCAGATATTTACAGTGACAGCATCCAGTGCAAATGGCTGCATGATATGTATACTGTAGTTGCAAAAGAAGGTGCGCAACAGTATTACAACTCCATCGTTAACCTGTATGCCCGCTGGGGTGTTGACTTCATCAAATGTGATGATCTGTCACGTCCTTATCACAAAGCTGAAATAGAAATGCTGCGCAAAGCAATTGACAATTGCGGACGAAAAATTGTGTTGAGCATGTCACCTGGCGAAACACCCATTGCAGAAGGTGAACATGCACAAAGTCATGCTAATATGTGGCGTACTATTGATGACTTTTGGGATAACTGGGGGGAGTTAAAAGCGCATTTTGACATCTTCAAACGCTGGAATAAGTACCGAATCGATGGCGCTTATCCTGACGGAGACATGTTGCCGTTAGGACATTTAGGCATCAAAGCAGAGCGGGGTGTTGATCGCCAGAGTTTGTTTACAAAAGATGAACAATATACAGTGATGACGTTGTGGAGCATCTTTAAATCGCCATTAATGTATGGAGGTGATTTGCCAACCAGCAATCCGTTTGCTATCTCACTTCTCAAAAATAAAGACATGCTCAACCTGTTAAAGAACAGTTCGAACAACAGGGAGTTGTTTAATGAAAATAACAAAATAGTCTGGGCAGCAGACGATAAAAAGAACGGAGCTATTTATGTAGCACTTTTTAATGCTGCCGATTCCGCACAAACAGTTAGTCTGTCTATTTCACAACAATTACAATTAAACGGAAGTTACAAGATTATGAATGTATGGGAGAACAAACAAGTGCAGGCATCTTCAGATCAATTATCTTCAATTATCAATCCGCATGGTGCTATATTATATAAATTAATTAAGAGTAAATAAGATAAGAAATTCCTCCTTTGTCTGTTGTTTGACTTGTATTGCTTTAATAATGGTTAAAAAAATACAACATAAAGAATTGAAATGGTGATAAGTCGTAAAAGAAGCCAAAATCGTTAACGGAAAATAATAAAGCAATCCCTGCTTTTATCAACACTATTCGGAATTTTTACATGGCAAGCAAACACTCGTCCTTCTGTTTCTACAAAAGGGCTTTTTTGTGTACTGCAAGCTTGAATGCACTTGTCACATTGTCCTTTTTATACTATATATCTATCAAAAGAACTGTTATCCACTAGAACATATATAACAGATGAACTGTTTATAATACTGGTGAAAAAAAACTATGACCCCATACCTTTACCTTCTGTGCTTAATGTAAATTCTGTTTACACTGTAAGGTGTTACTACTTCATTACTACTTAAAATAACTGCCTTTAGCCTAAGCGGCAACCTGCAAATACTGATTTTGGTCTTGAATTGAGGTCCGTGCATAAGTAATTACCTATAGTAAAGCCAGTTTTAGTTAAGAAACCCTTTGAAGTCTGACAAATATTTACTTTGTTTTATTTACCGACTTTATTTACCAAAAAAGGGCTAAAAATGGAGAGTTTTTAGTCCTTTTATAAATAGTAAATAAAACCCTCGTTTTCTTTACTACCAGTTTCGTTCACTTTCTGAATTTTCTGCTATTTGTACCTGAAAGATTATACTGAGAAAATAGTAGCATTGAAGATCAGCAGATGTATTCCGTAAACACCAATTTGCAGAAGTTGATGAAGGTGAACTTGTTGCGTAGTATCCCTGTTTGCATATGGATACGGAAAACGTTATGAAGACATGTATTTAGATAGGAGCTCCTTAAAAATGTTAAGTTTTCTCTTTAGATAAGTCATTCTATCCATCATTCTGCCTAGCTGCATTTTTGGATTTAACTTTTCCATTGATTTGTTCTTCAAGTCTTGAAATGAGCACTTTTAGTTCCTCCGATTTTTTATTTACAGCCCCATCAGGCATTGAGTAGAGTTAAACGAACAAGGTAATATTATTAAATATTTTATTATGTATATAAGTAATTATAACATTATTAAAAATTCAGATATTAGTTAAGATATTTTAAAATTACAGGGTTAGAAGTCGGGGAGGCAAACTTCGAGGAGATAGGAGAGGGGGATTAAATTATTTTTTATCTACAAAATAACTTCCCCGCAACCTTATCGCCACATATCCGCCTAATGTAGAAACAGGTAACGCATTCCAGGATCAGTACATGAATAACTGGTTTAGCTGGTAGCAGGTAACAACAACCATTATAATCAGGTTTAATACAGCCATCTCGGCTAACCAGGCAAGACAGAGGTAAAATGTTATTTTCAATACTGCAACCATAAAAACAAATATAGAATTAATGTAAAGCTTATATACTTGTGCTTTTCTCTTATTATTTGCAACTTTAATAGGGTACTTAGAATTAAGATGAATGGAGGACCGGTATTTCTATACTGGTCCAACTTTACTGGAAGCTATCATAAGTAATAATTTTCCCAATGGTACCTATTAACTGAAGCTCTTCTATGATTGCCTGCTTTCTTATTTGTATTAAGGTACCAGTTATCTCTGAATTTAAATTATGATATTGAAGAAATGAAATGTATCTAGTTTAAGATATTTATAAAATTTTTAGACAACAAGGACTGCATTTATATGTGGTCCTTCTTATTTTTATTTGTTTGATTAGTTAAATGTAACATATTATATCTTTGCGTAATAATATAACGTCATGGAGTTGGCGGAGTATCACGCATTAGATAATGACAAAAAAACAGAAATCCTTAATAGGGATGCATCTTTCCTAGCTCAAAGGATAACAGGCAAATCAATTTGTTTTCTATACCAGCTCTATTCGTTCTACGTGGAAGTATATTTTTATAATAAGGTTGAAAATTACCACTGCTTTGAGAATGTGGATTACTTAAACCCCTACCTGGAGGATGTAGACATAACTTCTATTGAGATGCTATTATAATTGGCAATAAATGAACTTAAAACAAGATATAGTTTAAGCGTAAATAATACATTATTTTATTACCCCATCAACTTTTGCTTACTGTAGAACCTGTTGTTTCCGTGCCCCAATTGTGTAAAAGGATCTTGGTATTTCACCACTGGAAAGCATGTTTATTATGATTTTCTTGCTTATACACGATAAATCACGAGCTGTTGCCTCATTAAGTACTCCTCTTGCTCTTTATAAAGTCTTTCAATCATTCGCTATTCCCAAATAGGTATTTCAACTACTTGCTTTTCTGCCACGATTACATTAATTTAAAGATGTTGCAACTCAAATTAAGATTCTTTTTTCTATATATTACAAGCTGACTTATGACACCAAATATTAACCGGATTAGCACTCTGAAGGTTTTTGTTTTGTTTATTCTTTTTATAATAATCCTAACTGCAGTAGCACTGAGGGAATTTTTAAAAGAAAAACAAAGAAATAAAGATATGGATCATAATGTAGTTAGAAAGGTTTCAATACAAGTACGAAGTAAATAGATAGCACTGGTCTATATCCTATTGGAGTAGTACCAGTGCCAAAGAATTTAAGTTGCTTGAATAGCTCATGACACTTATCATGCCGGATAATACATTTAATAATAGGGGAAAGAGAAATTGCTAAAATATTGCAGGATAGCTGGCTACACTAAGTGTTTTTTATATGAGCCCATGTATAAGGATGCTTAGAATGGGGGGTCGCATGCCTGTTGTGAAGGGGACAGCAAAAACAGTAAAAATTGTAAACACAGTTACACATTAAACATGAAGGACAAAAGCAGGTATTATAAGACTTGACGAGACTTTACAGTCAAGCAACTTCTGCCGTCTTCTTTTTAGGTAGCATATTCAAAAACTTAGCTATTGCTGCTACTTTGGTAATCGTTCCCGTTGACGCCTCCGTTATTTTGCTGATCTCCCGGTATGTGTAACTCCCTTCTTTCAAATACTGCAAAATCTTCTGATTAGCTTCTTTATTAATAAAATCTAACTTTCTTTCATTAGATCCTGGCGTTCTGCCAAATGTTACGCCTCTTTGCCTGGCAAGTATTTTACCTGCTTCTGTGCGCTCTTTAATAAGCTCTTTCTCCTGCTCGGCAATAACAGACATCATGTAACTAAACATCTTGAAAGCAGCGTTTACTTTTCCGTTTACCTTACTGCTTAGGTTCATGTTTTGAATATGCACAGTAACATTATTTTCTTCGCATGCCTGCAGCGTCGTTAGTGTGTCAAATGCATTTCTTCCTAGCCTGGAAAACTCTTCAACATATAAATCTGAAACCTGATCGGATCTTATCAGTTTAAGTACTTCAGCTCCTTTGGGTCTTTTCGCAAAAGCAGTTGATCCGCTTATCTGTTCCTGTATTACCAAGTCATATAAATGAGCGTCTGTTAACTGCCTCGCTCCTGTCTGGTTTAAAGTACTCCAACGGATGTATTTTACCTTCATTTTTGTTATATTTTAATACCTAGCACTAAATTTAAAACAAGTTAAGCGTAAAACAAAGGAAATAAGGCTAAATTCTTCTACTTTTTTGTTTCAATTTAATTGTTGAATTAATTTAAAACAAGGGAACATCTATTTGACTTTGGTAAATAAAACTGCATGCTAATTTTTTCTGGGTTACTAATATTGCTTTTTACGTAGTGCTTTATATTTTTATAGTCGTATAATACGACGTATATGACATATAACTCCCTACGACCTACGAAAAAAAATGTTTTGCTAATAGTTATTATACTTTTGATAGCACTTGCTGTGATAAACCTTAAAGAAATAAAAAGAGGATTTATTGAAGGATACAATAATGCTCCTGATGTTCACAAGAAACATTAGCATTTTAGAAATTGTATAAAAACTGCAGTCTACTATCATAGTAATAAGTTGAACTTAGTTATTGTTAACGCAGATATTTAAGGTTATGCCCCTTTCCTCTTAAAGTTGTTAATCTGAATTCTCCTAACTTGTCGCGACTGATTAGAAAACACAAACACTGAAGTGACTTGTCAAACTTTTAGCCAAAAAATACTGATCAACTTCTTATTGTCTAATATAAGGAGCAGATTTTATATTACTAATTATAATTTACGCGAAGTCTCACTTATTGCCCAACCCTATTGACAACAAAAGAGAAAGTCTACCCCTTCCGTCCCCTCAAGGGGAAACGGTTTTTTTTAGGATATTAGATCGAAAACACAAGAACCGCTCACCTATCAGAACACCCTTCCACTCTTTTTCTTTTCATTAGCATAATAACATGTTTTACCAGCTAATACAAAACAACATCTTCGTTTTCACTTTTATAGCTTACCCACCTTTTAACTCTGGAAACATGAAGGAAATTAAAAGTAGTAATAGCTAAACGGCAAAAAATAGGAAAATAAAATTCACAATTTCGGGTACACCCTAGACTTGTGAAGTTAAATTCTGAGATGCCTAAACTATGAGAGTTATAATTAATAACTTATATTATTGGTAGATAATTAGCCTATTATATGATATCTTTCACATTATTATATTATTTATACTAATGGATTTAAATAATCAAAATAAACAATGTTTTTGCAGATTAATAACCTCGACTCTTTTAGAAAAACAATAATTGACTCAATTGCTTTAGCACAAAAAAAGCAATTTGATTCGGTAGATTATATAGAAAAGATAAACAACTTTTATAATAGTGCTTGGGATAAAGTTGCAATTATCTTTGCTTTGGTAGGGGTATTAGCACCTTTGTTAATAAATTTTATACAACTTAGGCAAAATGAAAAAAATAAAGACGCAGTAAAAGCTTCTTTGAAAGTAGAACTGAAAAACGAATTTGACGAATATTTGAAAAGTCAAATAACTCGAATTGAACATTCTTCCCAAGGTGTTTCTTATCAAATTCAATCAGATATTTTTTTTGATAAGGAAAAATTTAAAGAATCGTTTGGGGAGACTGTTAATGCAATGACTTGTTACTTAATCGGTGAAGATTATAATAACTTTATCAACGCTTTAGATGATTTGTTGATTCGGTTTAAAAAAATTACCAAAGCAGATGTTGAATCACTTGCTAATGAATACAGCCATTATTACCATATAAGCGCATTAATAGAAAAAATGACAAAATCAGGCGACCAAAAATATTTATGTCACGTAGGTAGGTTAAAAAAAGAACTCAGTTCTCTCACCTAAAGCTTCTACAAATCATTAATGCTTTTCGAAGAATAAAGGGAGAATAAAACTTCGTTCGTGGAATTAGTTATGGAATTTATATTGGCTTCATAATTACGGATAATTCTAACGCTGTTAGCTAAATTAGTTGTGAGTTTTCCTGTCTTAAAAATCTAACCATAGTAAAGTTTTTAATAATAAGACGTGTAAAATAAGCCAAGGGTTTGCTTAAATAGAAATTTGCTATATGTTTTTTTATCAACGGTGAGAAAGGGTTTTAAAGCCAGAGATGGAAAAGAGTTACCAAATTCTTTTATTTCTTTTTTTCACCCTGGGCTGGAATGCCCTTGCCTACTCGACCATTAAGCATTCAGCTATAAATTTCTATTTGCCTTTTCGGTTAATTGAAACTGAGGTTTTCAAATGCCACAACTTCATAAACACTTTAACGTTGCCAGCAACCCTCCCGCATCACTAGAAAACTCATTTATTTGAAACTGACACCACGAGAAATCAGAACAATTGGGCACTTCCTCACAACTTATGAGAGTGATTTGATTTATCTACTTCACTTCAAGAGGCATATTAAGCTAAAAACAATTCCCAAAGACTATTTTGAAAAAACTAAAGGAAGTTTTTATCAATTCGTTATAGACTACAGGATTGTCCGAAACTTCAAAGAAGGTAAAAGTAAGGAACTGTTTGCTGCACTCAAAGATTGGATTAAGTCTTCTAATACATCTAATACCATAAAAAGCGTTGATAGCTTTGCAAAGAAGCTTAGCGGGAGTGGGTTGACACACGACGAGAAAATCATGACTTCTCTTGCTTCCAAAATTCTATTCCTGCACAATCCTTATGAAATATTTCCTCTGGACAATAACGTAAAAAAATCATTGAACTCGGAGACAAATACATATTCAGAATACCACTCACTTTTAAAGAAGTATATTGACAAGAATGAAGCAACTATTCAAAAAGGACTAAATACTATTGATAAATACGCAACGGTGATTGAAGAGCCATTTACCTCCGAATTGTTTCACCTTCCAACTATACGAAGAAATAGGTTTATTGATAAAGTTCTTTGGATTGGCTTGGCAGAGAAAGAGCAAGAGGAGTACTTAATGAGGCAACAGCTCGTGATTT
>Ga0181463_1000524_pt1 | contig 11012 bp, 14 predicted proteins | sample InSIn1gowninarea_FD_119071 | JGI IMG/M metagenome (GOLD analysis project Ga0181463, IMG submission 119071) | Clean room microbial communities from NASA Spacecraft Assembly Facility at Jet Propulsion Laboratory, Pasadena, California, USA -... ... | reverse complement strand
ATCTCATAAAGTGGAAGAACTTACCCACTGAAGATTCCACATGGGAGGACAATAATTTTATACAGAAACATCAAGAACTACTCAAGCATTGAGGACAACACTTTTTGAAGGAGAGGGGCATGTTAGGTCCCTATACTACTAGTGTAACCCCTTATTATTATTAGTACAACCCCCTTACTATATTTTTATGCCCATGTAGGCCCCGTATTTTTATTATTTTGCCCCATAGAATCCCATTATTATTATTGTGCCCTTACATTATTATTGTTATGTCGACTTTGATTATATTATGACCCCTTAGACTCCTATATATAGAAAGGAGGTCTTGTCATTTGTATCATCAAAGAATTGTTCATTTGTGTAATGTAAAGGAGGTTTCCCCCTCGAAGAGGCTGAGTTTGAAGGCGTTGATCCCTCTTTTCTATCTTTTTGTGAGTTGGTTTCATAAAACTCCCCTGAAGCTAAAAATAGATGTAAAATTGCCTTGTAAAATATCATAATTTCGTAGTCAATCTGAGTTATTCATTAGGCGAATGATCTAAGGGTAGAAGTTATGTTTAACTTAGGTTTTTTTTCCTAGAACTATATATGATGGAATTGTATTGTGGCTATGTAGATGTGTATTATGAGGGAGAAAGAGAGAGGAGATTGTGTGAGAGCAAAGATGAAACTACAACGCATCTCCTGTAGGTTGTATCTCTTCATTTTGCCAGATAATATAAAAGGAAGGATTGGATGTTTCTCCATGGATGTAGCCCAAATTGGGTGAACCACATATATCTATGTCTCTCTTGTTTTATGCGTTTTCTGTGTTTATATTTCTGCAATATTTTATGTGTTCCATTGCTTTGTAATATATAATTTTCTAACAACTGGCATCAAAGCCAAAGTTCCATGTGGCTGATAAACTCGGAGGAGAGAAGGGTTCCTGGTTTGAGTGGGAGCAATGTCGGAAGATGGTATGTTTAGGGTGGAAAAATTTAATGGGCAAAACTACCAGCTATGGAATATGCAGATGGAAGATTATCTATATCAGAAATATTTGTACCTACCATTGAGCAGAAAGACAAAGAAGCCGATGAGTATGATGGACACAAAATGGGATATTCTCAACAGAAAGGCACTTGGAACAATATGATTGTACCTAGCAGCGTCAGAAGCCTTTAATAGTTCAAAGGAAATGACAACAAAAGGTTTAATGTCAGCATTGGCCAAATTATATAAAAAACCCTTGACCTCAAATAAGGTATTTCTTATGAAGAGTTTATTTAATATATAGATGTCAGAAGGTGGATTTGTTGCTGATCATTTAAATGAATTTAATACAGTTACCAGTAAGTTAAGTTCTATAGGGGTAACTTTTGATGATGAAGTTAGGGCTCTACTATTTCTATGCTCATCACCAAAAATTTGGAATGGTTTAGTTATGGCCATTAGCAATTCTATCTCTGGATCTAATACTTTAAATTTTGATGATGTTTTCAGTGAAATCCTTAGCGAGGAAATGCGACGGAAAAACTCCAGTGAGACATCAGGTAATGCTTTGACTACAAATACTAGGGGGAAAATGGAAAGAGGAGGGAGCCTGGGATATTGCAGTAAGTCAAGGAAAGGTAGATCCAAGTCTAGATATGGGATAGTGTGCTGGAAATGCAGTAAGAAAGGACACATGAGGAAAGATTGTAAGTCTCGGAAGGGAAAAGAAGGAGACACGAAAAAAGAAAATAATCATGAAGTGAATGTGACAAGTGATGTGTTCCAAGATGCTTTGATTCTTTCTTTAGAAAATACTATTGATGTATGGTGGTGGATTCAGGGGTCTCATTCCATGCCACACCTGATAGGAAACATTTTCATGATTATGTTCAAGGATATTTTGGATAGGTTTGTTTGGGTGATGATAAACCTTGTAAAATCATTGGAATGGGTTAAGTTTTCATAAAACAACAAAATGGAAACCAATGACTATTGAAGGAGGTAAGGCATGTTCTAGATATGAATAAAAATCTAATTTCAATAGGGTAGTTGGGAGGTGAAGGTTGCGTAACTACTTTTATAGATAAAACTTGGAAGGTCACTAAAGGAGCCCTGGTAATAGCAAAAGGAGAAAAGGTTGGTACATTGTATTTATGCAATGGTATGTCTAATTATGTTAATGCTTCAACCTCTATAGGAGAAATTACAACATTGTGGCATCATATGATCGGGCACATGAGTGAGAAGGGGATGGAGTTTCTTCACTCAAGAAATTTGTTGCCAAGTTTGAAGCATGTTGATTTGGAATTCTGTGAGAATTGTGTTTATGGAAAGTAGAAGAGAGTCATATTCCTCAGAGTTGGGAAAGAAAAGAAGAGTGAAAAATTAGAGCTTGTGCATACATATGTATGGCGACCTGCTCAAGTATCATCTCTCGGTGGCTCTCATTATTATGTTACTTTTATTGATGATGCAACCAGAAAAACCTGGATTTATTGTATTCAAAATAAATCTAATGTCTTTGATACTTTTAAGAAATGGAAAGCTTTGGTTGAGAATGAGACAGGAAAAAGGTTGAAGTGTCTCAGATCATACAAAGGAGGAGAATATTGCAGCAAAGAGTTTGATAAGTACTGTTCAGAGCATGGAATTCACAGAGAGAAGATAGTTCCAGGAACACCACAAGTAAATGGTGTATCAGAAAGGATGAACAAGACAATCATGGATCATGGAAGGTGCATGATATTGCATGTAGGATCGCCTTTGCAATTTTGGGTAGATGTTGTAGATACTGCTATTTATCTAATAAACAGAGGGCCTTAAAGTTCCTTAGATGATGGTGTTCCAGAGGAGGCATGGACAGGAAAAAATGTAAACTAATCATATTTGAAGACTTTTGGTTGTGAATCCCTTGTCCACATTAATAAAGAAAATAGAACAAAGCTTGAGGCAAAATCAAAGAAATGTACCTTTATTGGATATGGTGTTAAGGATTTTGGTTATCACTTTAATGATTATGAAAAAAACAAAATCATTAGGAGCAGAGATGTCATATTCAATGAAAAGGTTTTGTATAAGGATGAAATGCAGGGAAAGAAACAAGAAAAAGAAAATAGATAATACATAGTTCTTGATGAGATCACAAAAAAACCAAAGGTTCCTAAAAATCATAATGATCAACAACCAGAAGAACAACAGCAACCACAACAACAACAAGCACTTCAAACACCTGAAAGTGGTGTTAGAAGATCTACCAGGATAAGTAGACCCCCTGAACGATACTCTCCTTCATTATATTATGTATTGTTGACTGATTCTGGTGAACCAAAATGTCATGAAGAATCACTGCAGGTAGAAACTAAGAAGAAGTGGGAGCTAGCCATGAAAGAAGAGATGGACCCCTTCGTACATAACCAAACTTGGGACTTAGTCAGGTTTCCTGGAGGTAAAACAACATTGCAGAATAAATGGGTTTACATGTTGAAGGAAGAATATGGAGGTCAAAAAAGGTATAAATCTAGACTTGTGGTGAAGGGGTTTGCATAGAAAAAAGGTATAGACTTTGATGAAATATTTTCTCCTTTTGTTAAAATGACTTCAATCAGAACTATTTTAAGTCTAGTAGCAATAGAAGATTTGCATCTTGAGCAATTAAATGTAAAGATGTCCTTTCTCCATGGGGATTTGGTGGATGGGATCTATATGTAGCATCCACAAGGATATGAGGTCAAAGGGAAGGAGAAAATAGTGTGCAAGTTGAAGAAGAGCTTGTGTGGATTAAAATAGGCTCCAAGGTAGTGGTATCTAAAATTTGACAGGTTTATGTTTGAATAAGGTTATACTAGATGTCACTCTAATCATTGTGTTTATCTCAAAAGGCAAAATGATGTCAAATATATTATATTGTTATTATCTGTAGATGACATGCTTGTTGCAGGTTCTAACATGCAGGAAATAAATGTGCTCAAAGGAAAATAGGCAAATTCATTTGCAATGAAGGATTTGGGTGCTACAAAACAAATCCTTAGTATGAGAATAACTAGAGACAAGAAAAATCATAAATTAACGTTGTGTCAGAGTGAGTACATAGAAAATGTCTTGAAAAGATTTAATATGCATAATGCAAAAATAGTTACTACACCTTTGGCTAGCCATTTCAAACTAACATTGGATGGTAGTGAAGTGGATTCTCAGGTATCTGAGAGGTACCACAAATCAAGCATTATGATTTGGTGGTTCAAACATTGCTCTATAGGGACATGTTGATGCAAATATGGTAGGTGATAGAGATAACAGGAGGAGCACCACAGGGCATGTGTTTACTGTAGGTGGAACAACTATCAGTTGGGTTTCAAAATTACAATGTTGTTTCATTCTTAGCGATGGAAGAAGAGTATGTTTCTACTATAGAGGCTAGTAATGAAATGATTTGATTACAAAGGTTACTAGATGAATTGGGTAAGAAGTAGGAGTTGGACAAGTTATACAATGATGACCAAAGTGCCATTCATCTTGAAAAGAACTCAACATTTCATTCTAAGACTAAAACTATACATCTCAAGTACCATTTCATACGGTCAATGTTGGAATATGGACAATTGAAGTTGGAAAATATACACACTAGCCAAAATCCTGCAGATATGTTAACAAAAGTTGTATCTAGGGAGAAAATAAGATTTTTCTCAGTTTCAATTGGTATTCATGTATGATGATGAAGATGAGAAACAACCAGGTCCAAAGTGGAGTCATTTTCCAGCAAATGAAGCAGCATTGAAGTTGCTATCATTAGTCTCCTAGTGGGAGATTGTTGTGTGTGGATTATGATTATCTTCTTTATTTAGAGGTATCGCCACGTTTGACCCTAGTTCGTAATGGGGTGGCAAATATTCCCATCATTTAATCGCTATTAGGGGGGTCTAGGGGGGAGGTGACGGTGATTTTATGAGCCCCCCTGGTAGGGGTTTGGGGGCAGCAACCGTGAAGCTAAAAATAGATGTAGAATTGCCTTGTAAAATATTGTAATTTCGTAGTCAATCTGAGTTTTTCATTAAGTGGATGATCTGACACTAGAACTTATGTTTAATTTAGGGTATTTTTCCTAGAAGGAAATCCCTCGCTATATATGAGGGAATTGTGTTGTGGCTATGTAGATGTGTATTCTGAGTGAAAAAGAGAGAGGATATTGTGTAAGAGCGAGGAGGAAATTACAACGGATATGTTGTAGGTTGTATCTCTTCATTTTGATGGATAATATGAAAGGAAGAATTGGCTATTTCTCTATGGAAGTAGCCCAAATTGGGTGAACCGTGTATATCTGTGTCTCTCTTATTTTATGTGTTTTCTGTGTTTATATTTCTGCAATATTTTATGTGTTCCATTGCTCTATAATATATAATTTTCTAACTCCTTTAACTCTTGAAATCGATCAAAGACCTCATCCTTGGTCTTTAAGAAGTAGATTTAAGTTTTTTTAGAATGGTCATCAATAATGGTGATGAAATACTTGCCACTGCTAAGAACTCTGGTGGACATAGGGCCACAAATATATGAATGTATCAATCCCAACACGACATTGGCTCTACTATCACTTCTAGGAAGCACTGCTTTTGCATACTTTCCAAGTACACATCCTTGATATAGATCATCGTTCTCGGTGTTGAGAGCTAGAACTCCTGTTACAGTCTCTCTGAGCATCATAAGTACTCGATGGTGCAAGTGTCTCATCCTCACGTGCCATATTTCATTCATCTCCTTCCTATTGTTGTTATCATTGCCTATCAGTGCAATTGGAGAATCGATCTGCAATCTATATAGCCTATTGCTTTGAGCTCAAATATTTCTCACCTTCTTCCAGGTAGGATGATCTACATATACTTTCCTTCCCACAAAATATACATCGTATTCCTTGTCCTGCAACTAGGACACTGTAATTAGGTCCATACCCAATCCTGACACATGCAGTACATTCGTGAAGCTAGTACTGGTTCCTACTTCTGTCGAAAAATATATGGTGCCTCTCCCTACTAGAGTACACATAGTTTTGTTTCCCATAGTGATATGGAAGTCCATTTTCTCCTCTTGATAGCTCGATAAATATTCCCTTACTCAAGTCATGTGAGCTAAAGATCCACTATCAATATACCATACACTAGCTGAAGCCAATCCTAACAGACACAAAAACTTATCTTCCAATCTGGAAGATAAGTCTAAGGCTTCTTAATTATCCATAATTTTTTGTGCTATTTTCCTTCCCAAAAATGACCTCACAACTGCAAAAATACATGTTCTTCTCTACGTGGAAACTGTTGTGCTTCTCCCTCTACTTCTGACAAATCTCAATCCAGAAAATTTTGTTCTCTGTCGACTCACTCAGAGAGTTTTCCACAAATTTTTTTCCCACTTAGAAAATGGACTATGCAACCTCTCTGGGGTTTCAAACTACTACCTACGCAGTTCTCTTTGAAATCCTTCTTTCGTTTGTAATTGAGCTCTTCCTAGTTTACTGGTGCTCTACTACCATGTGAAAATTCGGTGATCCTGAATCCTACTGTAGTAACTGATAATATTTATTCTATTTGTTAAATTACTTAAATAGATTATTTGTAGTTTTCTGCAACAAATATCAAAATACATACACTACAACCTTCACAAATAAAATTTTGTGGAAAGTAAATACAAGGAAAATACTAGCACATATATAACCACAGTGACATAGTTATTTTTGGACAATTGTCCCCAGAAAACCAAATGTGGGAAAATAGGTGCAGAAGATGAGGGTTTATTTTATTAATCTTCAACAATAATTTATGTACAAGACACTGATAGACAAAATAGAGGAAGAATTAGTGAGAGAAATTTACTGGTGAATTTCTCATACTCCACAACATTTTTCTGATCCCGAAGAGTACCTCCTTCCCTTTCATTGGTCTTTTTGTGTCACCCTCTATGCAGTGACTGCGTAGGCCCTACGTCAACCCTCTATAGTAATGATCTGCATCCCTCCTCTGTGCTGCACTTTCTAGATTTGTCCTGCACTATTAGACTATGTCAATTCCCTCTCTCTCCCACTTGCAACTCACTCTTTGACTCAATTTTCTCTTGCTGAACTTCAACCACTGAGAAAATCGATCTACTTGAGCAACTGAGTATCTGCCCTGGTGTGTTCTCCATCTACCCATTGAATTCTTCTTATAATCTTCTGTTGGAGCACCAAAGACCAAGATTAAAACATAATCGACTACTAATATTAACTATAAATCAATGCATGTCTTCTTCCAGAAGATTCTCACCATGACTTAATTAATAAAATTTAATTAACCAGATTTCTTGAGTTTAGATTTAGGAACCATTAAAAAAAGTTAATTATTTTAATTAAGTCGTCTCTAGGTGGATTTTCTAGAAATGATTGTTGGGTTTTGGAGAATAACATTGTATTCTAGCCTCTCCACAAAATTTCATGGCTAGAACACATCCAATGCTACAAAAATCAACACATAATGAGAGCTTCAAGGAGCTAGGAGTTAATCCCGAAGATAAAATTGCTTTTGAAGCTCTCCTCCATAGCTCCCAAATAGAAATCCAAGAGCTGAGGCATAAGCTGAAGATGCCAAGTAGTGAGCATGTCCAATCCAATGAGCTTGCATAGGTAGAAGAAGAGAAGGAGATATTGGCAAAAGATCTCATTGATAGGAACAACGAAGTAGTAGGCAATAGAGTTACAAAAGACAATAGATTCACATATATGTATAGTTATATTTCCTAAATACCCTTAGAACCCAACTGAACAACTCACTAAGTTCCTCACCGAGCTCCAAATTTTAGAGGGGGAGCTTAAAAGGGTGCAAAATGATCTAGATGTTGCCAAAAAAATCTTAACACAGAAAGAGAAGAAACTGGAGACTAAAGAGAAAAATTCAAAAATAATTGGAAAGAATCTACATGGAGCAAACCAAGATATCACTGAGCTCAAGGAACATTTGAAAGGAAACATGTCCCTACTGCAAGCTAAGAAACTAGTATGGGATGAGATCATTGAAGAGATGAAGAACCACTTGGAATACATAACCTTAACGAATGAGCATAGGATTTTTATCAAGGATTATGAAGGCTTTATCCTATTAGCCAAAGAAGAGGGAGAAAATAACTCCAAGATTGCGAAAAGATTCATTTAGTTTGTGAATGAGAGGCCACTCAGTGAACTGAAGCCCATAGATGTGTTGGACAAAGTAACAACTATCATGGATATCTCCGAGGTTGTCCAGAAGGAGGAAGCCCGGGTAAAAGTTGAGGAGTACCTAGATGTGGTAGCAAAGAATGTGGATTCCTTCAACATCGAGTTTGAGGTTAATTTCAGCAAATCTTTAAGACACTCATTTAGATGTCCTAGGCACTAGTGTCTCTTCAACCCAGGGGCTGTCTCTAGGAGCCACAACATATTCTGGCACCATTTCTGGGGACAAATCAAAATATATTCCTTGGGTACAACATCCATACATCCTTTGTTAAGGTGAGCTAAAAGGGGTGTGGGTTGAACACCTCTCACCTTGGCATCTCCACCATTGAAATTCCATTCTGAATACCCTGGCTTTCAAAAGGCCACACACCTACTCAGATACTTTACAATAGAGAGTTCCTCCTATACCTGGCCCTGAATGGATAATATCTAGATGGATCTAGAAGGAAAAGACCCCTGTCACCCCTATTCTTGTGACCTCCTTTCCATAAGTATCCTCTTTCATCTCTCAAAAGGTAGTGATAAACTGTTTAAATTTTACCTCAAGAGTCTTGGAGTATCCTTAAGAAGGTGGTCTACCATTTGATACTCTCTTCTCACGAGTCAAAAATGAAGAAGCCTATGTTAGTTCACCCTATTTCTCATTTAATCCATCCCCTGGAGCTAAAGAGGTCAAATATATTCTTATAAACAGTCCCACACAGAGTGTGAATAGCCTCCCAACCCAGATCCATTCAAGTGCCACTAAGATAACTCCTCTGGAAGGACCAATTATAAACTTTATACCACATCCCTTGCTCAATATGGTTGTCCCAAGATTTATCCTAAACAAGTATGCTCCATTGGACTTGCCACAACCCTTGAATGGTATGCCACAAGACTATCTTAAGCTCTTTCCTAGATTCACAGGAGAAGATGATATTTCAGCACAAGGGCATATAGAAAATTTTCATGCTTTTGCTAAGAACCTTAATGTGGAACACCTAGATGTGGTGTTAACAAATTTTTTCCAATCTCTAGATGGGGAAGCCATAAAATGGTTTAACGCCCTACCTAATGCTTCAATCACTACCTGGGAAGAGCCAGAGAATTCTTTCATGCAAAAATGGAGGGAGAAGAGGGACCATGGGTACATCCTCACTGAATTTTATGCCATGAAGATGTATCTGAATTTATAAACAGGTTCAAAAAATTGTATAATAGCCTTCTTGCTGAAATCAAACCTCCACAAGATGCTACTAAAGTGGTTTTTGCGGGGGCTTTCAAGCTAGATTTTGGTTTCACTCTCAGAGATAGGAAGTATTGCTTATTGGACTTGATCCAAATAGATGCATTATACTTTGAAGCAAATTTTACCTCTACTGGGAAGTGGAGAGGTAGAACTAATCATGGAGATAGGAGAAGAGGAAAGGAGGAATCTAGTTCGTCAAGCTAACGAAAGAAACTCAAGAACAAAAACTTGAGGAAATGAATAAAATGATAAGAAACATTTCTAACAAACCAGTGAAATTGGAATTGGAAAATAAGAACCCTCCTAGACAAAATTAATCAATTCCTAACTGAAGTTTCAATCCTCAATATAGGAGACCCCCTTTCTGTCTATTATAGAGGGAGAGGAAGGAGAAACAAGATGACATTCAATCTCCATTATACTTAGAAGATGATCCAGAGGAGCATGCTGAAGAAACTATGGAAGTTCGGGAAAATCAAATTTATCATTTTTTTGATGAGGAATATGAGGCTGAGACACATTTGGAAGGATCATATGATTTGGATGCACCACTAGATGATGGTGAGATTGAAAACTATTCTAGGCAGTTTGCTGACTTCATGCAAGCACAACTGCACATGAAGTATGATCTCATATCTTACAGGAAAATATCTAGGATGTAGGACCAAACTAAGGAAATCCTCCAAAATCAATTGAGAAAGGAAAGAAGCCTCTAGATCAAGCCTCACCCAAAAAGAAAGAGTCTCAAGAATCCAGAATTTAATCTCCACAAGCTCGAGGTCTCTAAAATAGAGCGGTCACCTTTACCACCCAAGCCAGTTTATCAAAAAGAGAAACAACCTGTTGATGTTGTCATAGTTCATAGGAGCTCTTCTGCTTTTAATCTTCAAAAAGAGTTTTAGAAGGTCAAGATCTCTTTCCAATTGAATGAACTATTCAAACAAACTAATTATAAAGCTCAAGTGTCTCAGTTTATGTGTCCATCCACCAAAGCCCCTTCACATGATAGTCTGAACCTCTAGGAAGAAAGGTCCATGGTTGTATTTGGACCTCATGTTGAGGAACATGACTCTTCCACTGCCCCTTTTTATGTTACTTTGGTAGTTCATGATATTTTATTACAAAATTTCATGCTTGACTTAGGAGCTTCTCACAATTTGATGGCATTGTTTTTTATGGAGCAATTGGGATTGCAAATTACAAGGCCATACAGATCTTTGTATTCTTTTGATTCCAAAAGAGTAAAATGTTTAGGGATGATTAAATATTTGGTTGTCAATTTAGCACAGATCCTTGCCAAAAGTGTGCTAATGGAAATTGTAGTGGCTGATATCCCTGCAAGGTTTGGTATGCTCTTATCCAGGTCATAGGGGTCTAAAATTGGAGGATCCATCAAATTGGATTTAACATATGCAACCATCCCGGTGTTTGGAGGAAAAGAAAGAAGACTCTACAGAGAATCAAGTTTTGTAAAGATAGTTAAAAGAGTTGATTGTCCCAATAATGCCCCTATGTATGGTAAACAAAAAGAGTTCTCTTGCTTGTTGTTAGAGGAAATTGAGTTGTTCAGTT
>Ga0181463_1000521_pt1 | contig 11026 bp, 7 predicted proteins | sample InSIn1gowninarea_FD_119071 | JGI IMG/M metagenome (GOLD analysis project Ga0181463, IMG submission 119071) | Clean room microbial communities from NASA Spacecraft Assembly Facility at Jet Propulsion Laboratory, Pasadena, California, USA -... ... | reverse complement strand
AGCTTACTTTTTACCTCCGCTTGAAGCTTATGCTACTTACATGGAAAATCGTACTACAATACCGGGTGTGGTAACAAAGTTTTACAAGTACAAGAGCAATAAAACACCTAAACACTATCCCGGAGTTTATGCTTTTGTTTTTACACCTATGCAGGCTCTTTTTACAGTTGCTAATATTTTATTTTTAGCTATAGTTTCTGCTTATGTTTTTAAGAAACATTATAGGAAAGAATCAGCTCTTTTTAATCGAACACTCTTATGTTTTGGTGCTCTTTATGTCGTAAATTTCTTTTTTGTCGTATTACTCGCACCCACTGTTCTCAGGTATCATATTTTCTTGCTTACACTCTTATTTCCTGTATTATTTTACCTTATACAACAATTAACAGTCAGGGAAAAACAGGTAACAAGCGTAGAAAAGAGTTAGCAAAACATGAAAAAAGTTAAATAGAGCTATAACAGATGAACGAAATGCGACGCAACAATGATAAATCGGAGTAATAATGCCAGGTCCCAAAGAATTTAATCCATGGGCTGGTTCACAATTTTCAATGATTCAGCTGGCCAATCTATTCGCCACTCTTTATGTTTTGACGCTTATATATCCTTCTGTTTGATATGCGGGTAATAAAATAGACATCCTTTGAACCAATAGAGCGGTTGTTTGTAATAAAACGATTTTGTGTTTATAATCTACCTCTACCGCACTGGTATGGAATTATAGACTACAATAATAAAAGCTCCTAATGACTGTTACGAAACCAACTTCTACCCCATTTTATACCAAACTTGCCATGATACTGATCAGTATTATAGCACTTGGTTATCTTTTCATTTTAAGTAAGCGTATACTTTCGCCGCTGCTGTTTTCATTTTTATTTGCAATAGTGCTGCTGCCACTTGCAACATTTTTTGAACGAAAGCTAAAGTTTCCCCGCAGTGCTGCCGCCGGTTTGTCGGTTGTGCTGCTTATACTAACTATTTCCCTTATCATGTATTTCGTGGGCTCCCAAATTACCGACCTTGCCCAGGACTGGCCTTTGTTCCGGGACCAGTTTACGTCTACAATTACAAGCCTGCAGAAGTGGATTACCGTGCACTTTCATGTTAATATTAACAAGCAAATGACGTACGTTCATAATACCACTACCAGGTTTCTGGCAGAAAGTACAAGTTATATAGGCGCAACGGTGTTATCGTTATCGTCTATTGTGTTATTCCTTGTTTTTGTTATGATCGACACTTTTTTCCTTTTGTTCTATCGCAGGCTGATAATAAAGTTTCTTGTGGCAGTGTTTAAAGAAGAAAATTCAGTTACCGTGTACGATATTGTTGCAAACGTTCAATACATCATCAGGAACTATATTCTTGGTCTTCTTTTCGAGATGGCTATTGTTGCAGGCATTTGCTGCCTTGCATTTTCAATTATCGGTATTAAGTACGCGATCCTGTTGGGTGTCATTACCGGCTTGTTTAATATTATTCCATACATCGGCATTTTTACGGCACTCGTTTTAAGTACACTAATTACGGTCGGCACAGGTGCTGTAACCACAAAAATTGTTTTAGTTGTTGTAACTATTGTAGCAATGCACCTTATCGACAGTAACGTGCTTCTGCCTCTGATTGTAGGATCCAAAGTAAAAATAAATGCACTTATCACGCTGTTAGGCGTGTTAATAGGCGAGATGACCTGGGGCATACCCGGAATGTTTTTGTCAATACCAATTATTGCAATTAGTAAAGTAGTCTTCGACAGAATTGAAAGCCTTAAACCGTGGGGACTTTTATTAGGCGACGAAAAAGACGAAGAGCAGCCACCTAAAATAGTACCACAAACCATTAAACCCGAAGTAAGTTTAGATGTTTTATTGCTCTTGTACTTGTAAAACTTTGTTACCACACCCGGTATTGTAGTACGATTTTCCATGTAAGTAGCATAAGCTTCAAGCGGAGGTAAAAAGTAAGCTTTGGCGTTTGGAATGGCAAAATGTTTAAGATAGACGAAGGGATGTTGCAAAATAATTGTTTGTCCAAATTTTGAGTAAACAGGTCCCAGCGCGTTCCAGGTTTTAAAGTACGACCGGTTCCTTTTCGGGTAGACGTACATGTATTTTTTTAAGGGCCCAACCCTTTCCCACATGTATAAGGCAGAAGCACTCGTATCAGCGAAAAACGTTTTTGTTGTATCAAAAAAATGAATGGTGTATGTTGTTACTGCTTTCACCTCTTCATCTTTTATAGCTAAAGTATCAATCGTACTGTGACGCAAAACATGAATGGCGTCGTTAGCTAACTGCCAGCCACTGAAAGCCGAAAATGTTTTTATTCCTGTATAGGATTTAGTCTGGTAAGTTGTAAAAATCCATATAGCTATAATAACCATAAAATTAGCAGCTATTGCAACCGCTTTTTTCTTGTAAGACGAGCTGGTAAGCAGGATACCAACAGCGCTAATTCCCGGGAAAACAATGGCATTATAACGCAGATTAAACAAACATGCAAGCAGAATTATTTGCAGAATAATATAGAATGGTGAAGGCTTATGCAGAATCCATATGAATAGGGTAAACCAAAGTACCGAAAGCGGATTAAAAAAAGCGTCGGAGTATACGTAATTGCTGGCGAAAAGATAAAAGGGATTTACAATCAGGAGTATATACAGCAGTGCCTTATAAACATTTTTTAACGGGAAGAACCAGGCAAAGGTGAAAAACAAAAAGAGGTTTGTTAAGAGTGTAACAGCGTATTGACCGGCAACTAAAGCAACAGCAGTTGAGGAGAAATATCTAAAAAAAATAAGCAACTTACTATACCCCACTGGCCGAAATGATATCGGCTGTCTTGAAATGGCAGCACCAACCCAGGTAAATGAATCTGAATAAAAGCTTGGAATCGGATACAGGTTTCTAAGAATAATAAAAGAAACAATTGCAAAAGGAATAGTAAAACCTAGATAAATTCGGTTTTGACCGGAAAGTATGAATTTAAAAAATGGAGTGTTTGGCGACGTCATTATTGTTTGAAAAGAGACTTTATGTTATTCACTATTACTGGCGGAACCAGTTACTTAGCTAATACTTTGCGAAATTGTTTGTTTATTGTATCAGGCTGACCAAAATAACAAAGGCTGGTACAAACGCCAGCCCTTAAGGTTAGTTTTTATTGAAAATGTTATTCAACAACAGGTAAAATTATTTTACTGTTCACTCCAGGACTATGGTACACCTGTATCGTAGCTTTTTGAAAATCCTCGTCTTTTGCATGGTATATGTCCATGAACTTTTGTGGGTTCCGGTCCACCAGTGGAAACCAGGAACTCTGTACCTGCACCATTATTTTGTGCCCGGCTTTAAAAGTGTGCGCAACATCAGGTAACGTAAAATTGACCCTGGTGATTTTTTTGGGAACAAAAGGTTCCGGTTTTTCCAGGCTGTTGCGGAACTTGCCCCGCATTACCTCTCCACGTACCAGCATCTCATAGCCATCCATCATGTACTTATCTGTATCGCTGTATTGAAATTTCTCAGGGAAAACATCGATCACCTTAACAACAAAATCGATATCTGTTCCGGTAGTGCTAACCATAAGATCTGCTCCGATTGGTCCGGCAATGGTAACATCTTTATCTAATATATCTGTACTAAAGGTTAAAACATCGGGGCGCCTGCTTGCAAATCTCTGGTCATCCGTCATATACTCCCTGGTTCTTCTAAAATGAATATCCTCAGTATAGGGAACCGGTGTTGCAGGATCGCTTATATATTCTGAAAAGCTGTTTTCGTCTTTTGGCTTTTGCTGGTTAGCAAGCGAAGAAGTAGCTTCCCAGCTTAACTTTCTGTCTTTTTCGAGAAACAATTCTTTTTGCTGCATGTTTGCCGGAGGCCACTGAGGGAGTTGTCTCCATTTGTTTTCGCCTGTAAAGAAAATTGTTGCTTCAGCAAGTTTTGGTTCAGGTCCTTTGTTTTTTAAGTAATAATTGAAGAAAGGCAGCTCAATATTTTGCTGGTACCATTCACTTGTTTTACTTCCAAACTGAACATTGCCAAGATAACTTCCGTTAGACCGTACCCAGCCACCGTGAAACCAGGGGCCCATAACCAACCTGTTATTGCTAGCCGGGCTTTGCTTCTCAATTGCTTCGTAGGTTCTCCAGGCGCCAAAACAATCCTCTGCATCAAACAAACCACCAACCACCAACATTGCAGGTTTTACGTCTTTTGTAAAATTTCTTATGTTCCTCGCTTTCCACCAGGCATCATAACTACCATGATTCATAAGGTCGTTCCAGAAAACCATAGTATCGCCCATGTAGTTGCGGGTGATGTTACTGATTGCACCGTTTTTTAAATAGAAGCCATAATTGTCTTTTGTAGAATAATCAAAAGCTGCCGGACCAACGATTGTTGGTTTAGGACGTGGCTTACCAAAAGAAGAATAAAAGGCAAAAGCATCCATCAGCATAAAAGCGCCATTGTGGTGAAAGTCATCACCGACGAACCAGTCAGTAACTGGAGCCTGCGGACTTACAGCTTTTAAGGCAGGGTGATTGCTTAAAGCTGCCATTGTTGAGTAAAAACCAGGGTAAGAAATACCGAAAACGCCTACATTTCCATTGTTGCCGTTGAGGTTTTTTACCATCCAATCAATGGCATCGTAGGTGTCGCTTGCTTCATCCGTTTCCTTACCTTTTTTATTGGGGTTGAAGGGGCGGACATCCACAAAGTTCCCTTCACTCATCCACCTGCCTCGCACATCCTGGGTAACTATTATATATTTTTCCTTAAAATATTCCTTATAAAACGTTTCCCAATATGGCCGAAACTCGTTTAGTCCATAGGGAGCACAGCTATAAGGGGTTCGGCTTAACAGTATAGGATGTTTTTCTGTATTGTCTTTAGGCATGTAGATAGACGTAAATAACTTAACGCCATCCCGCATAGGTATATACTGCTCAATTTTAGTATAGTTAGCCCTGATCCAAACGCTATCGGCATTTTGGCTAAAGGAAGCTATAGGAAAAATAAAAAGAACAATTCGAAAAAGAGTTTTCATAGTTAGAATTAAGAGGGTAAAACTGCGTATTTGTTGCAACTACATTTCCAGGGTTCAGACCGCCTTGTACTTCATAAACCGGACTTTTTGTCGAAACATGAACAAAGTGTACAAGAGTGCGACGCAACGATGAAAAATAGTAGTAATACAGCCGGGCTCATAAAAAAATAATCTCACTTTTAAAGCCACTTCTGTTGCAGATTTTGTGTTAAAATAAAAGTCCTCAATAATTTAAATATTGAGGACTTTTATTTTTGACTGTATATATTATTCTACTTTAGTTATTTTAAGAACGTTGGTGGGCAAATGCAATTGTACCGGAGTACTTCCTGTACTAACTACCGTATCACCGGATTTAAGGAAGCCACCTTTTTTCAAAATCTGGATCTGGTCCGCAATAATTGAATCAAGGCTTTCTTCTTCTGAATAGAAGAACGCTCTTACTCCCCAACTCAGGCTTAACTGGTTAATTAAAGATTGTTCTTTTGAGAAAATGAATAGAGGAGATTTCGGGCGATAACTACTCAGGATGAATCCTGTATACCCACTCTTTGTCATACCGATAACTGCATCGGCATTTACGTCACGCGCAATTTTACAGGCGTTGTAACAGATGGCATCACTTAAAAAAGAAGGTGAATGAGGCTGGGGTTTTAAATCTTCTTCCCGGTTATACCTGTATTCCTTTTCTACCTCAGAGATAATTTTACACATGGTATCTACCACCAGTGCGGGATGTTGACCTGTGGCTGTCTCACCACTCAGCATCACAGCATCGGCACCCTCAAGCACCCGCGTTGGCAACGTCAGTAATTTCACTGCGGTTTGGTTTCACACGGTCTATCATACTTTCCATCATCTGTGTGGCTACTATAACTGGCTTCGCCCTGTGCAAACATTTCCTGATGATATTTTTTTGTATCATAGGAACTTTTTCAACCGGCAACTCAACCCCAAGGTCGCCACGTGCAACCATAATTGCATCACTTTCAACAATGATGTCACGAATATTTGCAACAGCCTCAGGTTTTTCAATTTTAGCTATGATCTTCGCTTTACTTTTTCTATCGTCAAGCTTGCTTCTTAAGATCACAATATCTTTTACGCTTCTTACAAAAGATAGTGCAACCCAGTCAAGTTCCTGATCTATGATAAAGGCGAGATCCTGAATGTCTTTTTCAGTAAGGGCAGGTAGAGAAATTTTCGTATCGGGAAGGTTTATACCTTTTTTAGAAGATAATACACCTCCAAGGGTAACCTCAACCTTTACGTCGCCATTACGTAAAATGTCAACAACCTTTACTTCCAGTTTACCATCGTCAATTAAGATAATGTTTCCTGGTTTTACATCTCCAGCAAGGTTAGGGTAGGACACGTATATTCTCTCCAATGTACCAACGCATTTTTCGTTGGTAAACGTAAGTACGTCCCCGGCCTCAACTTTTAATGCATTATTTTCAATTTCACCAACACGCAACTTGGGTCCTTGTAAGTCTCCAAGAATAGCTATATTGTATTTTTCGTCTTCATTAATGCGACGTATATGCTGAATGATCTGCGCTTTATCCTCGTGGCTTCCGTGAGAAAAATTAAGACGGAAAACATTTACTCCAACTTTTACCAGTTCAAGCAATTTTTCGTACGTGTCACATGCAGGTCCCACAGTGGCCACTATTTTGGTCCTGTGCGTCATATAGTCGACGCCTGGACGAAGTTCAACCTCTTTATGCATGTATTGACTAAGATCTTTTGTCATTTTATGTTGTATTAATGAATTTTTATTTAATATTTCCTTTTCACTGTTCTCTTTCAACGAGAACTCAGCTTGCCAGTATTTTCACAATTCTCAGCCATTGACTGCTTATTTTTTGTTTAGCTTTGATTGCGTGATCAAGCGGAGTGTAATGCAATTTGTTATTTACAATTCCTACCATTACATTATAACGTCCCTGCAATAAGCTTTCCACAGCATGAAATCCCATACGGCTTGCGATTAGCCTGTCGAGACAGGTAGGAGCGCCGCCCCTTTGTATATGACCGAGAATACAAACCCTCGTGTCAATATTAGGCAACCTTCTTTTTACAATCCGTGCAATTTCGTTTGCTCCGCCAAATTCATCGCCTTCGGCCACCACTACAAGATTTACCAGTTTTCTTCTTTTTTCTTTCTCAGAAAGGGAGTCAACCAGTTCATCAATATTGGTGCGTGTTTCAGGGATAAGGATATTTTCTGCACCGGTGGCAATTCCGCTGTGTAATGCAATATATCCTGCATCGCGACCCATTACTTCCACTATAAATAAACGATCATGTGCATCCGCTGTATCCCTGATCTTATCTATTGCTTCTACCGCGGTATTTACTGCAGTATCAAAACCAATCGTAAAGTCAGTACCCGCGATATCTTTATCAATAGTTCCAGGTAAGCCTATACATGGTATATCAAATTCGTTGCTAAACTTTTGTGCTCCCCTGAAGCTACCGTCTCCTCCAATAACCACCAAAGCATCAATTCCTCTTTTTTTCAAATTTTCGTAGGCGGTTTGCCTGCCTGCCGGTTCCCTGAATTCCGCGCTTCGTGCACATTTTAATATTGTACCGCCTCTTTGAATTATGTTGGCAACACTTCTGCTCTCCATCCTGAAAATATCGTCATCGATCATTCCGCTATAACCTCTCATTACTCCATAAACCTCAAGACCGTGATAAATTCCAGTACGTACGACTGCCCTTATTGCGGCATTCATTCCCGGACTATCACCACCTGAAGTAAGAACGCCTATTTTTGTAACTTTTGTCGCCATGATAGCTATAAGTTCTTTTTATTTTCTGTATGCAGTATTCACTGTTTTTTGTGTATTTTCTACACAAAGCGCAAAATTAAGCAATTGAAACTAAATGTTGGGTTTCAAGCATTTTTAATAAAGACAATAATTGGTGAACGCAATGTGAACCTTATATGTTCCTGTTATTGTCGCTAAATATCTCAATACCATACACCACTCCAATAGTAAATACTTATAATACAACCAGTTCTAAAAATATTCAAAACCGCGGCAAGTTACTTTTATTGTTAATACCCACAAAGGAGTAATTCTATTTCCTCTTATTTATCGTCTTATTTAGTCGTTTGTAGTAAGTTCTTAATTTAACTTTTTATCACTGGCATTCTAACTCTATTTACGTCTAACTCTGTTTTTTGGTTGGCTTAACCGTTGCCTAATTAATAAATTATACACATAATATTTGTTCGAAAACTTAAGACGTCAGCAAGCGAGAACATGAATTTGCAAAATTCAAACCTTGTTCAAACACCGTATTATATCAAATAATTATTATGCTTTTTCTACAGCTTATAGTTAGTGATTCCTATTTTTATTGTTGTAATCTCAAGAGGTTTTATTAATCAACTTTCATATTATATATACTTTCCTCCTCATAAAATTGTGCGACGATTTTTTTATGGACAGTTCAATATGCAGTTGTTAAGCGTAGTTCCCGAAGCATACATTGATTTTATTTTATTAGTGTTAAGCAAGGCAGACATTACAAGACTAACAGTATAATAAAGCACTTTACTTTTAGAAGGTATGAAAAGGATCCTTATTACAGGCGCAAATGGTTTTTTGGGTCAACACTTGTGCATTTTTTTAGAACAGGCAGGCTATGATATTATTGCGACAGGAAGAGGTGAAAGCCGGCTTCCATTAGCGAAGCAAATAAAATATGTAAGTGCAGAATTGTCCACGAAAGATGAGGTAGAAAAACTATTGGCAGAGTGTAATCCAAATATAATTATACATAATGCCGCTCTAAGCAAACCCGACGAGTGTGAGTTGAACAGGGAGTTTTGTTTGAAGTGTAATGTGGAGTCAACCAAACTTTTGCTTCAAGCGGCTGCAGATCATTTCATTTATGTTTCAACAGACTTTGTTTTTGGTGAACATGGTCCTCACAGCGAAGACGCTAAGCCTGACCCGTTAAATTTTTATGGAGAAACCAAACTGATGTCGGAAGAAATTGTAAGAAAAAGTGGTAAAAAAGCTACAATTGTTCGCCCTGTCTTTATCTATGGTAGAACGTGGACGGGTATGAGACCTACTTTTTTACATTGGGTAAAAAACAACCTAAGTGAAGGCAAACCAATTAAGGTTGTGAGCGATCAGCTAAGGACGCCAACATATGTAACGGACATCTGCAAGGGCGTACAACGAATAATAGAAAGAGAAGCAACCGGAACTTACAACCTAGCCGGGAAGGATTTTTTATCGCCATATGAGATGGCAATAAAAACAGCCGGGGCATTGAAATTGGAAGCGTCGTTAATTGAAAACGTAACTTCTGAAACCTTTCCGGAACCTGTACGACGCGCTAAAAAGTCGGGACTGCAAATCCAAAAAGCAATACGTGAATTAGACTATGACCCGGTAAGTTTTGAAGAAGGAATAAGGCTAACTTTTGAATAGCCTTTGAACGCATTTAGGCGATCTTCAAATTCAAGGATGGTGAGTTCGGGCGACTTTCGGGATTTCAAAAATTTTAAGATGGCGTAAAAATTGTTTTGTGTAAAAAAACATTTATTATGGACGATAAAAATAAGGGTTTAGCAGATACACAGGAAGGGGATTTTATACTAAATGAAAGCGGAACGTCGGTAAGCATCGATCCTGTGGATGACGGAGTTGAGGGTGATATCGTTAAGGGTGAAAGTAAAGCCCAGGCTAAAGATACAGATGCACGAACACTGCGGGGAGATACTAACAAAAGATAAGGCGCAGACATTGTTATGAATTAATATAAATAAATACTCTTATTTTTTGTTAGTCTTGGAAATCGCTAAGTCAAAGAAGAAATTATATAGATCGGTGAGAACTGGAATCTGTTTGTTTGTGTTGAATAGAATTACAAAATGCACAAGTGTGCGACGCAACGGAAGCTGAAAAGGGTTCCAAAGCTGGCTACCAAAAAATCTCAGTTCATTATTAAAACGTTTACGCTTCGCTGCAAAATATTAAAGGCTATTTCTGCCATAAGGTTTTCTTTGTCTAACGTAGGGTTCACTTCGGTTATCTCGAAGCAGCAGATTTTTCGGTTTTGCATAAACTTACTTACAAGGTCTTCGGCTTCGCGTTCACGTAAACCATTGCTTACCGGCGTGCCTGTTCCTTTGGTTATAGACGAATCGAGGCAATCAACATCAAAGCTTACATAAATATCTGTACAGTTGCTCAAATATCTGAGTGCCGATCGAACAACATTTTCCGGACCTTTGCGCCTTACTTCACCGGTAGTTATAACCTTTATTCCAAACTTTTCTATTAAGGCTTTTTCTTCACGCTCGTAATCGCGAAGCGATATTAAAACAATATCTTCCCCTTCAATTTTTGGCGATATCCCGCCTATGTTTTTTAAATGTCGCCAATATTTTTCTGTTTCTTTATCTAATTCGTGAACGCCACTTTCTTTGTTGTCTTCCGCCAGCGCCGTTGCCAGCGGCATTCCGTGTAAATTGCCGGAAGGGGTAGTGTAGGGGGTGTGCAGGTCGGCATGGGCATCTATCCATATAACGCCAAGTTTCGCCTCGGGTTTGGCAATCTTTATCCCCGCTATTGTTGCGCCCGAAATGCTATGGTCTCCACTTAAGACAACCGGAAAAAAGTTTGACTTTATTGATTCGTACACAGCCTTACTCACCCGTTCGTACATGGTACAAATTCCTTTTATTCTTTAATAAAAAAGTTAGTTTTTATAAACTTCTTGGTTGCGGAAAGAACGGGACTTTTGATAAAGTGCCTGATATAAGACAATGGGGAATTTTATTGGTGACAGATAAATTTGAACCTGCTTTATTTAATGAAAACTTTCGGGACTCGGACATAACAGGAGGTTTTATTGCAGCATGGTGGAAATTTTTCCGCTGCACAAAATGGACAGTCATTTTAAACCCTGTCGAAGGTCACGGAACGTGGGA
>Ga0181463_1000520_pt1 | contig 11027 bp, 1 predicted proteins | sample InSIn1gowninarea_FD_119071 | JGI IMG/M metagenome (GOLD analysis project Ga0181463, IMG submission 119071) | Clean room microbial communities from NASA Spacecraft Assembly Facility at Jet Propulsion Laboratory, Pasadena, California, USA -... ... | reverse complement strand
CGACTTGGAGAGACCGAAGAGAAGGTTTTTGCGCTTTGTACCCTTTTCTTTTTAAGGGAATGTTCTTAACTTCTCTTCCAAAAGCTTTTATCCGTGCTTGCTTCTATCATCTGATTATATCATATTGATCGAATCTTCGGACTTTAAGTAGGAAATCCCATGATTGTAAACATGTATTTGAGACATGTTATGTTTGATGGATGCAAGTGTTTGCTAGTGATTTCTTGTGGATGCATATACACACACATTAGGCACTAGATCAGCTCAATCACTCTCATACTGCAAATGGATGTGTGTGCATTTTCTTTTCTTTTATGGATGGAAATGGATGAACTAACATATGGATGTTGCATTTGGATGAATGAGTGTCCACACATATAGAGCTTATATGTTATAATAAGGTTATTTGCATACATATTGGATTCATGGCACTAACATACATTGCATTAAGGAGGTCAACTGCAGTTGACCGCCTGATCTTCGCATTAGTATTGGGACATATACACACACCTTTGCATATACTCATATGAGCATTAGAAATATTTAAGGACAATGGATGCCAGTGTTTGGTGGATAAGTAGATGGATGATGGTTGGTAGGATACATTCTTTTCAACTGGAAGATTTCGAGGACGAAATCCTTTTAGTAGGGGAGAATGTAACACCCAGAAATTTTAACAACATTAAAGTGGATAAATTAAAGAATAATTAATTTAATATTCGAAATTAAGGGAAACGGACTGCACCATTGCGTCCGTCTCGAAATTCTGGTCAAGATAGACACCTGGTTTGCATAATATGGATAATGTAAGAAGAAGTTATGGATGATAGAAGTTTGGTAGAAAAAACAGAAATTCCCAGCGCACTTGACAAGTGCGCCCATGTATTTTTACACAAGCGCACCTGTAAAGTGCGCCCAATATAGTTTTTTTTGGTATTCATGCCTTTGCCCAGGTGGGAGGCGACCTGCGACCTGATTTACCCTAGGGCTTATGTGGCAGTCGGTTCAAGAGGGTTCTGCAGCTATAAATACATAGCTATTTCACATATTTCTTCATTAGAAATCATGTCGGTCAAACTCTGCCGGAGTCTGAACTGAACTAGGGTCTCTCATCTTCTTCTATCAAATAAAGCATATTAAAATCTGAGATTCAAGCATAGACTCAGCACCTTTTCTATCATCTTAGCAATCCAATCACAGTGAGTTTTAGTTGCTTTTAGGTTTAGATAAATTAAAATGAATTATGAAACACTGTGATTTGGATACGTTGTAAACCTGAATCTATGTTATCGTTAGATCTTATGATAGATCTATTTCTCTAGATCCAATTCAATTGTGAATTGTTCTACTATATTATTATTGTGGATCTTGGTTTGTAACTTTTATGATATGTTATGTGTGTAGATTTATTTTATGTGATCTAAATTGTCACCTTATGTTATCATGTAAGATCTATTCTATGTGATCTAAATTGTCCCCTTATGTTAACATGTTAGATCTATTTTATGTGATCTAAATTGTCACCTTATGTTATCATGTTAGATTTAGTCTATGTGATGTAAATTGTCACCTTATGTTAACATGTAAGATCTATCTTATGTGACCTAAATTGTCACCTTATGTTATCATGTTAGAACTATTCTATGCGATCTAAATTGTCACCTTATGGTAACATGTTAAATCTATTTTATGTGATCTAAATTGTCACCTAATGCTATTATGTTACATCTATTCTATGTGATCTAAATTGTCACCTAATATCAAAATGTTAGATCTATTTTATGTGATCCAAATTGTCACATTATGTTAACATGTTAGATCTTTTTTATGTGATCTGATTTATCACCTTTTGTCATCATGTTAGATCGAAACTGATTAGACATCTAAATTGTTACTTTAGATATTGTGACATCATAGTTCATCAGTTTTATGTCCACCTTGTTATGTTGACAATTTAATGTCCATGCTAGTATGTATGTTCACCTTATTATCATACAAGTTTATGATTATGCAAAGATGATCATTTTAGTTATATTCCCATTATTTTCCCTATTATCGTTTATGACTAGGCTATTGTCTAGCCTAGGCATGTTGCCAATTTTGTGAGGGCGTTAGTTAAGGAACGGGGGAAAAAGAGTTAAAAATGGCATAATTTGAATATGAACATTTTTGGACACGTAATTCAAATTATTGGGTAAAATAGGCATTGACACCTATAAAAGGAATGGATTAATTAATTAGTAAATTAATTAAATATGGAATGTCTAGTAATTACAATTAGGGATTGTAATTGTACTTATGACACGAGGTTAGGTTGCATTAGTGGTGGAAGTCTGCCCGGACCCGACCGGCATATCCAGCAGCCACTAATGTTGAACCTAATGTGGGAGGTCTAAGTACGTAAATACAAATCGGGCTATGACACGATGTTAGTCCCAACTGTGGAATAAGTCTGCCCGGACCCGACCGGCATATCCAGCATCCACATGTTGTAGGCCTAATGTGGGAGGTCTGGCCCATTATGAAACCATAAGTGGACAGGTAAAGAATTGGACTACGTAACCTAAGTTAATCCATAGGGATTGTGTGATTTAAAATTTAAGTTGGGGGTTAAGTAAACATGGTTGAGGGGTGGGTTAAGTAAATCTGAAGAGGGGATGGGTAATATTCACATATAGGCACACAAACTTAACCCGTTAAGGTTATGCAATTAAAGACACCTAGTGGTATACATAATTGGTGGAAATAATAAAGTTATGTAATTAAAGACACCTTTTATGGTAAACATAACTTGTAGAAGTAATACGGTTATGTAATTAAAGACACCTATAGGTAAGCATAACCGGTTGGAAGATTAGGGGTTATGTATTAAAGACACCTGTAGGTTAGCATAACTGGTAGACATAATCAAGGCTATGTAATTAAATACCCCTTGTTGTATACATAGTCAGTGAAAACCTAGTGGGGGATACAAAACAAAGGGGAAAGATTGTATCATATTGTGTGCGACCCATTTCAGCCAGTAACCCAGAGTGGGTATCAAATAAAGTAATCTGTACTATGCGGAGAAGGGGCACACTTACTGACTGATTGTAAGAGATCCAAACGTGGACGACGGTGTGGGTGGCGCAAACCGACCGGGCCATGTGCGTGCATCTGCCGGGCAGAAGGGGATAATACGACCGTGACACCTGTAGATATGGTTGTGCACATTATTACGATGAGGGGTTGCCACTTTAGGAAGTGATACCTCCTGCTGTGGGGCCAACACAAGGTATCTACGAGGGTTAGGGAGCCGATCGATCAGGGTAGTAGTTAGGATACATTTGGACGTATACCTAAGTCTACCACCTTATTGTTGAAGGGATAATCTCTTTCTAGATATACTAGTAACAGTATAGAGTAATTATTCGAAGCATATACATCTCATCCTGTCTACCTTGTCACACCCACCTACCATTTATGTAGTGATCTCTCTTATCCACTTTATATGCCTATCATGTTACTTTTATTTATTTACTGGCTAGAAATAACTAGACTCGCCAGACTTTATGTCTGACCCTTTTTGTTTCCTCCTCTTTCTTTCACTCCCCCCCCTCAGGTTCTCAAGGGAGGGAATTCTCAGGCTTAGTTAGGATTCTGCTATCGTCTTGCTTGGATCTTCTAGATGTATTGCTCAAGCTTTTATTTTTGCTTCTATGGCTCATGATTTGGGGATTATGTTTTCGTTGTTATTGTACTCTGATATTTAAAGTACAAGACAAAAGTTTTAATGATATACTGAGTTTATGTATTTTCAGACATATGGTGTAACCATGCTTAATGGTTAATAAAAGTTTTTAATTCCACTGCTATTTTATCTGTCTTGTAATTATTCTGTGTCTGTTTACCTATAACGCTTCACTAAACTTAATGCATTCCCTTAGAGAGTGACACTAACGGGCGTGGGGTGTCACACGTCTCCTCCTTCACCTAAGTCTTTCTTCTACCTCTGTCACTATGACCCTACATCATCATCCTCATTAACCACCACCTCGACATCGCCACCTATTCGCATACCCCTTTGAACACTGCTGCTACCACCTTCAAATTTGTCTCTAGTTACCTCAACATTTCCACTAGCCTTCCATCGTCTCCAATCTAAGCAAACCCCACATGAATAAGAACAATATCTCACCAGATTTTATGGACAGTCAAATCGAGGATTAGAAACTCGAGGATTGTAATTAGAAGAAGGTAGCAGTGAAGTCTGGCAATCGGAGAAGTCACAATTCGACAGGACCATCAAAAATTAAAACCAAGCAGAGTGCTCCAAGCCATTAATAGTCAACGGTTGCATGTAGGCGAAAGAAAATCGTGGTTCGGCTCCATCATCTTCAAATCACTAAGTAAGTGGATCCATCAATATTCAATAGTAGAGGTTGGAGTTTTTGAGGCGCAGTTTGTTTGAGGAAGAAAGAATCAGGGTCGATTTAGATTTAGTGAAGAGTAGGGAGAAGTCAGCTTGCGTGAGGGACTAGAAATAAAAGGCGTCATTTACTTTAGAGCCAAAATTTCACATTTCCCTCCTAAATTTCATCTTGTTCCGCTAACTTTTCTTGATATCTAACTTTTAATTGATCTTAACCAAAGTTTCACCAAAATGCATAAAATTAATTGTTATAAGTTAGAACTAATAAGTAAGAATTTATAATAAATATATATGGATTTATTAAGAATTAATTTTTATTAAAATATTAAATTTTACTTATTAATAATAGTTATTATTAATTATTACCTTTTTTAGTTATAACTGAATATTATTATTAAAAATATGCATCTATTAAAAATGGTAAATAAAAAAAAGTTATAAAAGTTGCAAAAAACAATAGTTGTTAAAAATAGGCATCTATTACAACTGCAAAAAAAGAAAGGTCGCAATGGGCATCTGTTACAACTGGCAAAACAAAATAGACGTGAAAAATATGTCTATTCACCCCTCTCCATAATACCTAAATCTGACAACCTAACCAAGAGAGGGTGACCATAACATCCATATAACAAAGCCTAGCAATCGATCAATACATGCATTGAATATACCATAACACTTATAATCATCTTCAACAATCATGGACTAATGAAAATCCTGGTTCGTTTTGTACTTTCATGCCTTTTGAGTATGAATTTAATTGTAACAACCCATATTTTTGGAACCAATTTAAAATATATTTTTAATTGATTTTCATAGAAATTAAATATTTTAGATGAGTTATTTTGAGAACAGATGATTAAATTTATTTTAATCGAAGTTAGAATGTATAAATTTAAAATTTAAATAAAACGAAATCGAAATGGCGCGGTAGTTTAAAAAATTGATTTTAAACTTTGAATGAATATATAGAATTCAATATAAGTCAGAATTTGATAAAACAAGAAACGCTGGAATTTGAATTGTAATTTTCTAATGAATGTACGAAATTGAGATTACATTTTATAAATTGTCAGTTATGTATAAACTAAAATTTAGAATAGTCGCTATGGAATTTAAATATATTTTTAAAAGGTATATATAGCATGTAGAAAATTCACATTTTGCATACGGATGAATTTGGACTCGAAACCACTTCCATTGGGTTCAGAATGTTATTTGCGTGTTCAAAAATTACAAACGTCGATACCTTTGGAGTTGGAGAAATTTTGGTCTTTTTCAGTGGTTCTTAGACCAAAATATCACTTTTGCATATGGACGAATTTGGACTCGAAACCACTTCCATTGAGTTCAAAATGTCGTTAAGGTGATCGAAAAGTAAAAAACTTCAATATATTCCGAGCTTCAGAGATTTGGCATCTGGGTTGGGTCTTGGTTTGGCTAAACCTTAACCACTCCATATAACCATTGACCCCCTCTTCTCTTCATTCATTCTAACACTTAGCCAAAAATAGAAAAATGGGAGAGGTAATGGGAAATTAATATTCCCTAATCCCTATCTTGATCTTGATGCTCCAAATCTTGTTGAAATCAAGTGCAAATCAAGTGTAAAGGCTTAGGTAAGCTCCTCCATCTTCTCCAACTCAATTCCTTTTCTATTTTTGAGATTTCCTAAACCTAATTCATTAAAAAAAATTGTGCATTCATGTGTAGATTGAAGTTTTGTGTGTTATATTGGAAGAGAGAGTGTTGTAGCTTGGTTATGCGCCTCCTTCTTCCATATTAACATAAAAGGCGAGAGCTTTGTGAGTTATTTATGAACCCACATTTATGCCACAAGCTTATAACTTATAGGAGTGTAGTTTAGAGTTTATTTGGGTTTGCATATGCTGGTGAATTGGATTGAAACTTAGTCAATTTCATATATTCATGTTTCATTAAATTGGAAATATATGATTACAATTGTCCACGCAATCTAATTCATAAGGTACTAGTTGGTTTGGTGTCTTGTGAAGCTCCATTGTCACCCTGACAAAGTTCTTAGACTTCACAATTTGCTTACATCGCATTTGATTACATTGGTTTTAAAATTTTCCTGTTTTGAAATTTGTAATAAAAATCATAGCAAATTTCTTGTATTAATGTTGTGCATGTGAGTGTGGTGCTATTAGTTTCTTCGGCGAGTTATAGAAGCTTCATTTGCATGTAGATAACATCATAGGCCTTCAGGAATTAGCCAACACCATTTTAAATATGAAACAGTCTGCTCGGTTGTAAACAACCGAAATATTGACCAAATTTCAGTTGTAAACAACCGAAATTATGAGCAAATTTCGGTTGTTAACAACCAACCAAAGAAAATTAAAAATTTTGTTTTACTTTAAACGATCATAACTTTTCATATGAACTCGAAATTCAGTGAAACTAGGTGCATTGGAGCCATATCGCCGAGAGCTTTGCAATGAAGCCAATTTGGAGCGATTTGGAGCTCATGGAAATTCTTGGTGGAGAAAAATGTCTGATGTAAACAATCGAATGCTCATCGTTATTTAACGACGCTGGAACCGTTAATCAAAGACTGACGGAGTGGAAACCAATGGTGAGAACTTTCTCACTCAAAATATTTGTACAGTTTTTTATTTTTATAACTGAGTATATACTTATTGCCTGTGATTGCAATATTTGTTTGATGATTGATGGATGTTTACAGCTTTAACGCTATTGTTATTAAACCATAGATAAATTCTCATGGATTGTGATTCTATATCTATCCGTTATATTTGAGACTTCGAATATACGTTCATGACGCGTATATGAAAAATCTTCTTATACTCGATAGTCCAAACTCAAATAAAATACTTAAATCTTATTATAGGATATAATTTTCAAATCTAAACTCAAATAACACTCTTCAAACTCATTCTAGGGAATTACTAACCCTATCTCTAACGAGTTACTTCTTATAGGATGTTACTAATCCTATCTCTGATGAATTCTTTCGTTCGGTTCTAATGTGTCTTGTTCTCGTGCTTTGTAAACCTAAGCTCCAATACCACCTATCACGATCTAGACTTCCCCAATCTTTGAAGAAACGGAGGAGCACGGATTGTGTTGAGAACACGATGCATCAGAACACAAACATGAGAACATTTCATTGCTGTTACAACAATTTATATCAGAGTACAAGATATCAAAGTACATATAAATAATTTACAACGGAAAATAATCAAAGATTTAAAATACATAAATTAAAAATGTATGAATACAATGTATAGTGGAAATACATCAATAAAACACAACAGAAGGAAATACACGGATACAAAGCTTTCCGAATATTGCTCTAGTTGTAATCCAGGATCCTATGAAAAGAAATATCTGCAAATCCAAAACTACCTTGCGGAAAATATGGGCACCTAGAGTTTAGGTAGAAACAATAAACTCCGAGTCAGTCATGGGACTGGTGTGATAACTTAAAACAGTTATTAAACTTTACTTCAAAGTAAGGAAATTCACAGGACCAAGCCGCATGTCACGGAACAGGTTTACTCCCATGAATAGTGGTTTAGATTCATAAAACAATGCAATGCATTTTGAAAAATGAAGCTATTATAAGACTCAGGTCCCATCACACAATGCAACGCAAGCCGGAGGATAGAGTTTTCTCTTATAATAGCCAAACATGCTCAGTACGTTATAAAACAAATCATTTTGATATTACTATAAGTGCATAGTGTCAAAAACAACTTCAAATATAAATGTATCAATCCTAGACGACATAGGTACCATATATTATGTCGCTATACATAGGTTTACAACTAAAACCAAAAAGTTGCGTATTGGAAATTGGATTTCTATCATGAGTCAAGGCGAGGGATGTCTCCTTACTGGTTTTGAGACACTCTAGAAAATGCCTTAGGAATCTCACTCTTGTGAGCCCTTAGATCTTCAGGGCCGGTCCTCTCTTACTTTTGAGGATTGGTTATTCTCGAACATATGTTTCCCGGTCCTATCGGACCTATGTCTGAGCCTTTTAATTGGCACAATATCCGAGGCGCCTCATAATCCATCATCCACATAAGTAAAAATATCTGGGCTCCATACTATGACACCACTTCTAGCTAGAAAGAAATGCGTGCACTCCCTGCAGTCACTATTCCATTTTTAACACATACGGGGTGTGAGGCTTGCGAATTAATACTATACACAAAGCTATGCTACTTAAAGCCGTGCTTTGATCATCATCCACAAGGCCCTTCTTTTCAACAAAAGCCTTGATCATTTGCATCTTAACATGCCACATTGTCAATTTATGCCATACAACTGATATCTATTAATATATAACCTCTAAGCTCGCACGTCTCAGAGAAAGGTGTTAAGCAAGAGAATAAATTCTCCTCTACCAAACAGATATATATTTAATAGAAATCAATCAATACATAATGAAATACAATGTCAGACATAGTCCATTTACAAGTTCGTTCTGGGTCTGAACAAAACCGGAGGTACCTTATTCCTCGTCCCATATGTCCAATACAGGAGAGAGGTCCTCACAGATTCGATCGATCTCCAAGTACGTCTAGACGATCACTTATTACCTCGTCTTGGGTGTACAACCTAACCAAGACATCAGTAATCATCCAAACAATGTGAATATTTACGATCTTCAACCACCGTCTACATATCATCGACTTTTAGTCGTCGTAACAGTTATTCAGAGTGAGTTAAACCTGGTCTTTCCGAATAACTCACATAACTTTAAAATCAAGTGCTATAAAAAGACATCTTACGCCTCATTCCAATCCAAAATATTCTTTTATTAAAATATTCATTACATTGGGAAATATTCGCGCAAATCTTATCAAGATTTATTTCATTTAAACTTCTTGTTTAAATCTTTCTTTTTAAAACCATTGCAAAAGATTTTGTATTATCTTTTTACAAAATTTAAACCAAATTTAAGGTTTATCAAATCATTCGGGGTTATCGAGCCTTACCAAAGTAATCATAATTTTATTATCCCAATACCAGCCTATTCATCTCATGGAGCAAAACTGGTAGTACTTCATATCTAACACCCATTGTGTTATCAGTAAAATAAATTACCATTTTACATTTCAAATCTAATTAAAGATTTAACTATCGCATGAGTAAAACTAGTAGCACTCCATATCTAACACCCATTGTGTTATCGGTAAAATAAATTGCCATTTTATCGTTCAAATCTAATTAAAGATTTAAATGTCGCATGGAGTAAAACTGGTGGTACTCCATTCTCGAACATTTCTTGAATTCGGTAAATTTAATTACCTTATTCTTATCTCAATCTAATTAAATATTCGTTAAAAATCTACTTAGTTTTAATCTCAAAAATCATTACTTAATGATTTTTCAACCTCAGGAAAATTAATCATGTCTTTAACTGGGTTAAAGAACCAATGTTGCTTAAAACATAGTTAACGGTAAACCCAATCATCTTTCATCAAGATGGAATCTTCACGAAAATCATAACAGTATATTATAGATATAAATTTCCATATCGGGCTAATACTATAAACGGAATAACGGAAAGGCCTTTTTAAATTCCATAAATAGTAAATGCCTTCTTTCACAGAAGCTCACCTCGATTATCACTAAATCGAATTCCATTCAATTCCAATTTCTTTTATTAAATTGGAAAACTTTACTTTGGAAAATTTCCATTAAATCTTAGAAATAAGATTTATAAATTCCAAATCTTAACTTCGCTGCTAATCGGGTTTAAGAACTAATGTTGTTTAAAACATTGTTCACAATCAACAAAAAATCGGATTCCATTTACAGTTATATTTATTAATTGGAAAACTTCCTTAAATCTTAGTTAAAAGATTTATTCTTTTCTCAACTGGGTTTAAGAACAATGTTATTGAAGACACCATTCACGACAAACCCAAAATCGAACTTGATATTAAATACAAGGCTCTAAATCGAAATCATATCGACTTATATTCAATTTCAAATTCTGAGACCAACAGATATCGTATTGGGAATAGCGATATCTATATCTTCCAAATTCCTCAACAATATCCGTGTAATCATGGAATCCAGTATTGAAATATTCCAAAGATTATTTACTTTCAAATCCATTCCAATTCACACATCGGAAAACTCTAGTTAGATTAAAACCACTTCAGTTCCTTTCAGTTCTTTATTCTAGTTGTTAGATAGTTCATTTAGATAAAAATATCCTTTATCTTTACAAATATGGAATATTTTATCCAAAATCTATTCAAATCATTTATCATGATTTTACATAATGTATTCGTGTCCATCCGGAATCGGACATCAAAAATATATTTTGATCTTCACTGAATATTATGTTAGAATATTAGTTATCTCTGAATTTGAATCAAACTCAATCAATTACCATATAATTTTATTTATATGGATTCAATACATCGCATGTATTCAAAAATAGTGATAAACAACTATTAAACATTCAATTCACATCTAGAGTGCAATTTTCAACTGTATAAACATTAAACAATTAAATAACGCTTATAATAGTCTGTCAATTAATCGGTTGACATACAACTAAATACAATGGAGATGTGTGAAGTTACTATCATACACAGACCCGAGT
>Ga0181463_1000518_pt1 | contig 11050 bp, 7 predicted proteins | sample InSIn1gowninarea_FD_119071 | JGI IMG/M metagenome (GOLD analysis project Ga0181463, IMG submission 119071) | Clean room microbial communities from NASA Spacecraft Assembly Facility at Jet Propulsion Laboratory, Pasadena, California, USA -... ... | reverse complement strand
ACATTCCGCACTATAAGCTTTTCACCTAAAGTCTTTGCAAGATTATCCCTAAAATCGAGTGCTTCAGGAAAATTATGTCCCGTATCTATATGTACTAGCGGAAAAGGAAATTTGCCAGGACGGAAAGCCTTTAACGCGAGATGAACAAGCGTAATAGAATCCTTACCGCCCGAAAAAAGCAAGGCAGGACGTTAGGTTAAGCTGAATAAAGCGTTACCGGTACAAGTGAGTGACACAACGATGCTAAAGACAGGACAAATGCTGGTAACTAAAAATAAATAATAAAACATTCTTAGGTCGCGGATAACGATTTAGGGTAAAACAAAAAGTCCCTTTAAGGGATGGGGGTATATGGACATATTAAGATTTATAACCGCAGGTAGTGTTGATGACGGAAAAAGTACTTTGATAGGCCGTTTGTTGTACGACAGTAAATCAATTCTTATTGACCAGTTGGAGGCTATTGAGAAGCAGAGTAAAAACAGGGACGATGGTGAAATAGACCTTGCCTTGCTTACTGATGGTTTGCGTGCGGAAAGGGAGCAGGGAATTACCATTGATGTGGCTTATAAATATTTTTCTACTCCTAAGCGTAAATTTATTATTGCAGATGCTCCTGGTCATATACAATACACCCGTAACATGGTTACCGGCGCATCAAACTCTGAACTGGCTATTATTTTAGTTGACGCACGAAATGGTGTTGTTGAACAGACCCGCCGTCATTCCATTATAGCCTCTTTATTAAATATTCCGCACATAGTGGTTGCCATTAATAAAATGGACCTGGTAGAATATTCGCAGGATGTATATAATAATATAGTTATTGATTACACTGAAGTTGCCAGTTCTCTCGGATTGAAGGATGTTAAATACATTCCTATCAGCGCTTTAAAAGGTGACAACATTGTAGAAAAATCTGAAAAGTTTTCGTGGTATGAGGGTGAATCGTTATTACATCATTTAGAAAATGTTGAAATATCTAGCGATATTAATCATACTGACGCAAGGTTTCCCGTACAATATGTAATTCGTCCACAAATAGATGAATTGCACGACTACAGGGGATACGCGGGTAAGATAATAAGCGGTGTATATAAAAAGGGTGATAAAGTAACTGTACAGCCTTCAGGCATTGAAACAACATTAAAAGCAATAGAGATAGCAGGGAAAGAAGTGGAAGAAGCATGGGCTCCTCAAAGTGTAGTATTACATCTTGAAGACGATGTAGATGTTAGCCGGGGTGACATGATTGTACTAAATGACAATCAGCCAATGGTTGAGCAGGAGCTTGATGTTCTTTTATGTTGGATGGGTAATAAGCCTTTAATACCGGGAAATAAATATTTGTTTCAGATAAACAGCCGGGTTGTAAGAAGCGTAGTAAGAGATATTGAATACAAACTGGATGTGAATACCCTTCAAAAGATTGATTCTCCTGTAAAAGCAGAACTAAACGATATTATTAAAGCGACTATAAAAACTGCGTCTCCTGTGCCTGTTGATTCTTACAAAAATCTTAGGGTGAATGGTGGTGCTATTTTAATTGATGAGACAAGTTTGGTAACTGTTGGTGCATGTATGATACAGTAAAGCAGGAGGTAGGAAGTAGTAGTAGTAAATAGTAATTAGGAAAAATGAGGTATAGGGTATAAGGAACAACAGAGACAATTGGACGGTTTATAAAGTAAAGGGTACGAATACATGAAACAACAGGAATTTATAAGCGCAGTTTTTAAGAGAAATACAACCTGCTTTAAAGGATTTCCTGACAAGCAGATAGCCGAAGACTTTATAGACGAATTATTTTTTTTCCTGTTTGGAACTCATGAAAAAAGAATGGGTGAAGAAAAGCTTGCTCAGCAGTTTGAAGCCTTAAAAAGTACTTTTTCCGCATTGTTATTCGAGCTGATAAAGAACGAACAGCAGGTAAAGCAACACACCACCAGTCTTTTTGAAGCCATTCCCGGTATTTATAGAAACCTTCTGCAGGATGCCGAGGCAATTGTAAAATTTGATCCGGCGGCTCAGTCAATTGAAGAGGTGCTGGTGGCATATCCTGGTTTTTATGCAACCGCTGTTTACCGCATAGCTCATCAATTGCATAAGCAGGGTATCAGGATGCTCCCAAGATTATTATCAGAGTATGCACATAGTAAAACAGGCATTGATATACATCCCGGAGCAGAAATAGGAGAATCGTTTTTTATTGACCACGGAACCGGAATTGTAATAGGTGAAACCACGATTATTGGAAACAATGTGAAAGTTTACCAGGGAGTGACATTGGGTGCTTTGAATGTGGCTAAAAGTGCGGCTAGCACTAAACGTCACCCTACTATTGAAGACAATGTGATCATTTATTCAGGTGCTACCATTTTGGGTGGTGATACTATAATTGGAAATGATTGTATAATTGGTGGGAATGTTTGGCTTACCTATAGTGTGCCATCTTTTTCAGTAGTGTATCATAAAAGCGAAGTGCAGGTAAGGGATAAAAACCCGTCACCTGAAGTTTTGAATTTTGTTATTTAATCTAAGCAAGGATTGAGTTAGATTTTAAGAATTGTGAGAAAAATGTTTGTTTTCCTTGCAATTTCGGCGGAAAGGGTTCGGGTGAGGCGAAGAAATTTTTTGGTGACGAGCAGATGAATAAGCATTAGGCATCGTTGTGTCACTCACTTGTACTGTAGTAGTTGGTCTGAACCTGAATTTAGCAGGATTTTTAAGGATTGTGGGAACGATACCTGAATTCCTCTTAATGCAGCATAGCAAGCTGGAGTTTAGGCTTAAGACGCATTAAAAATTAAAAATTAAGCAGTCGACATTGGTTGTTGAGTATTTAAAACTTAAAACGAAAGCTCCTTTAGGGGTTTGGGGTACAATGAAAGCAAATAATATATTAGAGCTGATCGGAAATACACCTCATGTTCGCATCAATAATTTGTTTGGTAAAGACCATGAAGTTTGGATGAAGCTGGAAAAGCAAAATCCGGGAGCAAGTATTAAAGACAGGATAGCTCTTGCGATGATAGAAGATGCTGAAGCTAAAGGCATATTAAAGGAAGGAAGTGTAATTGTTGAACCAACTTCAGGCAATACCGGCATAGGATTGGCAATTGTTGCTGCCGTAAAAGGCTATAAGCTAATAGTAGTAATGCCTGAAAGCATGAGTATTGAAAGACGAAGGCTAATGGGTATATATGGTGCTGAATTTGTGCTTACTCCCCGCGAAAAAGGTATGAAAGGTGCTATTGAAAGAGCGCAAGAAATAGTTGCATCAACAAGTAATGCCTGGATGCCTGCACAATTCGATAATCCTGCCAACACTGAAATTCATCGTCGTACAACTGCACAGGAAGTATTAAATGATTTTCCGGAAGGTTTTGATTATTTAATTACAGGTGTGGGAACCGGGGGACACATAACAGCTTTAAGCGAGGTGCTCAAAGATAAATTTCCAAATATTAAAACTTATGCGGTCGAGCCTTCTCAATCACCTGTATTAAGCGGAGGGGCTCCAGGTCCACATCCGCTGCAAGGGTTAGGTGCTGGATTTGTTCCTTCCATATTAAACACGGCGCTTCTCGACGGTACTATTCAAATACAAAAGGAAGAAGCTTTTGAATATGCGCAGCGTGCAGGAAGAGAAGAAGGAATTCTGGTAGGTATTTCTACCGGCGCAGCCCTGGCAGCCGTAGCCAAAAAACTGCCTGAAATACCAACGGGATCGAGAATATTAACTTTTAACTACGATACAGGCGAAAGATACCTTTCAATTGAGGGACTGTTTACCCCAAACCCATAAAAGAGCTTTTAAGTTAGCCTAAAATTATAAATGTCTACAAAGAAACAGCATATAACTAGAGTGCCAGAATCTCAAATTCCCCTTCAGGAGGCTGGGATGCTTGGAAAGGTAATACTGGCGGCTGCTGGTCCGGGAGATCCTGAGTTAATCACTGTAAAAACAGCTCGTTATCTCCAAAAGGCTGACGTAGTTTTAACCGACAGGCTGGTAAGTGAGGATATTTTAGAGGAACATGTAAATGCTGATGCTGAAATTGTTTATGTAGGCAAGCAATGCCGGAGAGGGGTTTCAACACCACAGGCAACCATTAACGAACTGATAGTTCAATATGCTTTAGAAGGCAAGCTGGTGGTTCGATTAAAAGGAGGCGATGTGTCAATTTTTTCAAACATACTCGACGAACTGGAAGTTATTGTAGCTAATAATATTCCTTATGAAATAGTTCCTGGCGTTACTGCTGCCTTGGGCGCCGCTGCTTATGCCGGTATTCCCTTAACAGCAAGAGGATATTCAACCGCAGTAAGGTTACTTACATCATATAAAAGCGATGTGGTAACAAATGAGTACTGGAGGGAACTTGCAGAAACAGATGATACTCTCGTTTTTTACATGTCGTCAGAAACACTGGATGACGTTGTTGAAAAATTAATCGGAAATTATATTTCAGCAGACAAACTTCTTGCAGTGGTCGAGCAGGCAACAACGCCCTTACAAAAGGTTCATATATGTAGCTTATACGAATACCATAATGAATTAAAGACTAAAAAATTCATATCGCCATCGCTGGTAATTATTGGTAAGGTAGTTGCGCTTCACGAACAATTTAGCTGGAAACAGAACAGCAACAGTAGCGAATATTATTTTAAGCCGGTTGCCAGCCATTTTACAACAATAAATAATTCAAACAAAGTAACCATAAATGCTGGGAGATTCTAAACTAAGAGCCTTACAAGAATACTTAGGAACCCTAACCCGTGAAGAAACAATTTGGGTTAGCGGTTATTTATCTGGTCTTGTATCAAACGGACAGTCAGTAGTGCCACAATCAACGGCAACTGAAACAAAACCTTTAGTAAATAAAATCACCATTACTTATGGTACTGAAACAGGCAATTCAAAAAAGTTAGCTTCAGAATTTGCTGCAAAAGCCAAAAAATCCGGTATCAATGCAAAAGTGGTAAGTCTTGACCAATACCGATTAAACGACCTGCCAAAGGAGAGTTATTTTCTTGCTATAGTTAGTACTCATGGCGAGGGCGAACCGCCTGCGGCTGCCAGAAAGTTTTATGATTACATTTTGCAGAATAGTGTAGAGCTTAATAAATTAAAATACGGTGTACTGGCGCTGGGCGATACATCTTACCCTCTTTTTGCAACAGCAGGAGAGGTAGTTGACGACAGACTGAATAAATTAGGGGGTGAGCGAATTATACCGCTGCAAAAATGCGATGTGAATTATGAAGGTGATGCTGACGGATGGTTCACGCAGGTATTACACCAGCTAACTACTACAACTGGTGCTTCGGCTAATGGCACTGCGTCTGGTTCTGCTGCTGTAAGCACGGGCATTAAAAAGTCAACAGGCAAGAAAATTTATAATGGAAATATTCTTACCAATATCAATTTAAACGATAGAGGGTCTAGTAAAGAAACACATCACATAGAAATTGCGGCAGATGATATTGAATATCTTCCAGGTGATGCATTGGGTGTTATACCAGAAAATCCTGCCAGGATTGTACAGCCAATAATTGAGCTTTTGGATATAGACCTTGAAAAAACATTTACTTTTCGTAATGAAGAAGTAACAGCTTTTAACCTATTAAAGAAAAAGCTGAATATATTTTATTTGCCCGAGAGAGTAGTAAGCAAATATGCTGCTTTGGTTGGGCAGGATATTCCTTCCACCAAAATTGGATTAGCCGATCTTTTAAGAATATATCCTTTAAAAGACAAAAGTCAGTTTGTTGATCTGATAGATATATTGGAGCCTATTGCTCCCCGGCTTTACTCCATTTCTTCGTCTCCAGAAGCTCACAGTGGTGAAGTTCATATTACTGTAGCACGCGATAAGTTTCATGTAAACGATGAATGGAAATGCGGTTTGTGTTCCGACTTCTTGTGCCAGTTGCCCGCGGATAACGATGTAGAGTTCTACATCCATAGGAATTCTCAGTTTCGGTTACCTGCGGACGATAGAGACATTATTATGATAGGACCAGGAACCGGTGTTGCTCCATTCCGTTCGTTTCTTGCTCATAGAGATGCAACAGGAGCAACCGGAAGAAACTGGTTATTTTTTGGAGAGCAACATTTTGTAACAGATTTTCTTTACCAGACTGAGTTGCAAAACTGGGTTGAAACCGGAACGCTTACCAAATTAAATGTAGCCTTTTCAAGAGATCAAAAGGAGAAAATATATGTGCAGCATAAAATGCTGAAGCATGGTAAGGAACTATACGACTGGATAAACAACGGTGCTTACATATATGTTTGTGGGGCTAAAGAGCCGATGAGTGCTGATGTGGAAGATACTTTAATGCAAGTGGTTGAAAAATTTGGGAATAAAACAATTGAAGAAGCTGTTCAGTTTGTGGAGCTTTTAAAAGATGAAGGACGGTATTTAAAGGATGTATATTAGGAGTAAGGAATTAGGAATGAGGGGATGATGAATGATAGTTGAAGGATGCTTGGTTGACAGTTTTTGGTCAGCAAAGACATGAACGTCTCTTGATTTAAATTATTAAATCGGGTTTTTATAAGAGGAATTTTGTAACAGGCATTATATCTCTATTCAACATTGTTGTGTCACTCACTTGTACGGTATATAGTTGTTTGAGCGGGGATGTATAAGCCTTATGTTGTGGTGTTTAGGAGATTGTGTGGCAAAGTTCTATTAGATAGTTTCTAAAATATTCTTGTTTTAGTTTGGCTAATATCTAAAATGTCTTTTAAAAAGTTTTAAAGAAGAACTAAAAGTACAAGAGTGCGACGCAAGTAAAGATTATTGTTATTCTATAGCTGGTTACAAAATCACTATAACATTTATAAAATATTAAATCTCTCAATAGAGGTGATTATGGCAGAGCAAAATAACTTATCGGGCATTGAAAAAGTAAAAATGGCAAGTGATAGTTTACGCGGAACTATACTTGAAAGTCTTGACGATGAACTTACCGGTGCTATTCGTGAAGACGACCAGGCGCTTATTAAGTTTCATGGTATGTACCAGCAGGACGACCGTGACCGTCGTGAGGAAAGAGCTGCAAAGAAATTAGACCGTTTGTACTCTTTTATGATCCGGCTTCGTTTACCTGGCGGCTTTTTAAAACCTGAGCAATGGATAGCCATGCATGAAATTGCAGGCGAAAATTCTACGGGTGTTATAAAAATTACGACCAGGCAAACAATTCAATTGCATGGAATATTGAAGTCGAGAATTAAGCCTACTATACAGGCGTTTAATGCTGCGAAACTTAACTCGATTGCTACTTGTGGTGATATTAACCGAAATGTGTTGTGTGCTTCTAATCCCAAAGAATCTCCCATTCATAATGAAGTTTTCTCTTATGCAAAAACCATAAGCGACTTGCTAATGCCGAAAACAAATGCATATTACGAAATATGGCTTGGTGCAGATAAAATAACTGACAAAAGTGAAGAAGAAGATCCTCTTTACCAAAACAGGTACCTGCCTCGTAAATTTAAGATTGCGCTTGTTATTCCGCCAAATAACGATGTGGATGTTTTTGCAAACGACCTGGGATTGATAGCGATTATTGAAAATAATGAACTAAAAGGCTTTAATATAGCCGTGGGTGGTGGTTTATCAACTACACATGGCAATCCTGAAACTTATGCCCGCCTTGGAACGGTGCTTGGTTTTGTTGAAGCCGGCGAAAAAACTTTAAAGGCGGTTTATGAAGTGTTAACTGTGCAGCGTGATTATGGTAATAGAAGTGATCGAAAGTTAGCGCGCGTAAAATATACTATAGACCGTATTGGCCCCGACTTTTACAAAGAGGAACTGGAGCGAAGAACTGGTTTTAAACTGGAACCCGCGCGCCCCTATTCTTTTAATGCAAGAATGGACCGTTATGGCTGGGAGGAGAGTAGCAAAGGACTTAATTATTATACTGTATTTGTTGAGAACGGAAGAATATTAGACGATGAAAAAGTTGCTTTAAAATCAGCCTTGCTGGAAGTGGCAAAAACAGGTAAAAGCAATTTTTTGTTTACGGCAAACCAAAATGTGATAATAAGCGATGTTACAGCTGCCGATAAAGCAGAAATAAACGACATACTTGAAAGATATGGGATAACTGAACATACTGAAAATGCTTCTGTTATTCGTAAAAATGCTATGGCATGTGTTGCATTGCCTACCTGCCCTTTAGCCTTGGCTGAAGCACAAAGATATATGCCTGAACTACTTTCTAAAATAGAGCCCCTATTAGAAAAACACGACCTTGAAGATGAAGAAATTATTATTCGTATGACCGGTTGCCCTAATGGTTGTGGCAGATCTTACAACGCAGAAATAGGTTTTGTAGGAACAGGTTTAGGCAGGTACAATTTACATGTTGGAGGAGACCATGTTGGTGAAAGATTGAATAAAATGTATAGAGAAAGCCTGGACGAAGCAACTATTTTAACTGAACTAGATGGACTTTTTGCCACATTTAAAGCAGAGCGCGTAAGCGGTGAAACTTTTGGTGACTTTGCACAAAGAAGATGGGTTAGTGCAACGCCAACTCCGGTAGGTGAGTAGAGATTGAGTGTATAAGCTAAACTTACAGGTAGTGTAAAAATATTGTAAGGTGTTGTGCTGATATTTACAATAGACGATGGTTGGAGGAGAAGTAATAATGCGGCAAGGAACTATAAACAGTAAACAAGTAATGTTAAACGGAGTAAAAGAAGCAAACAATTTATTCCCGGTTTTTTTAAAACTGGAGCAGATGCGTCTTTTAATTGTAGGCGGTGGTAATATAGGTTTAGAAAAGCTTACAACTGTTTTGCAAAATTCGCCCGCAACTAAAATTAACCTGGTAGGGATCACCATAAGTGAAGAGATTAAGCAACTTGCGATAAAACAACAAAATGTAGTACTGCACGAAAGGGCTTTTGCAGAATCTGACCTGGACAAGGCTGATATTGTAATTACTGCACTAAGCGATCATATGGAAAGTGAGCGAATTTGTAAACTTGCGAAACAACATGGAAAACTTATAAATGCTGCTGATAAACCTGACCTTTGTGATTTTTATTTAAGTAGTATAGTAAAGAAGGGCAGCCTTAAAATAGCAATCTCTACAAATGGCAAGTCACCAACAATTGCGAAGCGTTTAAAGGAAGTTATTGTTAATATGCTTCCCGACGAAATGGAAAGTGTGCTGGACAATATGCAAACCCTTCGAAATGGAATGGATGGAGATTTTAATGAAAAAGTAAAAAAGCTTAATGACCTGACCACTGTGTTGGTCGCAAAACAAATAGATCTTGAACAGGCTGCTCCTCCCCAGGAAAGGCAATGGCAAAAAGTAGTTAAATGGTGTTTGTTTGCTTTTCTGTTTATGATTATAGGTCATGGGTTACTTTCTTATGTGCCTTTTGAAAAGATTCTTGTAGCCGTAAAAACCATTCCTGAATATATTGATACAACATCTTTTTTAATAATGGTACTAACTGGCTTTCTGGCCCAAATGACAGACGGATCATTAGGCATGGGCTACGGAACCATTTCTACCACATTTTTATTGGCTAACGGTGTGCCTCCCGCAATAGTAAGTAGCAGAGTTCACTCAGCCAGGGTGTTCTCAAGCGGGGTTTCGGGCTACAGTCATCACAGATTCGGTAATATTAATAAGAAATTATTTTCAGCCCTTGTAATACCAGGAGTTATTGGTGCGGTAATAGGTGCTGTGTTGGCATTTTTAGGGCAAAAGTATTCTTCGTACGTTCGAATACCGCTATCACTTTATACACTATACCTTGGTTACTACATAGTTAGAAAAGCATTTGGAAAAAGGGAGTTTCAAAACAAGGTAAAAAATGCGGGCTGGTTAGCGAGCGCCGGCGGTTTTATGGATGCGTTTGCCGGTGGAGGATGGGGTACTTTAGTAACAAGCACCTTGATAGCAAAAAGAAGAAGTGCCCGTTATGTAATAGGTTCTGTTTGTCTTGCTGAATTTTTTGTAGTTCTGTCCAGTTCAATAACATTCTTTATTTTATTAAAAAGTGTTCCGCTTTTAGATGTTGCCGGACTTATTATTGGTGGTCTTATCGCAGCTCCGCTTGCTGCAAGGCTGGTGGGAAAGTTACCCTTAAAAACAATGTTTGTAATAGTAGGGGCATTTGTTATACTTACTAGTTTAAATACCTGTTACAAAGCTGCAAAGCAAATTATGCAGCCTGAAGTTAAGGCCTCAGCTCATTAATCTTTTCAATTTTGAGGATGTTTTAAATTATTGCATCTATAATTGCTACCTATAGTTTTAAAACTCTTTGTATAAAATCTTCTTTTATTTCTATTCTGCCTGCTATTGATTTATCATCTGACTGTTGGTAGAACTTTTTTTACTTTTTTTAGTCTACTAAATTTGTAGATTATAATTACTCTACTATATTTGTGGGCTATTAAATAAATCAGATCTCAAAATGGGGGTACATTTACTTGAATTTTTAAAGAACCAAACAGAAATCTCAAAACAGTATTTAACAAAAATCCTTTTATTTGTTTTTTCTTTATGTATTGGTTTTACAACTTTTAGCCAGGGGAATAATCTTATTGAAATTTCAGGTACAGTAACTAACCAGGAAACCAAGCAACCTATTCCGGCTGTAAGTGTACAGATAAAGGGCACCGTAGCAGGTACAACTACCAATAATTCAGGTGAGTTTAACCTTAAAACAAAAAGTTCTTTTCCGCTTACACTTACATTTTCTAGAGCATCATAAAAGCTTGGAGCCGGAGATTCACGGATTGCTCTTATGTCGAGTTTTTCAATTGCAACCGGCGATTTTAAAATACTTTCAGCCACTCTTGAAGCCGTTACTACCACTTCTTTACCCAATACTGTCTGGGTTACCAGGTTGATGGCAAGTTTTGAATTGATGCTTTTTACTTCGAACTCCTGCTGCTCGAAGCCAACAGAAGAAAATATAAGTGTAAGCGGAAAAGAACTTTTTGTTTTAAGGTTAAACTCACCTGAATTATTGGTAGTTGTACCTGCTACGGTG
>Ga0181463_1000515_pt1 | contig 11055 bp, 8 predicted proteins | sample InSIn1gowninarea_FD_119071 | JGI IMG/M metagenome (GOLD analysis project Ga0181463, IMG submission 119071) | Clean room microbial communities from NASA Spacecraft Assembly Facility at Jet Propulsion Laboratory, Pasadena, California, USA -... ... | reverse complement strand
GAGGTTTATCCGTAACGGTGAGCCAATTTCAAGTGCTTATTATTTAATGAAAGGCCACAAGCAATCAATAAGGTACATAGCTGAACAGTCTAAAGCTTTATTGCCGAATTCTGAAAGTGAGTATCAGCGGTTTAAAAAAGATTATCAAGTCGAAAAGAAATACAGTGTTATTCCTTATGCTGTTGATCCAAAAGTATTTGATCTTAATACGCCACCAAATAATCAGTATAAAGACCACATTTTGAGTGTGGCTAGAATAGAAGGTAGAAAAAATCAGTTGAATGTTATTAAGGCAATAAAAAAAACAGATTTTTCACTTACAATTATCGGTAAACCGTCTCCTAATCATTTAGCCTACTTTGAAACTTGTAAAAAGGAAGCAAGCTCTTCAGACAAAATTGGATTTATTTCTCACATTAACCAATCTAAACTTGCATCTATTTATAGAGCTTCTAAAGTACACGTTTTGGCTAGTTGGTTTGAAACTGCTGGACTAAGCACGATGGAAGCAGCATTGTTAGGTGCAAATATCGTAATAACTGACAAAGGTGATACCAGGGATTATTTTAAAGATTATGCTTTCTATTGTCAACCAGATAATATTGAATCGATTACTCAAAGTATTAAATCAGCATATCATGCTCCTTATTCCGAAGAACTAAAAAATCTTATTTTAAACGATTATACATGGCCAAAAGCAGCTGAAAAAACACTTAAAGTTTATAAGGATATCTTAAAAGTATAAGTAAAAAGTATTATTAGTCATTTACTCGCCATTGAATTATTCGAATAGTAATATCAATTTAGAATTAATATTACTTCGAAAAACCCCTGTTTATTTACTCGTTTAAAGTTGAAGAGAGCTAGGTATTTATTAAAACAAATCTTTTAATAATCTATTTTTAAATGCTATTGAAAAACTGTGACTTTCACAATATTAATTAATACTTTTTCAATAATAATTCTATTGCATTAATGTAATTCAGTTAAGGTTATTACTAAAAATTCGGCCTAGTATTAAAGCTAGTAGAAATCAAGCTCTCAAGTAATTAAATTTCATGCTCAATAATTCAGATAGAGATATAATTTTTTATTTAAGAAAACGCCTAGGCAAGTAGAATAATAATAATTAAATATGCAATGTTCCTAACTTTAAAATTAGATGCTGGGAAAAGGAAAATATTCCTAAACTATTTTTTAAATAGATTATTTCGTGATAAAATCGAAATAAAGATTACGAATTAAAGTTATTAAACGGTAATAAAAGATGTTTTGATTTTTAAATAGAAAATAAATTGTTTAAATAGATCAAACATCAATAAGCAATGTCTTTTATCTAAAATGTAAAATAGTTTGGACAGAGGTAGTTAATATTCATGCTACTATTTAAATGTTGTAGTTTTTTTAAAATTTGAAATGCATATAGGAATAATTGGAACAAGGGGAATACCGAATCATTATGGTGGTTTTGAGCAGTTTGCTGAATATTTGTCATTAGGTCTGGCTAAGGCTGGGTTTGAAGTTTCAGTTTATAATTCTCATAACCATCCATATCAAAAGTCTACTTGGAATGGGGTTAATATTATTCATTGTTTTGATCCAGAGAAAAGGATGGGCACAATTGGTCAATTTGTGTATGATTTAAATTGTATTTTAAGCTGCAGAAGAAAATCATTTGATATTATTCTGCAGCTTGGATATACCAGTAGTTCGGTTTGGAGTAAGTTATTACCCACAAAAAAGAGTATTGTAACTACTAATATGGATGGATTAGAATGGAAGAGAACGAAATACTCTAAACATGTTCAAAGATTTTTGTTGTATGCTGAAGAACTTGCTGTTAGATACAGTCACCATTTGATTTCAGATTCAATGGGGATTAAGAAATACTTGAAAGATAAGTACAACGTTTCCTCTACTTACATTCCCTACGGTGCAAATATATTTAATAGCCCTTTGGCAGAAATCTTAAATGAATATGGAGTTGATCCTTTTAAATACAATTTACTTATTGCCAGATTAGAACCGGAAAACAGTATAGAAATTATTTTAGACGGAGTAGTAAAATCAAAGAATAATAAACCTTTTCTGGTTGTTGGTAATCATAATACTACCTATGGAAACTATTTAAAAAACAAATTTACGCCGCATTCTTATATCAAATTCATTGGGGGCGTTTACAATATTGATAAATTAAATAATCTTAGGTATTATTCCAATCTTTATCTTCATGGTCATACGGTAGGAGGAACTAACCCATCCTTGCTAGAAGCTATGGCGTCTAGCGCACTTATATGTGCCCATAATAATGTTTTTAACAAGTCTATTTTAGGTGAAGACGCTTTCTACTTTTTGAATGTTGACCAAGTATCGGAATATGTTTCAGTACTTGAAAAGCAAGTTGAACAAAACTTACAAAAAATAGAACACAATAGGAAAAAGATAAAGCAAATCTATTCCTGGCCAATTGTTATTAATGAGTACATCCAACATTTCAAATTGATCGCGTCTTAGTGTAAACTTGTATTTTCATTATAAACAAGATTAGAGGAAATAGCAAGGAAAAAAATAATGAAAGAATAGGAGTATATAATGATTTTACCATAAATCTATGAAAGGTGCTTCCTCATATTGTAGCTTTTTAACAATGATTGCAATCTTTGTTCCTAAAAATCTTTCTTCTTGTAAACTCGCCATCTTCCCTTTTTCTGCTTTCTTAATGCTAAATTGCCACAACGAAATAGTTGGGTCTCTTTTTTTACCATTTTGTTCGAATTATCCGAGCAACTGTTTTTTGGTTAAATATGAAGACAAATACTGTTTATCCTATCCTTGTCACTAGTAAGTAGTAGGCTGAGTTGAATAACCTTAATTGCGAAAAACAAAACTTAAAATATTTCTTCTTTAACTGCCATCTGGTAGCATTGCAGACTCCATTACCTTGGAATAATTATTCAATTCTGATTGAAAGGTAACTTAACTAACAACGTTGGGTTTTTAAAACCAACAACATATTTTAATAATAAAAACTTTAAAGTTTCATTTATAATTTCTATTATTGTAATCGTATTGTTAAATAACCAAAAATAGTAACTGTGAGAAAAATTTACTTATCCCTAATTACCGCTCTGTTAGTAGTTAGTACCACAAAGGCCCAGTTGAATTATAAATTGGCTTCGTTTGGGGGCACTTATACTGACCTTGTTGGCGGTACTGTCGCTCCCCTTACAAGAGATAATTACGCAGACCCAAATGTAACCATAAGAGATGAAGGGTTTTCAAATGATCTTCCTATCGGTTTTACATTAAATTATAATGGGCAGGATTATACAACCATTAGTGTTAATACAAACGGTATAGCGTCTTTTCTGCCTTTTGCACCAATCACAGATGAAGCTACTCAAGATTACTATACTCCCGATTTAACTAATGGCCCTGGTGGTCCATTGTTAAACCGGCCAGTTCTTGCCCCTTTATGGGATGATCTTGATTTATTTTCTGCAAATGGTATCACTTACAAGACCGAAGGTACAGCCCCTAATCGGGTAATGACAATACAATGGGATAGGGTGTATTGGACCTTAACCTCCAGCGGTACCGAAGCAATCTCATTTCAAATAAAATTGTATGAGTCTTCAAATATTGTTGAGTTTGTATATAAACAGCTTTCCGGAGCGGTTTCTAACGCAGCAGCATCTATTGGTATTACTGCAACCGGTACCGGTGCAGGTAATTTTTTAGCGCTAAGTAATTCCTCTGCAACTGCAACTGCAAGTTCTACTACAGATGTCTTTGATATAAACACTAAGCCGGCAACAGGGCAGGTATACAGATTTTCTCCAATGGCAGCAGGAGTTGTTAGTAAAATAAACTACCACTTCTCGGCTAGAGCTGGTAGCTATGCTGACTTAACTGGCGCAACAACAGCTACACTGATCGCATCTAATCCAAATATGCCGACAAGAGATGTTAAAGACGAGGGTTATGCTAACGGCTTACCTATTGACTTCACATTTAAATACAATGGTTTAGACTATAATAATTTAAGTGCTAATACAAATGGTTTTGCTTCTTTGGAAAACCAAGTGCCTATATTAGATGATGCTACTTACGATTATTACACACCTGATCTTGCAAATGGTCCTTACGCTCCGGTTAATGTAAGACCAATACTTGCGCCTCTTTGGGACGATCATGATTTATTTTCTAGTGGGGGTATATCATTTAAAACAGATGGTACGGCGCCAAATAGAGTATTTACAGTTCAATGGGATAAAGTATATTGGGATGTAACAACAACCGGCAGCCCTTCTATTTCTTTCCAGTTGAAGTTGTATGAAACTACCAATGTTATTCAGTTCCAATACAAAACGTTGTCGGGCACTGTTCCGGCTACTGCTGCTGCCGAAATTGGTATTTCAGCTATAGACTTTGGGTCTGGTAACTATCTTTCTTTAAACAATATATCTGCTTCACCTACTGCCAGTTATACGAATGAGACTTTCGATTTGAATCAAAAACCTGCGAACGGGCAGATTTACGAATTTACCCCAATAACTACTTTCTATTCAAAAGCTACCGGTAGTCTTACTGCTTTAAGTACATGGGGTTCTAACCCTGATGGTTCTGGAAATGCGCCCTTAAATTTTACTGATTATCATCAACAATTCAACCTTTTTAATCGTACTGGTTTTGTTGATTTGTCTTTTGGAGATCCATTAGAAATGGGAGGCCAACTTAACTTCGGTGAAAATCAGCAGGTAGACGCGCTTAACTTAATTTTAAAATCTTATCCCACTTATACCGGAAGTATTGGACCTATCCCAAGTTCAACTACTTTTACTGATCCAACATTGACAGTTGAACGATATATGACTTCCTTAAATAATAGGGCATATCGTTTGTTATCTTCAACTGTATCTACAACAACTAGTATTTTTGACAACTGGCAGGAAGGAGGAAATGCTCCGGTAGCTAGTGGTCTTGGAATTACTTATGGTACACATATAACAGGAAGTCAAACAGGCGCAAATGGCTTTGATGCAACCCAAACAGGTCAGCCCTCCTTATTTACTTACGATCAGTTTCAACCCCAATTACTATTCTATCCGGCTTCAAAAAATCTTCGACTGCTGCTCCTTCTTTTAAAAACTCGGGATTAGACGCAACATCAAAGTCTAAATCCGCATTTCGTTCCTGAAGCGCAGAGGCAATGCTTGCTTTGACTTTTTTTGCAGTGCCTACAGGAACAGTACTTTTTGTAACCACGATAATATAATCGTCCATGCAGCTACCAATTGTGTCTGCTACCTGTAATACATATCTTAAATCTGCAGAACCATCTTCCCCCGGCGGTGTCCCTACTGCGATAAACGCTACTTGTGCACCTTTTACAGCTTCAGACAAAGTAGTTGAAAATTGAAGTCTACCCTTCTCATAATTGCTTTTTACAATTACATCAAGCCCAGGTTCAAAAATAGGAAGTATCCCCTTTTTAAGATTTTCAATCTTTTGTTCATTCACATCAACACAAATCACCTCAACTCCGACTTCGGCAAGGCATGCACCAGTTACGAGACCAACATAACCCGTCCCCACAATAACGATTTTCATACTTTAATAGATAATTTTTTTGTTAAACCGTTTAAGTAACCATTTAGAAAGCATTATCGTCACCTCTTATGCTTTTATACACAGTTAAAACTATAATTCTTAAATCAAGCCACATACTCCAATTCTCCATATACCAAATATCGTGTTCTATTCTGCCCCTTAAATCCCTTTTCTTCTTTATTTCTCCACGATAACCGTTTATCTGTGCCCAACCAGTAACACCGGGCTTCACATAATGTCGTATCATATAGTGATTCAACATTTGAGAATACTCTTCGGTATGTTTCAGCATATGAGGTCTGGGACCAACCACGGACATTTCACTTCGAAAAACATTTAAAAACTGCGGTAACTCATCCAGGTTTGATTTACGTAAAAACTTTCCCAATCTAGTGAAACGATCGTCGTCTCTTGTTACCTGCTTGTTGTTTGCCTCCTTATTTACCTTTAAGCTTCTAAATTTGTAACAGAGAAATGGACGATTGTTCTTTCCCGATCTTAATTGCGTAAAAAAAACAGGTCCTCTCGAATCTATTTTAATTAAAATAGCTATTAGAGGAACAAGCCAGGATAAAATAAAGAAAATAATAAAAACACTAAAAACAATGTCAAAGCATCTTTTCTTGATTTGACTGTCCAGGTTCTCCAGGGGTTCAGTGCGAAGAGAAAGTATCGGGATGTTTCGTGCAAAGTCTATGTGTACTTTGCGATTTATAAACATTCTAAAATCTGGCACAAATTTGAAACGGATAAAATTAGTCTCGGCATCATGCGCTAATTCATAAATATTTAAATTTTTCTCCGGAGAAACTGTTGAATATATCTCAGCAACGTCATGCTTAACAGCATAAGAAACGCTTTCATTTATTCTTCCAAGAATTGGGAAGTCTGTCGTTTCAAAAATAGTACTTCCGTCTTCAAAATATCCTATTACTAACAAGGTTTTATTAAACCTAACAAAATTTTCAACGAGCTTTTTTGCCAAATCATTATACCCAATAATGATAACCTTTTTATTGAGAGGATATTGCTTTCTCAAATAATAGGCTGCGCCGAGATACAAACCACGACTAATTAAAATTGTAGTTCCAAAGCCAATAAAGATTAGTATAACAAATAATCTTGAGTAACTGAAATTATACAGAAATATAGCTAGTAGCGATATCCCAAAAAACAAAAAAAATGAAACTACAGAGCGCTTAAAAAAATTGTCGTAGCTGTAGTGTTTACCAATATAAAGCGCGGTTATATAAGCGCAAGTAATCCATGCTGCGTTATTTATTAAAAAAAGAACAACATACTCACGTGAACCTGGAACATTTTGCATTAATAGGATCAGGACAAAATGAACCATGTTAAGGCAAAGGAGATCAAAAACAGCAAAGGAGAATCTAAAAAGATTACTTGACCGGCTATTCATATTGGCCGCAATTATACGAAATAAAAATATTACGTCGCTTTTTTAAGATAAGTATATCCCAATGAGTGGTTATCAAAGAGATACGACGAGGGTCTTGCAACAGGTTTAAGTAGATAAAAATTAATTTAAAAGATATAAAAAGTAGAACTAGAAATAAAATAAACGAAGGCACATATTATTTTAACTTCATTAAATATTCGCCATAACCACTTTTCTTATAATTTTCTGCAATTTTTTGTAACCCTTCAAAACTTAAAAATCCCATTCTAAATGCAACCTCCTCAATACATCCAATTTTTTGACCCTGCCTTTTTTCAATTACTCTCACAAATTCTGTTGCGTCGCTTAATGAATCAAAGGTACCTGTATCTAACCATGCGGTTCCTCTATCCATTACACCAACATTAAGTTGATCCCTTTCAAGATAAACTCGATTAACGTCTGTTATTTCATATTCTCCTCTTACTGACGGTTTTATGTTTCCCGCAATTTCAACCACCGTGTTATCATAGAAGTACAAGCCCGGTACTGCATAATTAGATTTTGGACTGACAGGCTTTTCTTCGATACTTATTGCTTTAAAATTGTCATCAAATTCAACAACCCCATATCTCTCGGGGTCTGCCACCTCGTAAGCAAAGACCGCAGCGCCCTCGACGTTATTAAAAGATTGAACAAGACGACTAAAGCCACTACCATAAAAAATGTTATCCCCTAAAATGAGTGCAACCTTGTCCATACCGATAAAATCTTTACCTATTACAAATGCTTGTGCAAGTCCGTTTGGAACAGGTTGAGTAGCAAAAGAAAAGCTACATCCTAACTCTGCGCCATTCCCTAATAATTTCTGAAATTGTATGCTGTCTTCAGGCGTGGTAATTATTAAAATCTCTTGAATACCCGCAAGTAATAATACCGAAATTGGATAGTATATCATGGGCTTATCATAAACAGGCATTAGCTGCTTACTTATACCTTTTGTTATCGGATAGAGGCGAGTACCAGAGCCACCTGCTAATATTATTCCCCTCATAATGACTAAACTTGTTTGCTTCGTTTAAAAAATACTCGTAACACTCCTACAGGAAATAAGAATTTTTCATATAAAAATTTGGAAGTAGCAAATCTTTTTCTGATACCAACAATTGGTCCTCTGGCATTTGCCAATTAATATTAATAAAAGGATCGTTATATTTAATGCCACCTTCAGCAGCCTTATTATAGAAGTTGTCGCATTTATAAACAAAATCTACTTCATCACTCAATACAACGAAACCATGACCGAAGCCACGAGGGACAAAAAGTTGCGTTTTTGATGTGTCAGAGAGAATAGCCGAAAAATATTTCCCAAATGTCGGAGAAGACTTTCTCAAATCTACTGCTACGTCCAGTACCCGACCCTTTACTACCCTAACCAATTTTGCCTGTGCAAATTCACCTATCTGAAAGTGTATTCCACGAAGCACACCTTTAGTACTATGACTTTGATTGTCCTGTACAAATGTCATATACTTACCCGTCAATTTACAAAAACGATCTGCATTGAAACTTTCAAAAAAATAACCACGGTCATCATCGAAAACAGTATCATGAATAAGTAAGCAATCTCTCAAATTAGTTTCTTCAATTTTCATAAATTATAGTTCAGTGCTACGTTTAGCGTGACAACTTTTCATTAAAATCGTAAAAGTCAAACTATTATCTGTTCGAATACATATTACTGTAATATTTTTGATAGTTCCCTGAAGTAACGTTGTTTAACCAGTTTTTATTGTTTAGGAACCAGTCGATCGTTTCATCTAATCCCTGTTCAAAGGTAACTGAAGGAGACCAACCCAACTCTCGATTAATTTTAGAAGCATCTATAGCATAACGTCGATCATGGCCGGGACGATCTTTTATGTAAGTAATTAAATTCTCGCTTGTACCGGCGCTATTTCCTAATTTATCGTCCATCTGCTTACAAAGCAACTTCACCAAATCTATATTTTTCCATTCATTAAATCCACCGATGTTATAGGTTTCTCCACTGTTGCCCGAGTGAAAAACTGTATCTATTGCAACTGCATGATCCTTAACATATAACCAATCCCGGGTATATAACCCGTCTCCGTAGATAGGAAGAGGTTTTTTGTTTATAATATTATTAATAAAGAGCGGTATCAGCTTTTCAGGAAAATGGAAAGGGCCATAGTTATTTGAACAGTTGGAAATAACAAATGGAAGACCATACGTTTCTCCATAAGCCCTTACAAAATGGTCTGAAGAAGCTTTACTGGCGGAATAGGGGGAATTCGGGTGATAAGGCGTTGTCTCAGTGAATAATCCAATACTATCAAGTGCTCCATATACTTCGTCAGTTGAAACGTGATAAAACAAATGTTCGGAACTGTTTGCTTTCCAAAAACTCTTTGCTATGTTCAGTAAATTAACGGTACCAACAATATTTGTATAAACAAAATCAAGTGGAGTTTCAATCGACCTGTCAACATGAGATTCTGCAGCCAGATGAATAACATCTGTTACCTTATGTTCGGTAAATACCCTTTCAAGTTCGTTGACGTTCAATATATTGACCTTTTCAAAACAATAGTTTGACGATGAATCTATGTCCGCTAAATTTTCCAAATTACCAGCATATGTAAGGGCATCAAGGTTTATTATTTTGTACTCCGGGTATTTTGTCACAAACAATCTCACAACATGAGAACCAATAAAACCTGCGCCGCCTGTAATAACAATACTTTTCATTTGTATCTATGTTCTTTTTTGATATGCAAAATAATGAATCTTCAGCTTTGTCTTATTTTTAATAGAAGATGCTTTAAGTATAAATGTACAAGGCAGTGACACCAGACTGTTGCTATGAGCAATAGTTAGAAACAAAAGAATAGTAAAGGTCAAAAACTACTACTAGTTGCATTATCAATCTAAGTCAATCTTAAAAGCTTCTTGCAATAAAAAAAGGATTGAGAGGTTTCCCTTCAATCCTTCAATTTTTACGACTATTTTTTAGCCCTTTATTTATCTAAAGAATCAGTGTTCTTTTTTTTCTTTTTATCGTTAAATTTTTTAACTCCATATCCTACCCCAGCGGCGAGAAGAATTGAAAGACCGCCGTCAATTGGAACATCTACGTCAACCGTATCACCTGGAAGAGGAGCTTGTGCATGAACTAATACTGGTAGAAACAAGGCAAGACAAATGGCGATTAACGGATAAATTATTTTTGTTTTCATAATTGATAATATAATTAGTCTTGAATTAATAATTGTTGTGTGACAGTTTTGCCTTCACCTTTAATAGTCATCTGGTAGATACCTGCAGAAACACCTGCATTTAATTGAAGTTTTTGCGTTGCAGAAACTCCATCATGCTGCAATGTTCTGCTGTACACTTCCTGGCCGACATTGTTCAAAATGGTTACCTTGTATTTACCTTTCACAAGATTGTTGCATAGTAGATTAACTACGTTTCCTTTTATCGGATTAGGGTAAGCAGTAATATTATCTTTACCATTGCCAATATTCACTTTTACAATACTGCTGTAAGCTATACTACCGTTTTTGCTAACCGAACGTATCCGATAAAAATTAGAACCGATAACTGGGTTGGCATCAAACAGGTTATAGTTACTAAGAGTAGTACTATTACCACGTGAAGTAACACTTCCGGCTTTGTCAAACAATTGACCGGCAGAAGACTTCTCTACTTCATAATGGTCAATATCAATTTCAGTAGCAGTACTCCATTCAACCTGGATACCACTACCCTTTTGATAAGCCTTAACATTTGTAAGTTCTAAAGGCAAAGTTGCCGCCTGGCCAAAGACAACTGAGAAGCGGCTAGCGGCAGATGAAGCAGCATTAGCATCTACAGTAAACGGAATAACAGTTAAAGCGTTCAGACTAATTGGTGAAATGCTCCCTGTGTAATTGTCTTTTAAGAAAGCTTTTAACGTAGTGCCAAAGCTTCCCGGCGCAAACTGCCATTCGTATTGCTGTGCTTTTAATTTAGATACA
>Ga0181463_1000510_pt1 | contig 11078 bp, 13 predicted proteins | sample InSIn1gowninarea_FD_119071 | JGI IMG/M metagenome (GOLD analysis project Ga0181463, IMG submission 119071) | Clean room microbial communities from NASA Spacecraft Assembly Facility at Jet Propulsion Laboratory, Pasadena, California, USA -... ... | reverse complement strand
CATTGGCAGTAATCTTCATACGTATAATTAGGTAATATTTTATAGGCTGAGCTCATAGCTTAAAATTACACAATATTCTCTGATGCCAATAGCACTTGCCACGCTTCCGCTACTTTTCCTTCCTCTAATAACTTAGCGGCATATTGATGCACTTCCCTTTCCATTTCGGCAGGATTTACAGAAAAATACTGCACAATATTTTTTAAATGTTCATCATCAAAGGCCGGATTAACCGTAGGCAATTCATGCACGTTGGCTAATTGCCCTAATTGATTGCCGGTAAGCAATTTACTGTTTCGTATGCTATGAGGCAGGGCATCCATACCTATCCCTAATTGAGTGTTAGGCTTTGCCACCTGAAATAAATTTTCGGGTGTTACTTTGCAATACCAATCTCCGCCCAACCTTGCTACTAACGCTATTTTTGTCTGATCTATTTTACCCTCTGCTGTAAAAAAGTGTTTCTTGATTTTGCTCCGTCCTTAGTAGTTGAAATTTTATCCCCGGCCACAGCATTAAAAGACCGGCACACTAAGTATGAAATTTATCAGCAGCAGCAAATTCCTTATTACTTAATTGTTGACATTGATAGTAAAAAAGTAGAAGTACATAAGCTTGAAAGCGAAAATACTTATATAAAACAAGAGGTTAACCAACAGGAGCCTTTTACTTTTTCTTTGACTGATTGCCAATTTACTATTGTGTTTGATGCTATATGGAGTTAATAAAAAGGGTAGTTTAATTAAAGTTGACCATTCTGTGTAACAACCTTACAAAAGCTAATATCGGTTTGTTCCTGCTGTTTCCCTAAGCTATTTCCCTATCATGGCTTACTTTTGCGCAATAAGTTTTAAAGATGAATACACCGCATTTATCAGAGCAGGAGTTACTCAGACGCGAAAAAATGGCCGAATTGCAGAAATTAGGTATTGATCCTTATCCTGCTGCCTTATATCCCGTAGATAGTTATTCCACCGTAATTAAAAGCACCTTTACGGATGATAATAAAAGTGAGTTTGAAAACGTATGCCTTGCCGGACGTATTATGAGCCGCCGGGATATGGGTAAAGCAAGCTTTACCGAACTGCAGGATTCTCACGGACGTATTCAACTATATATACGTAAAGATGATTTAGTTAAAGGAGAAGACAGTAGCTTGTATGATATAGTATGGAAAAAGTTAGTGGATATTGGCGACTTTGTTGGCGTAAAAGGCTTTGTGTTCAGAACTAAAATGGGCGAAATATCCATCCATGTAAAAGAATTTACTTTTTTAGCCAAATCATTACGTCCGCTGCCTATTGTAAAAGAAGCAGAAGGCGTAACTTATGATGCCGTAACCGATCCCGAATTTAAATACCGTCAGCGCTATGCTGATTTGGTAATTAACCCATCCATAAAAGAAACCTTTGTAAAGCGTTCAAAACTTATCAACTCCATTCGTGATTTTTTAAACAGTCACGGTGCCTTGGAAGTAGATACGCCGGTTTTACAAAGTATTCCGGGTGGGGCCGCAGCACGTCCTTTTATCACGCATCATAATGCTTTAGACGTACCTTTTTATTTGCGTATTGCCAATGAACTGTATCTAAAACGGTTAATTGTAGGCGGATTTGATTGGGTATATGAGTTTAGCCGTAATTTCAGAAACGAAGGAATGGACAGAACGCATAATCCTGAATTTACCATTTTAGAATTTTATACCGCTTATAAAGATTACTTATGGATGATGAATGTAACAGAACGCTTATTGGAAAAGGCGGCTGTTGATGTATGCGGCAAAACTGATGTTCCGGTAGGTGATAAAACAATATCATTTGAAGCTCCCTTTAAACGCATTAGCATATATGATGCTATACAGGAGCATACGGGTTATGATGTAAGTACAATGGACGAAACCCGTTTAGCTAATGTATGCCGTGAATTAGGTATTGAAGTAGATGCCTCTATGGGTAAAGGAAAGTTGATTGATGAACTATTTGGCGAAAAGTGTGAACATCATTATGTGCAGCCTACTTTCATTATTGACTATCCGGTAGAAATGAGTCCGCTTACCAAAAAGCACAGAAGTAAATTAGGATTGGTTGAGCGTTTTGAGCTAATCATTAACGGCAAAGAAATAGCCAATGCTTACAGTGAGTTAAACGACCCAATTGATCAGCGGGAACGTTTTGAAGAACAGGTACGCTTAATGGAACGGGGCGATGTGGAAGCGATGTATATTGACTATGACTTTCTGCGTGCCTTAGAATATGGTATGCCGCCAACCTCCGGTATCGGAATTGGCATTGACCGGTTGTGTATGTTGTTAACCAATCAGCCTTCTATACAAGATGTGCTGCTGTTCCCACAAATGCGACCTGAAAAATTCGGGAATGGTGATGGTAATGAGGATAATGATAAGAATGATAGGGATAACAAAGAATAACGGTAGCAGGCTATATGCCATTAAGTTCTTATGTTGTTATAGTAAGTTGCTTAACCTAAAATATAACTTCTTACTTTTTATATGAAAGTAACTGGCTTCTCTTTTATTAAAAATGCTGTAAAGTTTCAATATCCTATTGTTGAAGCTTTACAGTCTATACTTCCGTTATGTGATGAAGTAGTGGTAGCCGTAGGTAAATCGGAAGATAATACAAGAGAATTGGTGGCAGCTATTGATCCACAAAAAATAAAAATTATTGATACCGTTTGGGATGATAGTTTACGGGAAGAAGGCCGGGTATTAGCTGTAGAAACAGACAAAGCATTTCAGGCTATTGGTAAGGATAGTGATTGGTGCTTTTATATACAAGGCGACGAAGTATTGCATGACCAATACTATGACGATGTGTACAAGAACATGCAGCGTTGGAAAGACGCAAAAAACGTGGACGGCTTATTATTTAAGTATCGGCATTTTTACGGCTCTTATGATTACTTAGGGGCCTCCTCCAAATGGTACCGGCATGAGATACGGGTTATTAAAAATGATAAAAGTATTTATGCCTATAGAGATGCACAGGGTTTTAGAAAAGGAAATAATCAAAAGCTGAGAGTAAAGCCCTTAGACGCCTACATTCATCACTACGGTTGGGTACGGGAGCCGAAAGCTATGCAGGCAAAGGCAAACGATTTTGGCCGGCATTGGAGCGGCGATAACTGGAAAGAAGACGAAAAAGTATATACCGGCGATTTTGATTATTCTAAAATTGATGCTTTAGAAAGATATACCGGCAGCCATCCTAAAGTTATGCAGCAACGCATACAGGCCGCTAACTGGAAGTTTGATTTCGATTTGTCCTACAATAAAATTACTATTAAGGAAAAGGCTAAGAATATTGTAGAAAAGCTAACCGGCAAAAGACCGTTTGATTACAAGAATTATATTATAGTGTAAATAAAGAAATAAAGTAGTTTGATAACAGTTGCTGCTTATAAAAATAGAATTTAAAGAGTAAATTTGGGTAGATGCTACAATATTACTGTTAAGTGCAATTTTTTGCAGACATTATAAAAGTAAAAAATGGAGGTAAAGGATATTTTTTTTAGCGTTGGAATAGTATCTTCATTGATAATAGGTTTGTTTACTTTATCGTTAGGATTTAAGAACCGAAGAAATACTTTAAGAGAACATTTATACAAAGAACAAATTTCTTTTTTTTCAAAGTTTCTACTGAATGTTAATAAACTAAATTTTGAGATTGAAAGTCTAATAAATAACACTTCGAAGAGGCAATCCAATAATTTTTATGAAATCTTAGAAACTGTCAGTTATGACTATTATAATTATGAATTCTTAATTCCGAATAATATTTCGGGATTGATACATAATCTGATTTTTAAAAGCAATCAGTTTTACACGAGTTTTTTATCCATGGATGAAGAAAGAATTAGAAAAACATATTCAACTTATTTTACGTCTTATACCGACATTTTGAATAACATAAAAGAATTCATTGGCACAAATGAGCTTTCACAAGAAAACAAGTTACTTCATTCTAAAAGGGATAAGAAATCTATGAACAATATTTTAAAGTTATTGGTAGAAGTTTCGGGGAAAGTAGCTGGACATTTGTAGAGTGAAGAAAGAGAGGTGATGCAAATCGTAACTGCTCATTACGAATCATTTAAAAAGAAATGGAGAATACTTTGATTAATAATTATGATGCTATTGAAAAAATTATATACGAAGAGGGTTTACGTATTGAAGCAGTGGATATTCATCCGGAATTGGATACAATGCTTATCTTATTAAATACAAAAGCTGTGTTACATCAACGGTTATCTGCATACCCCCGGCTACATAAAGCTGATACAGTAGCACTACTTCAATACCAATTTATTGGTAATGGCACAGGAATCTACTGGCTACTGTTGGATGAAGATTTAAGCCTGAAAGGTTTTTTACAGGATGAGTTAAGAGAGATAGTAAGAGGTAAAAATGCTATTGGAGTATAAATTTATGAACGGTATAGCATGAAATAAAAGCAATAGATTTTACTTCTCTATCCCCTCATAAATTCTGACACAGGTATCAAACAAATAAATCAGGATATAATTTATTTCCGGGGGTAACTGCGTATTTATCAAAGTCGGTTATGCCTTCTTTTTGCAGTACTTCTTCATCAATAAAAAAATTACCGCTGCAACTATCAGCCGGTTGTTTTAAAATAGCATAAGTTGCATCGGCTACAATTTCAGGAGTACGGCTCATTTGCATCAATATATCGCCACCTAAAATATTTTGCACGGCGGCAGTGGCAATCGTTGTTTTAGGCCAAAGGGCATTAACGGCAATATGATAGGGTTTTAATTCTTCCGCTAACCCTAAAACTACCATACTCATTCCATACTTGCTCATGGTATAAGCTAAGTGTTTGGCAAACCATTTAGCCTCTAAATTTAAAGGTGGAGAAAGGTTAAGAATATGGGCATTCGTAGATTGTTTAAGAAAAGGAATACAAGCCTTAGACATTAAAAAAGTACCACGTACATTGATACTATGCATTAAATCAAACCGTTTAGCTTCTGTGGCTTCGGTAGAGGTTAAGCTGATAGCAGAAGCATTGTTAATTAAAATATCAATACCACCAAAAGTATCAACGGTTTTATTAACAGCAGTCTGTATCTGTTCTTCAAAACGAATATCAGTTTGAATGGGCAACGCTTTTACTCCATATTGCTCAATCTCTTCAGCAGTGGAGAAAATAGTGCCTTCCAGTTTGGCCTGTGGTTCAATAGTTTTTGCTGCAATAGCAATATTAGCCCCTTCGCTTGCTAACTTAATAGCAATCGCTTTCCCAATACCCCGGCTACCGCCAGTTATCAGTACCGTTTTGTTTTGTAATGTTTTAGCCAAAGTTTTTTATTTAATAGGGTAATGTATAGAAAAGGTAAGCATTATTTATACAGAATGATAACCCTTATAGCTACACTAATAAAATTATTATTTACAACTTACCCCAAGCTATCAATATTAATTGCTATCAGCCTGGCGGAGGAAGAAGGCAAAAAACTTCTTTTTAAGGCATTTTCAGAAATTTAAACAGGGCCTGATGGCATTACTTACCTGCTATCCGGGTAGTATCTATCCAATAGCCCCATATAATTAAAAGCCATTGCGATAATCCTGCCTTTGCAATTTGGTTAACCGAAGTTGGTACTGGCCCAAACACATTCATTGTATAAATAAAGAGCAGGAAAACTACAAATAGCCATAATGACCAGTTGCCCATTTTGTTTTTTGCTTTAGTAGCAGTTGTATACAGATAAAGGCCAATTGCAAAAAGCAGTACTTCAACTATTACCGCAATGTATTTGAAATTCCACAAGCCCAATCCTGTTTTTATATTGCCGAAAGGTGATAAGGGGAGATCAGGCCGGTGTGTTATCCAGTCTAATGCCCAATGGCTAAACACCAATACGCCTACTACTATGGCACCTTTCCTGTTTCGTTTTAAAGTATAATAAATTACGCCAAATAAAAGGGACCAGCCTACTACTGCAAATAAACTATGAGAGATTGGGTAGTGTATAAAATTAAGTGGCGTAAATACAGTGTTACCTTTTTCAATAGTAACACTTTCATAGCCCGTTAGTAATAAAAATGGCCACAGCAAATCAAGCCGCTGTGCTGCCATAAATAGTGTTCCTAATGAAGGCCTGGTATCAACTTTTTTTGCTGCAAAGGCTGCTGCATAATGACCGATAAACATATAGTTGGTTTTGGTTTCTTTATTTAAAGGCAATAACCTATACAATTACCTACACAGGTAAAGGTATAAAACTTGCTTTTATAGGTAGTCAGATTGAATAACCAGCTTTCGTATTTTTTGTAACGAACATGAAAGCACAAGTGTAATTAATTGAAACGGGTTAGATACGTATAGTGAGGAATATTTGTGAAAGCTGAAAACATGCGTATTTTAGATGTGAGCGGCAATCTTAGAACAACCTTTAAAATTCTACAGACATTAATGATTAATACGGTTTCGGACTTCTTAGAACAATTCAAGCAATATGCACTTAGCAAAATTGAAACTGCAGACAAGGATATAAAACACACCGTGGCAATTGGTGACAACTTTGAAGGATTGACAGCGGAACTTCTTGGTAAAGCCATCTTCAAAGATCTTAATCTAAAAATGGTTGAAAGAAGCTTTATTTATAACGATAGCGGCACAATCAGCGATGAACTTGATTGCCTTTTAGTTGTTGGTGATGGACAAAAGATGTCTTTTGCGAATAGATATAAATATCACATCAAAGATGTAATTGCAGTTATTCAAGTAAAGAAAAACTTATACGCAAATGACATTGATAGTTCGCACCACAACTTACGTTCTATCTTTGAAGTATCAGAACCAAGAGACGCAGAACCGTTTGTAGGCAAGCTTTTCAAAGATGCGTACAAGTTACTAACTTCTAAAGACTTTCCCACTAAAGAAAGGCGAGAACGCTTTAGTGACCGAGAGAACATTATTTATCATTACTTGATGATGGAAGCCTTTCACCCTCTGCGAATAGTATTGGGCTATTATGGCTACACTACAGAATATGGATTGAGAGAGGGATTTGTCAAAAAACTTGAAGAAATTGCAAAAAATGGACCTGTTAGAGGATATAGTCCAGGTAGTTTCCCAAGCTTATACATTTGCGGTAACAGTTCAATTATTAAGAATAATGGTATGCCAATGGGTGTTCCTTTGACTGATACTGAATTTTATTTCCCCGTTCTATTCTCATCTTCAGGGAAGTCAATATATCATCTCCTTGAATTGATATGGACAAGGCTTTCATATAAGTTTGGCATTAGTTCAGGCATCTTCGGTGACGATTACGATTTTGAGGCTGTTCACCCCTTTATATTTTGCAAGGAAAAAAAGATAGGTGATGACAGTTGGGGGTGGGAATTTATGTATCATCCATTGACAAGAAAACAGCTTTCAACACCCTTAGTTGCCAAACCTTGGACACCGGCAGAAGTGGACAAAACACAATATACATTTCTTTATATTTTAAGTAGGGCTAAGACTGTAGACATTGATACTGATAAGGAGTTTAAGAAGTTTATTGAGGATAATGCACTGAATGCAGACGAGTTTATAAAGGGTCTTTTAGAGACAAGGCTTATATATATTGACGAAGGGAAGGTTGGCTTATTGGTAGACGAATTTTATACTGTAGTTTCCCCTAACGGAAAAGTATATGCAGGTGAAAATAAAAGTGGTGAAATGACAAACTACTTTTTAAAGAAATCGGCAGCAGATAAAAACAAACAACAAGGCAGTCGCTAATATTGGCTTACTACTATGCCGACAGACGAAACGCTGTTCGGCAGTAGAACAAATTCTGTACATTAGTTCTTTATTCGGCTTCAGTTGCCTAGCCGACGAACCACAAAATATCGGCACAGCAGCAACACTTTAACGTTAGCTAAAATCTACAACAAAAACTTTTATAACACTTTATGGCTATAACTTATCGCTTAGATGTTACACCGGCAACAGAACAAATTATCAACGTTTATAAAAGCTCCGGCATTAACAGGCCTGTTGAGGATGAAAAAAGAATTAAAAAAAATGTACGACCATGCTAACCTGATTGTTACGGCCTGGAAGGATAATGAACTGGTTGGCATAGCAAGGGCATTGACTGATTTTTGCTATTGTTGTTACCTGTCAGATTTGGCGGTTAGTAAACAATATCAAAAACAGGGAGTTGGAAAAAGATTAATAGAATTGACAAAAGAAAAGATTGGCAATCAGTCTATGCTATTGCTTCTTTCGGCACCTGCTGCAATGGACTATTATCCTAAAGTTGGCCTGCAAAAAGTAGAGAATGGGTTCATTATTAAACGTAGTGAATAATTGGTTTTTATGAAAATGTTAGTAACAGGAGGTACAGGCACGCCTGGGCGAGAGATGGTTCATCAATTACCGGCACTGTACTATCATTTATTAAATATTAGCATATTAGCAGGACAAAGGCTTTCTGCTTACTAAAAGGAGAAAGCAAGGCATTAATTAACAGCAGGTAAATAAAGATGCACTTCAAATTCCTTTACTGCTTAATTCCCGTTTGTTAAGTACTATATATGCGGGCAGGCATCTTTCTTTTGTTAGCCGTTTTTTGCCCCCCAAGCCATTGCATAATAAGCTATACCAATACACTTGGCTTTAGTTTCTCTCCTTACTTGAAAACAAAATAATACGATCATAGGAAGCTACATAATGCAACAGTAATATTACAAGCATAAACCAAAAAAAGGTATCCGCTCCCATATCTTTTAACATCCATAAAGCCGATCCAAAAAATAAGGCTTCTATCAGTAACCTGATAATTCCACTTACTGCAACAGGGGCAGGGCCGGGGTCGTTTGGCACCCGGAAAACGCCCCAAACAGTAGCAGCTAATAAGGGTAATAATATGACAAGAAATATTCGTAAAAATCCTTCATGCTTTTGCCAGGCCCACATCCCAAATACAATTAAAGCCGTTATTTCCAGTAGAAACCGTATGGTAAGATTAAGCGGATGATTATTCATAGTGCCATATTATTTACCCAGCCATTCTTTAAACTCCACTACTTTATCTAAGCTCACAAATACTTCTTCCTTCATAGTAGGTATGAGGTCTAATTTAATTCTTCCTTTTGGGTAAACATGAATGTTAGCAATAGCACTAAGCTTCACCATCATCTGCCGGTTAATACGGTAATATAAGGCCGGGTCCCACCCCTAAAGGGGAGCTTTGGAAGAGTTATTACGAATATAGATGTCGTTTACTTAATGTTAGATGCAAATAAAATAGTCTCTGTTTTTAGAGGCTATTTGTATTAATGGGATTATTGTAACTTCTTTATCTACCTGTCCGCTTACTAAAGAAGCTACAATTTAAATGACTCTTGCCAAGCTCCCCTTCAGGGGTTGGGGGCTTTCTTAATCAAAAGATGGGCATAGCTGCATAAATAAGGGGTTGGGTTTTTTAGTAGGAACCTGGTCTTTAGCTGCTCTAAGAAGTTTAGAAGTTTAAACTTTTGATAATAGCTGTGTCCAAAATAACCGGTATAGCATGTTACTTTAAAGCCCACCCTTTTAAACCGGTTAATATTAATTTGAGTAGGGCCAAAGCACCATTTATAATAAGCTTTAAATTTTCCGTGCTTTTCATTACTTCTAAAAGGTTGCAGGGAAAGTAAAAGCCTTTCACTTACAGCATTAGGAACAACCAGATTGGTTAAGGAGGGAAGGCTGGTAGCACATGCAAAAAAGAAAAAAGCACTGCCATTAGGCTTGAGCAGTTTATATACGTTTTCATAAAAGGTTTGTGCTTCTTTTATATGTTCAAGTGTCATTTGGGCAAAGATGAAATCATAGTGCATAGCTACTACAGTAACTGGCTCCTCTAAGTTTATAACTTTCTTTTCGTATCGGTTATCGGCTTTGGATAGCTCTTCTGCCGATACATCAATTACATGATAGTTCAACTTTTGCTTTTTTAAAAAATCAAAGGATAGCAAGGGGTTAGCACCTCCTCCTATTTCTGCAATAGCTGTGTATTTTTCCTGAACAATAAATTGATATACCTGTTCCTTAAAGTCCTCCCATGCACTAACACCGTTTCTGTATATTATTTTCATAGTACACTTAACTCCTTTACAAAATAATACTGCTATTAAATAAACTTAACCAATAGCCCGGTTCAAATCTTCTATCAAATCATCAGCATCTTCAATACCCACGCTTAAACGAATCAGGGAGTCTGTCAATCCGTTTTTAATACGTTCTTCCCGGGGTATAGAAGCATGCGTCATAGAAGCCGGATGGTTAATTAAAGATTCTACCCCGCCTAAACTTTCGGCTAATGCAAATAAATGAGTGGAAGATAATACCCTGACTGCATTTTCCATACTATCATCTTTTAATGTAAAACTCATCATACCGCCAAAATCACGCATTTGCTTTTTAGCAATAGCATAATTGGGATGATCTTCAAAGCCACACCAATACACCCTTTCTACTGCCGGATGATTGCGTAAAAAATGAGCTATCCTTCTTCCGTTCTCGCAATGACGCTGCATACGTACATGCAAGGTTTTAATACCTCTTAATACCAAAAAACAATCCATAGGGCCGGGTACAGCACCACAACTTTTCTGAATAAAAAATAGCTTCTCTCTTAACTCAGCATCATTCATCATTAAAGCACCTTGTATAACGTCGCTATGGCCTCCTAAATATTTGGTGGCTGAATGCATAACCAAATCAGCCCCCATATCTAAAGGATTTTGAAGGTAAGGAGAGGCAAAGGTATTATCTACACAAAGCAAAAGGTTATGCTGTTTTGCAATAGCAGCAACCGCTTCAATATCAGTAATATTCATTAACGGATTGGTAGGTGTTTCAATCCAGATAAGCTTTGTATTTTGATTGATATAAGAGGTGATATTATTGGCCTCCTTCATATCAATATAATGAAACTTAATACCAAACTTTTCAAATATTTTAGTAAACAAACGATAGGTGCCGCCGTACATATCATTACCGGTAATCACTTCATCTCCCGGCGCTAATAATTTAATTACCGCATCG
>Ga0181463_1000138_pt1 | contig 11084 bp, 9 predicted proteins | sample InSIn1gowninarea_FD_119071 | JGI IMG/M metagenome (GOLD analysis project Ga0181463, IMG submission 119071) | Clean room microbial communities from NASA Spacecraft Assembly Facility at Jet Propulsion Laboratory, Pasadena, California, USA -... ... | reverse complement strand
AACTTGAATATCAGAAATTGCGCGGTACTGTAGGTGAAAATAATCCGACTCTAAGGTCGCTGCAACAGCAGATCAATCAGCTGAGACCGGCCATTTCCCAAAATATTGAGAGTCGGCGGCGTACGCTGACAGCAGCCAAGAACAATCTTAATCAGACAAATCAAGGTTATAATTCGATGTTACAGTCTGTTCCGCAAAAGGAGCGCCGACTGTTAGACATCAGCCGTGAACAGGCTACAAAAACCAACATTTACGCGTTCCTTCTTCAGAAAAGAGAAGAAAGTGAGCTTGCTACGGCTTCCACCATGTCAGATCATATGGTAATTGACGATGCAAGAGCAAAAACAACACCGGTCAGTCCTGTTAAATTACTTGTGTTCCTTATTTCAGTCGGCGGATGTCTTGGTATATGCTTCATGTTTATCACGATCAGGGAGTCGTTCAATGGTAAAATACTTTACAGGCATGAAGTTGAATCACGCACTTCGATTCCTATTATCGGCGAGATCGCTTACAATAAGTCCAAAACGCTTATTGAAGCAGGGACAAGAAGTTTTATTGCAGAGGAATTCCGAAGGGTAAGAAATTCCCTTTCGTTCCTTGGCATAGATGCCTCACATAAAAAGATTCTCATTACATCGGGTATCTCGGGTGAAGGAAAAAGCTTTATTTCAGTTAACCTGGCCGTAAGTCTTTCTCTCACAGGCAAAAAAGTCGTCCTCGTAGATATGGACTTGAATAACCCGACTATTGGTAAAATTTTGAACGTTAGCCGGGACATAGGTGTAACAGAATACCTCACTGGTGCCAGCGCCGCTGATGAAGTAATAGGAAAGGTACATGCCTTTGATAACCTGTATTACATTGCTGCAGGAGAGATTCCTGAAAACCCAACTGAGCTCCTGGCAAACGGAAGAGCAGAGGAACTGCTCGATTACCTTAACGGCATGTTTGATGTTATCATTATCGACACATCACCAATTATCCTGGTTACCGACGGATACATCTTATCGCCGCTATGCGATGCTACATTATATGTCGTAAGACACAACTACACGCCGAAAGTTCTTGTAAAAAGAATGGACGCGAATAGCAAAATCAACCCGATAAAAAATCCTGCCATCATATTCAACGGCGTGAAGATGAAAGGATTCTTCAAAAATAATTATGGCTACGGGTACGACTATGTGTATAGTTCTAAATCCAAACGTAAAAAACCGCATAAGCCGTTAGTGAAAAATAAGCGCTGACGCAGGCTTTAATTTTTAATTCAAAACAGCCCTTGCGTGATGGATTTGAATCATCTTTTCATAGATGAACGGGAAAAAGGCACCAGCAGGTTACGGCAATGCCAGTTAGTAATGTTGCGCATGCTGAAGATTCTTGATTATCTGTGCCAGAAGCACGAGGTGGAATATTTCCTTGTCGGAGGTACCTTGCTGGGCAGTGTACGCCATAAAGGTTTCATCCCGTGGGATGACGATCTAGACATTGGAATGACACGCAGTAATTACGAGAAATTTTTAGGACGCTGCGTTCCGGAGCTTCCTGGTGATATTTTCTTTCAAACGCCGGTAACTGATCCAACATTTCCGGCATGTCACCAGGTTGAAGCGAAGCTGCGGGATAAATACAGCACCCTCCATAACCCGCACAATAAGCAGGGCTATCACGACGGCATACAACTCGACATCTTCGTTTACGACCGGTCTTTTTTGCCTTCAAACGTGTTCATTTTTCTGCTTAACAGAACGATGAAATTTTTATATAAAAAGAAGGGAAATGATGGCAGGGCGAAAGCATTGAAGTGGATAGCAAAATATTCGCCGTTACCACTGGTTTACGCCAGCAGTTATATAAGCGGGAGAAAGATGATAAAGCTCGGCGAAAATTTTATCAGGCCTGCAGAGCTTAGCCAGCTTATCCAGGTAGACTTTGAGGACATGAAAACGTACATCCCTGGCGGTTGGCATAAATGCCTGAAAAGGCAATATGGCGACTATATGAAACTGCCTTCCGAAAGCGAGCAAAAGGGTCATCATAGCGTAACGATTGCAGATCCTTTCCATCCCTGCAATCATTCTCAAATACTTATTTGGAAAGGCAGAATAGCTGGACCAAATTAAAAGCACTGGAATTGAAACAAGGAATGAACTATAAGAATGTTTACGTTATCGGGGTGTTCGATCTCTTTCACCGTGGACACATTGAATTTTTGAAAAAGGCCAAAGACCTGGGCGGCCGCCTGATCATAGCCGTCAACGGCGACAATATGGTTGCCGGATACAAGCGGAAACCGGTAATGTCGGAACATGACCGATTGGAGATAATTAAAAACTGCAAGCTGGTTGATGAGGCATTTATTATAAGAGAATACGACAACAAGCCATTTATCGAAAAATATGATGTTGACGTAATAGTTCACGGTAGCGATTGGGAAAGAAATGGCTACCTCGAACAGATCCGTGTAACTGAAGAATATCTTGCCGAGCGTAAAGTTGACCTGGTGTTCGTTCCATACACCTCCGGCGTCAGCACCTCAGGGCTGATCAAGCAGATGGCGGAGAACTATGTTCAAAATTCAAATCTTGTTCATTTACCCAGCATCTTTCAGGTAAATGAAAATATCATCGACAAAGTACCCGACTTTTTGAAACAGCATTCGAACAGGTTTCGCAAGATGCTGGTTGTTTCTGGTAGCACGAGCTCCCGCCAGTACGCAGATATGGTACTTAACACCCTGACAGCCGACCGTTATGAAATAAAAAATAACGATCTGACCACAGTTGAGGACTTGAAGGAATTTTGCTTAACAAACCAGGTGGACCTGGTGATCGGAGTTGGTGGCGGATCAGTTCTTGATACCGTGAAAAGGGTAAGTCTTTTAGCGAAGATTGAAAACTTACTTGTACCAACGACTATTTCAAATGATGGACTCGTATCTCCGATTGCCGTTATAAAAGATTGCAGCGGGCATACACTGAGCTTACCAGGGCGTGCACCTTTCGGCGTTGTTGTAGACATCAATATAATAAGGAATGCGCCGAAAAGATTTTTGCAGGCTGCCGCCGGCGACATCCTGTCGAATATCTCGGCAACGAACGACTGGGTGTTGTCATCAGTAAATACCGGTGAACATATCAATGACCTTGCTTACATGCTAGCGCGCAGTGCCGCGTTTGCCCTTATTCATCACGAATCGAAGGACATAAATAACAGGAACTTTCTGAAGCAGGTGGTGTATTGCCAGATCAACTCCGGCATATCGATGTCGCTTGCAGGAACAAGCCGGCCATGTAGCGGCAGCGAGCACCTGTTAAGTCACGCAATAGACTATGAAGGCCTTTCAGAAGATACATTGCATGGGTACCAGGTAGGATCGATCAGCATCTTTTGCCTTTACCTGCAGAAAAAACTGGATGCAAAGTGTATAAACTATGCACAGGAACTGAATATACCACTGGCATTTCACCAACTTGATCCAAAGATTGCACACAATATGTCATCGATATATGAGACGTCATTCAAAATGAGGCCTGGACGCTTTACGGTCCTTGATTTGTGTAAGGATAAGAGGTTCGACGATGTTTATAACGATTTCCTGGAATTCCTGGAAAGATTCAAAGTATAAAAAGAGCGATAGGGGACTTTTAAATAACAATTTGAAGTAATATTTCGCGGAGATGAGAATTTGTTTTTTAAGCCGGTTGAATCCTAATAACTACAGATCGTGGTCTGGAACCTCTTTCCATATGTTCGAGACCTTATGTTCGTGTCATGACGTAAAGTGGATCGGGTATAAGGATTTAAGCATTCCACTTCGCATACTCATAAAAATTCAACCATTCCTTGACCGGATTTTGAATATTAGACGTGGATATCCCTATTTCAACAAGCGGCTGGCCATATTGAAAGCTAAAGGACTGAAGAGGAAATTAAGTGCCGGCAACTTTGACATTATCGTTTCACCCAATTCACCGGACTTAATTGCATTCCTGGAAACAAGTCTCCCCATCGTATATATCCGCGACTGCACTTTTCAACTTTTCATAAATTATTATCCCACGTTTTCGAATTTAAATGAAAAGGCGCTTAGCGAGGGAAGCGAAATTGAACGGCGCGCGATTGAAAATGCATGGCGCGTAGTGTATTCTTCGGAATGGGCAGCGAAGTCGGCGGTTAATTTTTACGGAGCCGATGCCGGAAAAGTGTCAATTATAAATTTCGGGGCCAACCTGCCTGAACAACAGCGGTTCCTTACCGCCAGGCCCGACGACAGTGTGTGCCATCTGATATTTATTGGCATCGACTGGAAAAGGAAGGGTGGTGAGATTGCCTTTAAAACTTTTCAAAAATTAAAAAGCTACGGAATCAAGTGCAGGCTGACAGTTGTGGGCTGTGACGCAAATATAGATGACCGTGAGGATGTCGAGATTGTCCCGTACCTGGATAAAACCAACCCTGTTGAGCTTCGGCGATTAATTGACATTTACTCGAAGTCGCACTTTTTACTGCTGCCGACTGTTGCGGATTGTACTCCAATAGTTTTTTCTGAAGCAGCAGCTTTCGGGATCCCAGTGCTCACAACCGACACCGGGGGCAATGCGAGTGTAATTCGGGATGGGGTCAATGGTTTTATTTTTCGGGCCGGTTCGAGTGAAGCAGATTACGCGGACAGGATCAGGGCAGTATTTACAGATAAATCATTATATAATCAGCTGAGGCAAAGTTGCAGGAACGAATTCAATACGCGGCTGTCATGGAATGTATGGTTAAGCCAGCTGAATAGTTTAATCAAAGAGGTAAAAAATTCCGACTGTAATGCTGATGATTCGGTTAGTTTGACGGAAGACAAAGAAAATGTTATGAATGGTTAGATTCGACAACATATTTCCGGATGTAAGGCATACCGGTGAGACACTCACCAGGCAATGTCAACTCGTGATGTTGCGAATGTTGAAGGTAATGCACTACATCTGTGAGAAACATGGTATAGAATATTTCCTAGTAGGCGGATCGTTGCTGGGAGCAGTCAGGCACAAAGGATTTATACCCTGGGATGATGATCTTGACGTTGGAATGACCAGAGAGAATTTTGACAGATTTGTTCAGATCGCAGTCGCTGAACTGCCAAACGACATTTTCTTCCAGACTCATCAGACGGACAGCGGGTACCCGGCCTGCGGCTATGTTGAAGCACGCCTTCGCGATAAATACAGCAGTTACAGTAATGCCAATGGGCTTAAAAGAAGTTCACACCAGGGACTGCACGTTGACATATTCGTTTATGACGAGGCGTTTTTTCCGCGCAACATGCTGATCATTACCGAAAACGTATTGATGAGAACGCTTCTGCGCAACGACAGGAGAAGAGCGAGCGTTCTTAAGTTCATAGCAAAGTACAGCCCGCTAAAGATGGTTTATGCGAGCAGTTACCTGCAGAATTTCGGAATGTGGAAATTCGGCGCAAACTATATCAGGAAAAATGAATTGGAGCGCCTTGTTAAAATGAAGTTTGAAGACATGGAAGCATATGTGCCTGTGGGATGGGAAAAGTGTCTTGAACGGCAGTATGGAAATTTTATGCAGCTGCCGCCTGTTGAAAAACAGCGTGGCCACCATACGATCAGTGAGATGCCTGATCCGTTTACGCCTTGCGAACACAAAGAAATACTTAATTGGAAAGACCGTGAAACAACAGTTTAACAAATGGGATTACTGGTTACTGGCCGGCCTCACGCTGGCTAGTGCCGTAAATACGTTTCTCCCGGAGAAGCTGTTCTTTGCTGCAGTGGTGTTGACCTTAATGATTGTACTTCCCTTCGACCGGTCAGTATTTTATTCTAAAACGGGGTGGCTGCTATTGCCTTTCATTCTTCTCGTTGTAATAGGCATGATCGCAGGACTTCGCAACATTCGCGTTGATCTTTACCGCGATGTATACCTTTTTTCAAAAAACATTTTCTATTTCCTTGCGGGAATAGCATTGAGCAGATTCTTAATAGGCTTTGACAATTTCTTTCGCTATTTCCTGCCGCTTGCATTTTTGGGAGCGCTGTACCATATGGCGAAGTTTGCTGTCAATTTTCAATCAGCAGGTTCTTTGCAGGAGCTCCGCATGTCCTCAGGAGTATCGAACGCACTTGAGGCGATAATAGCAGCCGTTGTGATCGCTGCCATCGCCAGTAAGAAGTTCCGGTCGCTGATCGGTGGTATTAATAAGCTTCAGACATGCATGATAGTTATTATCATGATCTCCTTCGGGCTTTATTTATCGCGGACCATGATAGTGCTCACTGCAGTACTTGCGATATTCCTGGCCGACAAAGTATTTATAAGGAAATTTTTTCACACGAAGAATGTCCGGCTTTTAAGACTCCTGGTCGTTTTTTCATCCGTGATCTATATCGCCTACATAGGGGCTTTATTCTTTCCGGCAAAGTCTCCTGTGCGGACGTTAGCAGAAAAGTTCAAAAACATTCCCGAGGAAGTTTCCTGGAGCCGCGAGAAAAACCTGCAGGCATCAAGGATGGAGATACAAGACAACTGGCGCGGATATGAGTCTTACCAGGGTATGTTGAAATTTAATGATGGTAAGGCGCCGCAGAAAACTTTTGGTTACGGTTTCGGGGCCCGCGTGGATTTGGGATTGATAATGAAACTGGCGGGCGAAGATTATGACACTGTGCCGATCTTGCACAATGAATATGTGATGTTACTAGTGAAGTCTGGAGTGATCGGCCTCATCCTATATCTCATATTTCTTTACATGATTGGCTTCAGGTCTATCAGCCGCTTTGAAATATACAACCAGGAGATTTATTATTCGTACCAGATGCTTTCTGCATTAAGTGCTGTCACGATCCTCAATACATATATTGGATTTGGACTCCTCGATCCGACTAATGGAGCTATTCCAATATTTATGGGTCTTTTCTGGGGTAACATCCAAAGGCACATTTACGAAATAAGACGCTCAACAGCATATCAGAACACAATAGCAATTTCTAACCCCGTAACCGAACTAGTAAGATGAAGATTTTAATGATATCCCGTTATACTTTATATACATCGCCCGGAGGTGATACCGTTCAACTTGAAATGACTGCAAAACATTTGCGTTCATTAGGTGTTGAGGTTGATATTTACTCAGGGTCAATGAGTGTAAACTATGAGGATTACGATCTTTTACACTTCTTCAACATCACCAGACCTGACAACATTATTTGTCATTTGAAGAAGAAGGTGCCATATGTTGTATCCACCGTATTTGTAGATTATTCTGAATACGATAAGGAGATAAGAGGTGGCGTTTCGGGGATTTTATTCAAAATTTTAAGCGCATCCCAAATAGAGTATGCGAAGGCCATTGCGCGTTACCTGGTCGGAAGAGACACTATTAACTCGCTTTACTTTGTTACGCATGGACAGTTGAAATCAGTGATTCACGTTGCTGAGAACGCGAAGCTGCTTCTACCGAATTCGCACAGCGAACACAGAAGATTTGAAAAAATGTTTGGACGGAAATTCAGATACCGGAAAGTTGTAAATGCTATTAATCCGGATATTTTCAACGCATCCGTTGTTGCTGCAAACAACGATTATAAGGATCACATTCTTGCTGTTGGAAGAATAGAAGGTTTAAAAAACCAGTTGAATGTGATAAAGGCGGTTATAGGAACAAAATACAAACTGACTATTATAGGCCGGCCTACGCTGAACCAGCAATCCTATTACGAAGCTTGCCGCAATCTAGCAGCGGGTCATGACAACATTAACTTTATTGAAAGGCAACTTGAACACAAAGAGCTAGTGTCGATTTATAAGGCGGCGCGTGTACATGTACTTGCGAGCTGGTTCGAAACAACTGGCCTCGTGTCGCTCGAAGCGGCTATGATGGATTGTAATATTGTTGCGACGAGGAAAGGCGACACGGAAGAATATTTGGGCGACATGGCCTATTATTGCGACCCTGCCGACGTATCATCGATCCGGAATGCAATCGACCAGGCATATAATAATCCGGTAAATGCAAGCCTGAAGAAACACATTGCCGCCAATTACACATGGCAACACGCGGCTCACCAAACTTATGAAGCCTACCAGATGGCTTTGCAGGAGTTCAAGTTCGAACGACCCGCGGAAATAAAGCAAAACCCTAAAGCTGCCTTAATAGGAAAACCCTAGTCAGGTATTAATTAATCATTACATCTCGTCTTAAACGTTACATTTGATTAGAGACGGGGCCTAATTTTGGCAGTGGTTATTATCAATCCTACAAAATGGGGAATTATTTTAAGAATATCCTTACAAGAGCTGAAAACTGGTTGATCTCAACACAACATGAAGAGTTCTTCACCAGGAGGAACCTACCGTTACCGTCAAAGTTCAGGACATACGGTAGAATTTCCAGTTTCAATGACAATATCTCAAAGTCTGCCTACTTAGTTCAGCGCCGTCATTTGGCACCCATTTGATTTTGCATACGATTTTTCTATTATGTAACTTATGAAGTAAATCGTTTACTCCGTTAATATTTAGTATGATCAGAGCTTTAGTTGCGTGCGCTAAGAATTCGCGCAATCTTCAGGAAGTGCCTTATACATTAAAAACGGGCGGGTGTGACATCGTGGATGTCCTTTGTTCAATGAAGTCTTCGCTGTTGCGAAATAGCTACCATGATAACTGGATTGAATACGACCGGGATAAAGATGATTTTAAATCGATGTTGTTTAATGCGGTTCAAAATACCAATTATGACTGGATAATTCTTGGCGACGATACGACGATAAAAATTATGAATGATGCGATAAACGACGAACAGTTGTTCAAGAAGATATTACCAATGAATAAAATGGAGCACCGGTCGATGCTCTCATCCAAAATAGGTTTGTCGGAGGTATGCGAAAAACTGTCGATCGTTACTCCGAAGTACCGCGTCATTGAAAATGAGTCGCAACTCGAAGATGCTATGGCAAATCTCAAATTTCCTGTATTGACGAAAGTGGACGTGAGCCAGGGGGGGCGTGGCATTCGCTATTGCAAAAATGGCGATGAACTCAAAGCGGTGTTCCGGCATCACGACCATACCTATAAATTGATAGTACAGGAATTTATAAAAGGCAAGGATGTGGGCGCGGAAGCTTTATACAAAGATGGTAAGTTGCTTGCCTATAATGTTTGCGAAGTATTGGAATATATGGAAGGCGCGTTCGGAAGAACGAGTAAACGCAGATATTTCTACAGTACCGACGTTGAGAGTCTATTAATCGAACTCGGTGAAAAAGCTGGCATAAATGGTTTTGCCAGTATTCAATACATCTACGATGAAAAGGAGAAACTATACTACCTGGTTGAATCCGACCTGAGACCGAATATATGGGTGCCGAGCAGCAAGTTTACAGGCAGCGATTTCACAACCGCTATAAAGCGATTTTTAAATCTGCTGCCAATAACCCAAGATTGTTATAAGCCTAAGGATTATAATAAAACTTACATGGTAGCCTTGTTCAATCGTGACGTAACAAGATGCGTAAAAAACGTAGATCTGCTCGACCTTTTCAAATGGTTTTTAAGCTATAAATATTGGAAGTTTATACCTACATATGACCAAAAGCTATTTCGTCATCTAATGAGATACACCTACAATGATGTAAAAAACACGATTATCATTAGTGTGAAAAAAAAATTGAAACGGGCATGACGATTACGAACGGTTGGGATTTTTACCGAGTTGCACCCTGAATTTTTCATAAGCCCTGATTCCAAGCAGGTAATGACGCATTAATAATAAAAGCACCTTGTCGATCGCATTCAACTGCTTGCCGTTGCGATAAACGAATTTTATTTCGGCAATGCGCGGCCTGTATTCGTTAAGGATTTTCAGGACGGTAACACTGTGTTTACCTCGATCGCGCAACCCGATTCCACCGCCAAGACGCTTTTCCTTTTTAAGGAGTTCCTCCCAGTTTCGCGCCGGATGATTTACAATAACATTGTCAACGTAGTCGATTTTATAGCCGGCCTTGTGCGCTTCCATCCCCCATTGAAGATCCGCGAATGAAAACTGTTTGTCATTAAAAAGGCCGACAGCATCAAATACATGTTTCCGGGAAAACAAATTAGCAGTTACACAAGTGCCTGATTCTATAACGTAGCGCTCCTGCCTGAAAGAATACATCTTGTCGTATTTTTCTGCCGCTGTCGGTTTTTTTGATTTTGCAAACACCATGACGCGTCCTGCAATTCTGCTGCAGTCTTCATTAGCCTGGAAATGTTTAACGGCGTTTTGGATCCAATCACGGTCCGGGATACAATCTGAGTCGGTGAAGCCGATGATTTCACCTTTGGCATGACGCAAACCGGCATTCCTCGCTGAATATGAACCCGATTTGGTTTCGGTGAGCAATTGAAAACCTTCAGGAATTTCGAAGTAATGCGTTTTTAATTCGGGATTGTTGTTTACGATAATAACTTCAAAATTATCGCGTCCATACGATTGGTCCGCAAGGGCATTCAGGCATAGTGCCAACCTGTCCCAATCTTTGTAGGTAGGAACAATTATCGAAACATAAGGCGTCTGCATATTAATGACGTTGCGGTTTTTTTCCCATACTCACTTTGAATCGCTCTAACGCCCGTATTATCTGTAACTGATACCGCATTCTAAAAATGTTTGTTTTTGATTTTATACCCATATTATTCTGCCGGTAGATGAAAACCGTTTCTTTAAATTTTGGTTTCAAGCTTTTAATGAACTTCCACGTTAGCTGGATATTTGATCGTTTTTGTGAAGACGCTATTTGTGAATGACCTCCGGCAACACGCCGCGCCTTGCTTTTCATTTCCTCAAAACTGTCTCTTGCAGGATGTTTTATAACTACAGTCGTCACGTAATGAATAATGTAACCCGCGTCCCTTGCACGTTTACCCCATTCGAGATCTCCTCCCGACATCATGTCGTCTCTAAATCCTCCTATCGCATCAAAAACATATCTGTATGAAAACATGTTTGCCGTTGCACCCATGCCATGTGTGTTAACATAATAATTTTGATCGAAAGCAAAAAGTGTTTCCATCAATTC
>Ga0181463_1000509_pt1 | contig 11088 bp, 6 predicted proteins | sample InSIn1gowninarea_FD_119071 | JGI IMG/M metagenome (GOLD analysis project Ga0181463, IMG submission 119071) | Clean room microbial communities from NASA Spacecraft Assembly Facility at Jet Propulsion Laboratory, Pasadena, California, USA -... ... | reverse complement strand
CAAAGTTTTAGAAATGGTTCGCAGAAAGGATTGGAAGGAACAGAAAATGTAGCGCTTATTTTTGGCACTGCTACATTTACCGGAGAAAAGAAAATAAAGGTATTGTTGAATGATGGCGGCGAAGAAGAATTAACTGCCGATTATTTTTTTATTGATACTGGTACCCGCCCTGCTATACCGGACATTGACGGATTGGAAGAAGCAGGTTATTTTACCTCCACTACCTTAATGGAATATGAAGCAATACCACAACACCTGCTGATTATTGGTGGCGGCTATGTAGGACTGGAGTTTGGGCAAATGTATCGCCGCTTTGGCAGCAGCATTACAGTATTGGAACATGGCGCCCGTTTTTTATCAAGGGAAGATGAAGACATTGCAGCTGCCGTAGAACAATTTTTAAAAGCCGAAGAAATAAATATTCACACGAATGCCGATGTTGTACGGGTACAAGGCAAAGCGCCAAACATCACCGCTACTGTTAAGATAAATGGTGAAGAAAAAGAAATTGCGTGCTCTCATATTCTTGTATCAGCAGGAAGAATACCTAATACGGAAGAACTAAACGTAACCGTTGCGGGCATACAAAGAGATAAGAGAGGCTTTATTATTGTTGACGACAAACTTCAAACTACAGCAGCCGGTATTTATGCAATTGGAGATGTAAACGGCGGTCCGCAGTTTACCCATATCTCTTACAACGATTATGTTATTTTGTATCACAATTTAGTGGAAGGTAAAACATTAAGTACGTCCAATCGTTTGGTGCCTTATACCATGTTTACCGACCCGCAATTAGGGCGCGTTGGCATTACCGAACAGGAAGCAAAGAAAAAAAGCTTGAACGTGAAGATTGCTATATTGCCAATGACACATGTTGCCCGTGCTATTGAAACGGGCGATACGCGGGGTATGATAAAAGCAATTGTAGATGCGGAGAAAGATACGGTGTTGGGAGTAGCCGTAGTAAACCGCTATGTAAGCAAAGAAGATAGTAAGCAACAAAATAATTATAATTCAGTGCTGTTAAGAAACTTTCAAAAGCTTATTGATCTGCATTACAAAGAAAAGAAGCTTACAAAAGATTATGCAGCGATGCTGTATGTAACGCCTAATCATTTGAATGCATTAAGCAAGGATATTACCGGGTGTTCGGCAGGCGAATTAATCAGGGACAGGATTCTATTGGAAGCAAAACGGCTACTGGTAAATGCAAAAATGACTATCTCCGAAATAGCGCTGGAACTCGACTTTGCAGATAATTCTTACTTCTCCAAGTTTTTTAAAAAGTACGAAGGCGTAACACCGGAAGTATTCAGAAAACAAATCATAAAAAAATAAACATATGGAAACGATAACGCTTCATCAAACAAACAATATTGCTATGTCTGATCATGAACATAAACCCAGTATTTTCAATCTTTTTCTGTGCAAATGCCCAAGGTGCAGGCGTGGCGATATGTTTCAGGATAAGAATCCCTGGCATTTGAAGAATACAATGAAAATGAATAAAGAATGTCCGGTCTGCGGTCAGCCATTGGATATTGAAGTAGGCTTTTATTTTGGCTCCAGTTATGTGAGTTATGCATTTACAGTTGCATTGAGCGTAGCTACCTTTATAGCCTGGTGGGTTACCATTGGCTTTTCACTGTACGACAATCGTATTTTTTACTGGCTTACTTTTAATGCTGTGTTCTTAATAGCTATGCAGCCATACTTAATGCGGGTGGCACGTACTGGCTGGCTGTCTTTCTTTGTTTGGTACGATAAAAACTGGAAAACAAATCCGCCTCAACCGCTGGAAAGAACTAATAAAGACCAGGAAGGCAACTGGTAATGCTTTAAGATTTTATTTATTAATCTCTGCTGGTGTTATATAGTAAAAAACAGGGCTGTTTTAATGATACTTAATCAATAAACATCCCTATTTTATTTTTAAAATGATAACGATTATTTCCCCGTTGTACCCAACCATTCATGCAGTTGAAGCCAGTCGCCAAAGCGGTCAATCCACGTATCGGTGGGAATGTTATTTTTACGCATACCAAAACCATGTCCGCCCCGCTCGTACATGTGCAATTCGGCTATCTTCTTTGCTTCAATCCATTTGTTGTACAAATTAGTGCTGTGCGTTGCTAACCCCAACTGATCATCTGATGCTGCACAAATGAACAGCGGCGGCGCATCTGTTGGAACTGTTTGATTTTTTAGTGCGTTCATGTAAGGATAAATAGGTGCTGCAAAATTAGGACGGTTTGCTTCGGTAGAATTGAACACGGTTCCCATCGTAAGTGTGCCACCGGCAGAAAAACCCATAAAGCCAATACGCTGCGGATTAATGTTGTATTCTGCAGCATGCGTGCGCACATATTCAATGGCTTTCAGCCCATCGGCAATTGCCATCGTTACCACGCTGTCATTTTCTTCATCCAGTTTTTTAAAGTCAGCCATTTTGGGCATCAGTTCTTCCACCGGGTGACTGGTAACGCTATGTACCAAACGATACCGGAGCACGAATGCAGTAACACCTTTTTTATTCAGCCATTTAGCTACATCGCTGCCTTCGCTTTCAATAGAAAGCGTGTGAAAAGCACCACCGGGCGCAATGATAATAGCAGTGCCATTGGCAGGCACACTATCGGGCTGATAGACTGTAAGCGTTGGTTTTACTACATTATACACTACGCGGGTGTTGAACATATTGTTGGCATTGTCCCCTTCCTGCCACGTCCATTTTTCAGAACCAGGTGGTAAGCCGTTGTATAAGGGAATAACTTTTTGTGCATGCACATGAATAGTTAACAGCGTAAGTAAACAAAAGCAAAAAATGGCTCGCATATTCATTTTTATTATCTGGTTATTGATACAATCTTTACGGGTCCTGACAAGCCCGAAGGTAACAAAGGAGAATCAGCCCATAAAAAGGCATGGAAGTATAAGTAATCTTGCTTGTTATGCCGGGCTGCGCATCACCAATAATGCGGTTTACCCATAAGTTGGTTACTTTGATTTCCACTTGATTTGTACCCTGTTTTAATGCATCGGTCACATTTACCCGGAATGGCTTTTTCCAAAGCACACCGAGCAATTTTCCATTCACGGTTACTTCTGCAAGGTTCTTTACATCACCCAAATTCAACCACAACTCGGTATCTTTTGTAAACCAGTCTGCCGGCGCGGTAATGGTTTTGGTGTAGGTGCCGGTGCCGGAAAAATATTTCACGCCTGCATCTGCATTATCGGTCCATGAAGATAGCTCGTTCATTTTTATAGCAGCAGGCGCACCACGGTCTTTTTGAAAATTTACATTCCATGCATCATTGATGGTTGCCAACTCTTTTACCTGCACCGCAGGCAGCTCAAAAGAAGTATTAGCTGCTTTGTTTTTGAATACAACAAAGAATGCATCATTGGGCTCCATGTGCAGTTTCACTTTGGTAACACCATCGGCAATGTTGTAAGACAACGGCTCTGTTTTACCGGTTTCTGCAAACCATAGCTCAGGAATTTTACCTGCAACCCGAAATGTTGCTTCTAAATCTTCCCGGCGGCCATGGCGATTATCTGCCCGATACACATCGCCATCATTCAATTTGCGATGCACATACATCAGTTTGGTATCTGCCTGTGGTTTCGTGTAAGCAAAATCGGGTTGAATGTTCAATGCATTCATTACATCCCCCAATCCTTTGCCGGTAAACACTTTGGCATTATTGCCGTTCCAGATTTCATTAACGATGTTGTGAAATTCTGTTGAATTATCCGCAATACTTGGATCACTTTGAGGTTGAATACCGGCAAAAGCCGCGCCCCCTTTTACAAGGTCTCTTATCTTGCGTAAGACAGGTAATGACATGTGGCGGGCATTGCTATCCAATACCAGCACCCCATAACTCATGCCGTTGGGTGTAACTAATTTGCCGCCTTTCACCGATAACAAATTTATCAATGCATCAGCATTAATAAAATCGTAATTATAGCTTTGAAAAGAAACTAACCAGGGAAAACCAAAATCCTTTTTCCATGTAAAATTATTCAATGAAACACCATCTCCAGTTCTTCCAACGTTTTCCCCTTGGTTTCCTTTACTTTGAAGTACACAAACAAGCAACCGATTAAACAAACAGCAGAGTAGATATAAAATGTTTTATCGCCGAGGCTGTCGAACAATATCGGGAACGTAAATACTAATATAAAGTAGGCAGCCCACAAACTGATGATAGCAATAGAAGTAGCAACACTGCGCACTTTATTAGGAAAAATTTCGGATATCAATACCCATGTCACAGGCGCTAATGACATGGCATACACACCAATTGATGATAATAAAAACCATGACACAGCCGTTGAGCCGGAAGCCAGCATTTGCACTACAACAATGTACAAAATGCACAGTCCCGCAGCGCCGATCAGCATTAAAGGTTTACGCCCAAGCTTGTCAACCAGCAGCATGGCAAGTATGGTGAACGTTAAATTCACAATACCTATAAAAACGGTTTGCAGCAACTGGTCGTCCTGCGATACACCTATACTTTGAAAAATGCGTGGTGTATAATTAAACACCACGTTGATCCCACAAAACTGTTGAAAAACAGCTAGACCAATACCTATCAGAACAGCCGGGAGTACTCCTTTTTTAAAAGCCGCGCCATAGCTCTGTTTTACGTTGCTGCCTGCTGATGACCGGATAGATGCCAGTGTTGTTTCCGCAAAAGTCGCATTGCCTATTTTTTTCAATATTTTAAAGGCTTCTTCCTGTCGCGATGCATTTACCAGCCAGCGTGGACTTTCGGGCAACGACAAAGCGCCGATAAAGAACAAGCCGGACGGTATTGTACCCAGACCAAACATCCAGCGCCAGGCATCTTCACCCATATTCCGCAAAGAATAATTAACAAGATTCGTAATCAAAATTCCGGTTACGATAGTCAATTGGTTAATCGCCACCATTCTTCCCCTTACCTCCGCCGGCGCTATTTCTGCGATGTACATCGGCGAAAGCATGGAAGCCATTCCCACACCAATGCCTGCAAGAAAACGGGATGCAATAAAGACATCCTTGTTTGTTGAAAAAGCCATGCACAGGGAAGAAATAAAAAACAGGGCAGCCGCCAAGAGCAGGCCTTTCTTTCGCCCGAACCTGTCAGCAACATTCCCGGCAATCAGGCATCCAACAATAGCACCTAATGCGAGGCTTCCGGTGGCAAAGCCTTCCCAGTAAGCAGTCAATCCAAACTGTTGCTGAAGAAAGGGCAACGCGCCGGAGATAACGGCAAAATCGAACCCGAACAGGTAGCCGCCAAGTGCCGATATAAATGAAATGCCGATGATGTAGGTGCTGTTATAATTTCTCATCTGTAGTTAAGCTTTGTATGGTGCGCAAATCAATCTGTTGTGAAGGGTTGAAATTAGCTGATGTCATGTATTTTTCAAGGCTGTATAAAAGCTGTCTGGCTTCTGGTCGCTCATTTATATTTGAAGTGAGGTCAATGCCTGAAACCATCAGTTTCCCTTTGCCCGCTTTGCATTCAAATAATAAACCCAGCGGACGTGCGGTGAACCAGTCATCAATTACTCTTACGATAGGCTGGATATTTTTCGCTACACTGTCTAACAGGATGGCATTGGAATGCGACACCGCATCCCACCATTCATAACCGGAGTAATAGTCGGTCGGGAAATACCGCAATGCTTCGTGTTTTGGATTACATAGAATGCCGAGTGTTTGAGGCGCCTGCCCATGTGTCCAGGCAGTATTCCAGAATATGCTGGAGAAGCCGATAGCGATATCTCCACCCTTACTTTTTGCAAGCGTGCCTTGCTTAAGATTAAACAAAACATTGCCGCCATTATTCATAACCTGTACCGCTTTGTCATCAAGTGTTTGGGTAACATAAACATTATTTACGTCGGGCAGTTGTTTTGGATAAACATAAATTTCCCAACTGTTTTTATACCCTTCTACATCTACTTCAACCAGGAGTTGCTCAGGATTTTTTATAGATGATAAAGACGCGTTTATTTCGCCGATGTTGATACCGTTGCCGAACGGAACATGCGCTGCATTCAAATTGCCATGAAATAGAACGTTGCCTTTGGCGTCTTTTATTTGCCAGTGAGCTTTTCCATTTTGTATTTCCTTACTTCCATAGTTCGCAATTTCTACCGGCGCAGATACTGTTTCATCGTTATTGTAAATCAGTTTGGGAAACCGCACGAGCGGCACAACGCTGTTGCAAAAACGGCTGTATTCTTTTGCAGAAATGTATCCCTTATCGCCCCACATCGCATTTACCACACCCACCAAAGCGGTGCCCTGCCCCGGAAAATCATTCAACCCCAACAACTGAAAACCACCAAAACCTTTCGTGCGCAATGCCGCTTCTATATCAGCTTTGTAACACAATGCCTGCAGTTTTCCTGATGCTAACAAAAACGAATCTTCTAAGTGCTGCATGCCATGCTCCTTCAGAAAGTCTCTGAATATTTCAAAGTTTTTTGCCTGTAAAACACCCGTGTATTTTTTTATTTCCTTGAAATCTGGATACACGCACCATTGCCCGATTTCGTGGCTTACCGTAGGGTGCTGCCATTTGGAAATGATATTGCTCCAATCGTATGTTGTGGACGGCGGTTGACTGTTAATAATGCTTTTCAGCCCTGCGCCCCAAGCCTGTATGCGTGGGTCGGGTGTGCTGTTGTAATTGCTGTTATCTGCAATCGGCCAACCTGAGGCTGTTGTATATAAACGGCGATTATCTTTTCCTTTCCAGTAATCAACAAACTTTACAAGATACTCTTTGTGATTTTTTCCGGCAGGCTCATTGCCGTAGGTCATCATACAGAAGGATGGATGATTGCCGAAATTATTTACAATACGCTCACTTTCGTTATAAATAAAAGTATCAAGCGGCAACCCGCTTCCAATGGTGGCACCTTGGTTTGCCCAGGAAGAACATTCAATCTGCAAATAAAAACCTGCGCTGTCGGCTTCATCAAACGCTACTTCTGGCGGGCACCAGGAATGAAAACGCAAATGATTTAAACCATACGATTTGGCTACCGTAAAAATGTTTTTCCAATACTTGTTTTCTGTGGATGGATACCCGGTAAGCGGGGTTACGGCACACTCCAAAGTACCCCGTAAAAACGTAGGTCGCCCATTAATTAAGAACTGTGTTCCTTCCGTTGAAAATTGGCGCATGCCGAAAGCAATATTTTTATCATCTCTTTCTCCCGACGAACGCAGGCTCACGTGCATATTGTACAACTGCGGATTAAATTCATCCCATAACATAGGTTTGTCACCCATCGGGTAGGTAAGGCTGATGGTGCCGGTATTTTCTTTTAATTCTTTTTCGGCTGAGATGGACTGTAAAGATGCTGCGTTCTTATTGCCTGATGTTGCCTGCAAATTAATTGTGGCTTTCTGTGCGTTATCACCTGTCTTCTTGTAATCAACCTGCACAACTACTTGTTTCTTGTCTATATCGGGATAAAGTCTCACGTTTTCAATATGCAAAAGCGGTTTTTCTATCAGTACCATCTTGCCAACAATTCCATTCCAGTTCGTTTGCGTGTGGTCGGTAATGCTGTGCGAGTTGGGGCCGGGATTCACTTCATGAACCCGGTTGTCAATGCAAATGGTGATGCGGTGCTTGCCCGGTGTAAGCAGTGAAGATAAGTCATACTCGTGCGGCGCTCCCAGGCTCATCTTGCTGCCCGCTTTATAGTTGTCCACCCACACCGTTGTTTTCCAATGACATCTTTCTAAGAACAGCGAAATATATTTATTATTCCATGCCTCTGGAATGGTTACCTCTTTCTGGTACCATGCCGCTCCTTTGTAATACTTTGATGGCTGCAGCCAGAACGGAACTTTAAAGTTTGCCGGTTCGCGGTATTTGGCATACTCAGGCTTGATGAAGAAGGAAGAGTCAACAATATCCCCTGTCCACGGTGTTGTGAGCGAAATATCATCGCCTATATTATTGGTGGTTAAAGAACCTGGCAGCTTAATCTCGTCATTCAGGTTTTTATCAAACCATTGTTCCTGTTCGCCCACATCATTTCTGTCCAGCCTGAAATGCCAGGTGCCTGCAAGGCTGATAACATCGGGGCTTGATGATTGCGCAAACGGAACAGTACTACAGAATAGCTGAAGCAGCATAAATAGAAAGTACCTTTTAAAGAATAGCATGCAAAAAGTTTTATGAATGAATGAATCCGAAAGCATAGACCGTTGTGGAATTGTATGCTTCTCCGGGATGTAAAATGGCGGTTGGAAAATTAGAATGATTCGGGCTGTCGGGAAACAATTGCGTTTCCAGCGCTATGGCGCTGTGTTTTTTATAAATTATATTTTGTGAGCCGTTGATAGAACCATCCCAGAAATTAGCAGTATAAACCTGGATGCCCGGTGCCGTTGTAAAAACATCCATCTTTCTTCCCCCTTCCTTATCCGATAAGGTTGCAGCATGAACAAGCGCTGCCGAATGATTATTCTTCAAAATGAAATTGTGGTCGTATCCCCGGTCATTTTTCAACACCTCATCATTGATATCTGTGCCGAGTTTTTTTGCCGTACGAAAATCAAACACTGTATCAGCAACGTTTATAAATCTTCCGGTTGGTTGATTGTGCTTATTTTTTTCGGTGTACTCATCGCTGTAGATGGTCAAAGAATGATTCAGTACCGAATTGCTTTCAAAGCCTGTTAAATTAAAATATGAATGATTGGTGAGGCTTACCGGTGTGGCTTTGTCTGTTACTGCTTTATAATGAATGGCAAGTTCACTCTTATGATTCAGCAAATAGGTAACAGACACTTCAAGGTTGCCGGGAAACCCTTCTTCGCCATCTTTGCTGAGGTAGGAAAACTCGACACCAGCTTCGTTTTCATCGCTGATTATCCGTTGCAGATTCCACACTTTCTTATCAAATCCGACATTGCCGCCATGCAGGTTGTTGATACCATCATTTAGGGAAAGCTGGTATGTCTTTTCATCGATTTTAAAACAGCCGTTTGCAATACGGTTTGCATATCTTCCAACTACACAACCAAAAAAATCTTTATTGCTTTTGTATTCCTCAATGGTTTTAAAACCAGCTACGATGTTTTTTGTATCATCATCTTTATCAGGCGTATGTATAGATAGAATAATACAGCCCAAATTGGTAATACTAATTTCAACCACCCCGTTGTTTAGTACGAACGAGTACACTTTCTTGTCATCAAACAATCCGTAATATTGTTGAGTAACAGTTACTTTTCTTGCCGTTGTATTCAAAGTAAAAATTTATGCGTGATGCTTGAGGTGACTTGTTTGCTGAATGAAATGAATCGTACGCAGATAAGTTGCTGCGCCCTGGTGATTGATGTCGTTTTGTAAAACCATATTTAGGTATTGCTCTCCTGCTGTATAGTTTCCTAAACCAATGTTTCCCAAGCCAATCAGGTAATTGCAGTGTTGTTTGTTGCGCTGATTTAAGTCAATATCAAATACAAGCATATCGGGCAACGAAACAGCGAAATAATCAATTTGTATTTCATCATTCATGTGCCTTTCACCAAAGCTTATAAACTTGTTGAATATTGCCCCAGCTTTTGCTGGTTCTTCCAGTTTTATCCAGGCTAATGCCTGATAAAATATTTTGTCGGGCTGCGGATCGTTATAATAAATTGCCTGTACAGGCTCGCTGATTCCTATGGTTGCCAGTTTAAAAAAATCGTTTGCCTTTTCATGCATGCCCAATCCTTCATAAGCGCAGGCTGTCAAGTAATCCAGGTCGTTTTCCTGTGCGCCATACAGTTTTCCTTCACCCAGATTATCAGGATAATATCTTGCTTCATTCAGCAACGACAAGGCTTTGTCAAACTGTTGATTTTGGATAGCCTGCTTTGCGAGTTCTGTGTGGCAAAGCAGGTATTGACTTGTTACCTTTCCTTCGCCGCCTTCCCAGGGATGAAAATGCCGCAATGCCAATAGCTTTTTTGCAGTGTCGTAATCCCTGAGGTTGTTGTACAGCGTAATCCTTTCAATGTATACGTCATCTCTTTGCTCAACTAGCCATGCATACTTTTGCAGCAATTGCAATCTTTCTTCAAAGGACTTGTTTAATAACCTATATAACTGGTCAAGCTCCATCAAAACTCTTGCATCGGTATCATCCAGTGCAAATGCTTGCTCTAAAAATTGTAAAGCTTTTTGCTTGTCGCTTTTTTTGTTGTAATAAGCAATCGCAAGATTGCGGTAAGGTGTGGCAAATTCTTCGTTGCTCTCAATTGATTGCTCCCAGCACATTATCGCTTCTTCGTATTGGCGTTTATCATACCATAGATTTCCCAAATAATAACCCGCTTTTGCATCTGAAGGATTCATAGCAATAGCCGATTGCAGAATCAATATTTCTTCAATTTTATTTGGAAAAACAATTGAGGCGGTATCAGTGGCAGCTTTCCGGAAATAGTCAATAGCTTTTTCACTATCGCCAGCCTTTTCCTGCAGCCATCCCATGTAATAATAAACAAGTGCCGTGGCTACATCCGGTTTTTTAAGCTCGTCCAGATAAGCAATGTATGCAGCAAGTAATGTAATGGCATCTTTATACAAACCTGCCTGTGCGTATTGTAAAGCCAGCTCAAGGAAATTATTTTCCGCATGCCGCATTAAATTGAACAACCGGTATAGAGATGAATCTATCGGCTTTGCTGCATCTATATTGATAGATGTGGTTTCCTGCAACGATTCTTCAGCAAGCCACTTTTCATAAATACAGCCGAAGTTGAAGGCGTCAATCTGTATACTTTCATCGCACAAGGCAATACACTCTTTGAATAAGTTTTTCTTTCTTAGTAAAGCTGCTTTCAGATGTCTGGTGGTGTTGCTGTGATAATTTCTTATTAATGATTTATCTGCAAGCTGTAGGGCATCGTTTGTTCTGCTCTGAATCGCAGCTATTCTTGCCAGCCACAGGAACCCGGCAGATTGCCAGGCATCGTTCCATGTTGCCTTAAAGAAAGCATCATACGCTTCGCTGTATTGTTCCTGCAACACCAGGCTTAAGCCGAGGTTGTAATAAGGCTCT
>Ga0181463_1000508_pt1 | contig 11104 bp, 9 predicted proteins | sample InSIn1gowninarea_FD_119071 | JGI IMG/M metagenome (GOLD analysis project Ga0181463, IMG submission 119071) | Clean room microbial communities from NASA Spacecraft Assembly Facility at Jet Propulsion Laboratory, Pasadena, California, USA -... ... | reverse complement strand
GCATAGGAACATACAGTCCTATAAACGGTGTTTCTAACCGAGGCGTAAGTACTACGCTGTTTAGGGTAGTCATTTTATAAATATCATTGTCTTTGGCAAGCGAAAGGTGCGAAGCCAGGTTTACATATAATCCTTTGCCTATATGATAATCTACTTCGGTCATCAGCCTGGCAGGAAGGCTTACTTTGTACTTGCTGTTGCTTGCGGCAGCAGGTGTAAAGAGGGTTGGGTTAGCATCAAAAGCATCTTTAATACCGTCTATATCGGTGTTTAAAGCTGATAAGTCAAACGCATCGGAGCCGGTAATGTTTGCCGTATAGTTGCCGCTGCGTAGCGGATCACTTTTAAAGCGAATACTGCCTATATCCATCAAAGCTACCGAGGCTCTTATTTTGTACAGATTTGTAGTGCGGTCGTAGCTTCCATCCGGCAATTTATGGCTCTCCGCATCCGGGCGGTACTCGTAAGTTATGCCTATATCTATACCTGCGCCAGTGCCATTGAATTTGGTTGCATCTTTACCCGACAAATTGCCCGGAGAATTACCTGCAAAAAGCAAATTGATATTGCCCGAAGCATTGCCAGCCATATAGCTGTCTTTGGTAAGGTCCTGGCTTACGAAGGCATTGAGGTTATGCGTGCTGATGGATGCATTGGAAACGCCGCCCAAATATTTAAGCGTAACGCCACCTTTAAAAAAATGCTTGCCTCCATCGTATATCATATTTGCCCAGGTAACGCCGGCTTCCATCCAACCGGTGGCAGCTACCTGCATATTGTTGTTGCTGATGTTGAAGGAAGGCGGTGCGTCTTCGCCTTTAATAGCTTGCAACAAGGTTCCATCTACGCCGCGCAGGTTGCCAAACACGCGGGCGCGGGTGGTAAAAGCAAAAGCTGTTTTGCTGTTGATGTTGAATAAAAGGGATGGCCTGAACACATCCACATTTACCAGCGCATTGGCATTGCTGCTGCTATATAATTTGTTTAATATTTCGTCGCTGTTAAAGTTTTTGGTAAACGAGTTTAACTTGTAGGAAGTAGCATTGTTGTACACCGAAATGCTGACCTGCGACAAATTAAGGTCCCAGTGATAACGGCTGTTGGCGGCATACGCAGGATTGAAGAATACGCCATTGACACCGGCGTAATTACCGGAACTGTAGCCAATAAAAGATTGCGCCTGTACTGTTGTAATAAGGAGTAACAAAGCAACAAAAGATAGAATCGGTTTCATAGTAAGGAGGGTTTATTTGTTAATGATATTTCGATGTGTATGGTTGGGTTATGTTGGCTAAAAGACCGGCGCTTTGATAAGCGCCGGTCAGCTTGTTTAATAAAGGTTAGGGTGTTCCCAGTGTTTTGGATTGCATGAAGTGCTATGTGAAACAACACCCCAAAAATAGAAGCCCGGTAACCGTTATACAACGGGAGAATAGCGGAATTAAATAGGGTGTTTTTCACGTGTGTTTGTATTAATTAATTTGAGGGAATTAGTGTATTGTTTGATTGACTGCAGCAGTTATTTGTTCATGTAACAATTATAAGTGAACCTGCTGTTGTGAAAGGTTGGCGGAACAAATGCGTTTTCATGGTGTAGGGATTTATTTTATTTTCCAGAGTAAAAGTAGGATGTACTTATGCCTGCATGGATGGGAGAATACAGGAATGTGTTACGGGGTTTTTCCCGTGCAGGTATGTGGAAAACACGGTTTGGAAAGATGGAGGAATTTGGGAAAATTGTGGGAGGAATTAATTATTTAACCTTTAAAGTTTAATTTATGTCAAAGAAGCAGTTATCTGTACAAGGAAAAACATTTAATGGAAGCAAATATGAAGAAGCGTCTATAAATATCATTTACGAAGTAAATGATGATGAAGGGCAGCATATAGATTTAAAAGCTTTTAATCAATTATTAAAGGATTATGTAAATCAACAAAAAAATCAGCAAGGAAAAGAAATACCTGATGATACAAAGGTTGGCTGTTACTTTAACAAACAGCTACTTTTATTTCTACTATCTTTTGATTGCGAAGGAATTCTTATCAACAAATGTTACAATTCCGAAAGACAGGAGGAGTCGGTCGCTATTTGCGCAATAGATGGTAAGGGAGTCCCACTTGGCTTAAGTGAAACGAATATTACGGATAACTTTGTAGGAGGTGAATGGGGTAAAAAGGTTAGTTATGCTGATATGAAAAATCTTTTTTCTAGAGGCGAAGAAGATTTTAATAATAAAGATTTTGAAGAAAAGTTTAAAAATTACTTCAAGAGTTCTAAGAAATAATATAAATTGAAGCTTAATAATGAAGACGCTTTGATTTATTTATACCTGCATAAACTTTCTTTATATTCTGTATTATTACCTTTAGTTGTTGGATTGATCAATTATAAGTATTTGGAGGTAAACTCTAAATTTGTTCTGCTAATTCTTTTGTTTGCCTCCATTTCTCAGTTATCACCAGAATTTTACCAAAATAAAGCTGGCAATTGGCTTATATACAATGTTTATACGATAATAGATACTTTGTTTTGGGGATTGATTTTTTGGCTTAATCAAAAAAGCGCGACTATCAGAACTTTTATCTTTTTAATTTGGCTTTCTCACTTAAGTATTAGCTTGTATTTTTTTTATCAATATGGAATAGCTTACAGGTTTTATTATGAGCTTGTTTGTTTAGATAGCTTGGTTCAGGTAGTTTGGGTTCTTACTTTCTTTTACAGTATTTATTATAATGAAAATAATAAACGACTTGAGTATTATCCAATGTTTTGGTTTTCTATGGGAGTATTACTCTATACACCAAGCACGTATTTTCTATTTGCTTATTATAGTCAGATAAGATTGTCGCTAACCAGAGAATATCAATATTTATGGCGATTACATGATCTTATGAATGGGCTGCTTTACGTTTCTTTAAGTATTGGTATGTGGGTTAATAGGTACAGATTCAAAAAAAACATCTATGAACACTGATGTACAACCCGGATTGATAATTGGCGGATTTATTATAATATCGTTCCTAATAATTTTCATTATTCTTTTCTTCATACTTTATCAAAAAAGATTTTACAAATACCAAAACGAAAAACAAGCTTTACAAAGTCAATTCACCGAAGCCCTCCTCCAATCCCAACTCGAAACCCACGAAGCCACCCTCCACCAAATCAGCGAAGAAATACACGATAACATTGGGCAGCTACTCAGCAGCACCAAAATGCTCCTTGGTATTACCGGAATGAATATGGACAATACGCCGGATACGTTTAAAACCGCCGAAGCAACATTGAGCAAAGCCATCCAAGATTTACGGGCGTTATCCAAATCATTGAATAAAGAGTGGTTGCACCAGTTTAATATTGTAGATAATTTAAAAGCAGAAGTAGAACGCATTAATGCGGCACGTACCATTCATGCAGAATACATTACTTCTACTTCTTATTTGCCCATGCCGGCAGAAGCGCAGGTAATGTTGTTTCGCATTGTGCAGGAAGCCTTGCAAAACAGTATCAAACATGCGCAGGCGCAGCACATTGCTATAAAAACTATATTTACCAATGAACACATTACCATAACTGTAGAAGACGATGGCATTGGCATTCACGGGGAAGGCAAGCCTTTAACTGGCGTAGGCATCCTCAATATGCAGCACCGTACCAAGCTGCTCGGCGGCACTATTGACTGGAATGTGATACCAGAAAAAGGAACGCAGGTACGCATTACATTACCCGTACAACAGCAGGATATATGAATACCAACAAGATAACGATAGCTATTGCCGACGACCACCAGTTGTTTTTAAAATCACTGAGCATACTCATAAGCAGCCTTGGGCAATTTGATATAGTTGCCGAAGCGCTGAACGGTAAAGATTTGCTGCAAAAATTAGAAACGGGCAAACTGCAGCCGGATATTGCCCTGATAGATGTAAATATGCCGGTAATGGGCGGCGTGGAAACTGCCGCACAGCTTACCCAAAAATACCCGCTCACTAAAGTAGTAGCGCTTTCTATGAAAGATGACGATAACACTATCATTAGTATGCTAAAAGCGGGTTGCAGTGCTTACCTGCTTAAAGACATTCACCCCGGCGAACTGGAAAAGGCACTGGTAGAAATTCATAACCGGGGCTTTTACAATGCCGATGCACTCAACCTACGCTACCGCCGCCTTATTGTAAAGTCGGAAACGGAGAAAGGCTTTAGCCTGAGCGAAAGGGAAAAGCAATTTTTAAAACTTGCCTGCAGCGATCTTACTTATAAACAAATAGCGGCGCAGATGAATGTATCGGAGCGTACGGTGGATGGCTACCGCGAAGCATTGTTTGAAAAATTAAATGTACAAAGCCGAACCGGTATGGCGCTCGAAGCTATACGCCGCAATTTGGTAGCATTGTAATAATTGTATTAAATTGAAAATAGCAGTAAAAACAGATATTTTGCTATTACAGCCATGAGCTATTACTTTTAAAGCATGGATTTAGTATGTTTATAAGGTAAAGATCAACGATGGAGATTGTCATGTTGAGGCACGAAACATCTGTAGATAGTAGATAAATGCCTTTCTAAAATTAATTTTAATTTTTATCAAAGCACAAATCCCTCCTTCGTCGGGATGGCAAGAGCATTTTTGATTGTTGAATCAAGCTATTAGAACAAATAAGCTATTGTGTTTCAAATGCTAATGGTTGACAGCTATGCTGCTTATAATGCCGGCGCCTTTTCAATAACCGAAATGTTGATGCTTATTGATGTTGATGCAAATACGTGTTTACTCAAACTCCGGAGTTTTGCTTACTGGTGTGTGCTACTTCCAATTACTCTCTCAAACCTTGTGACTTGTTCCTTTGTGCTTCATCCTTCTTGCCCACGTTTTTATTGGGCATCTTTTTTGAATATATTTAACTACTTCATTATTAAAATATTACTTTTAGCAAATTTTATTAAGCTATGGATCCGGTACCCCCAGTCCGCCTCAAACAAATTTCTTTTTATCTGTTGCTTGTTGCTTTGGGCGTTTTAATACTTTCCCAGCTTTCCGCTTTTGTTCCTGCCTTTTTAGGGGCTGTTACTTTTTATGTTATTCTGCGCAAAAGCATGATGGATATGGTGTATAAGCGCAAAATGAAAAAAGGGCTATCTGCCACTATCCTCATTGTAGTTTCTATATTGGTAGTACTGGTACCACTGTGGATTTTCACTTCCCTGGTAGGGCACAAAATTTCTGATGTAATCAAGCACTCCAACGAGGTGTTAAGCATTGTTCACCACTTTTCAGATATAGTGCAGAAGAGATTCGGACTTCAACTGTTGTCGGATGAAAATGTTGATAAAGCAAGCGGCATGCTTACCAATATGTTGCCCAACATATTGGGCGCCACTTTCAACACCCTTACTTCTGTACTGATGTTGTATTTTATGCTGTATTTTATGCTTACGCAGTGCAAGGAAATGGAAGCATCGCTCATCAAATATATACCCCTGAAAGATGAAAACGTAATATGGCTGGGCAAAGATTTGCAGGAACTTACCTTTAATAACGCAGTAGGCGTGCCACTCATTGCCATTATGCAGGGAGTTGTTGGCTTGATCGGTTATTTCATTTTTGGGGTGCCCGATCCCTTATTCTGGTTTGTACTAACGGTGTTTGGTTCTATGATTCCGCTCATTGGCGCCGCTGCGGCCTATGTACCCTTAAGTGTGCTGCTGCTGGCGCAGGGACCTACCTGGAAAGGCATTGCAGTGCTGGCGTACGGCCTCCTTGTGGTGGGACTTACCGACAACGTATTCAGGTTTGCACTGCAAAAAAAGTTGGGTGATGTACACCCGCTGATTACTGTTTTTGGAGTAATATTAGGCATTAGCCTGTTTGGGTTTATAGGGCTTATTTTCGGGCCTATTTTAATCTCACTTTTTGTGCTGCTGGTACGTATTTACGTTAATGAATTTGGCAGTAAGCAAACCAAACGTTAATATCTATTTACGCTCTTTTCAGCGTAATTTAATCGTTGTATCTTCGTGGTATCACAATAAAATGGTTGTTTTGAACATTGTATTATTAGAATGTCTGAACAACCAATTTTTCTAATATCAATTCAAATCAACTAAATAAGAAAACATACATGCTAAGATTTGTTTTATTGTGCTCCATTTTTCTTTGCGCATTTACCACAAAATCAAGTACAGACACTGACCCCAACGATGGAAAACATTTCCCTTCTTTGTTATCCGGTAGTTCAGAATCTGCTGCGGCAAATAATCTGGTAGATTCGCTTTATACCAGTATCCACCTTAATGAAGCCGGGCTTAGCCAGGATGCTTTTTTTAAAGCTTACAAAGGCTACCAATACCTGCTGAGCAAAAACAAATTAACTAAAAAAGATTTACTCACTATTTGCGATTATACCCAAAAAAGCAGCCAAAAGCGTTTGTATGTGATTGATTTGGCTGCTGGCAAGCTGTTGTTTAACACTTATGTTGCACATGGGCATAATTCGGGCGACGTAATGGCTTCCTCTTTTTCCAATATAAACAGTTCCAACAAAAGTTCGGAAGGCTTTTTAGTAACTGCCGAAACGTATGTTGGTCATAATGGTTACAGTATGCGTTTTGATGGGATGGAAAAGAATTTTAACGGCAATGTGCGTATGCGCGATGTAGTAATGCACGGCAGCGACTATGTAAGTGCCGAGCGTGCCGCCAACGGTACTATGATGGGACGTAGCTGGGGTTGTCCGGCTGTTTCGCGCAAAGAATGTAACCAGATTATTGATAAAATAAAAGGTGGAAGCTGCTTTTTCATCAATACTAACGATGTTATTTACGTACATAGCTCGCCAGTATTGAATGCCCGTTTTGAGTGGCCTTCTTTAAATGTGCCAATGCTTACTGTACCGGAAATAGCTGCTGTACAGCCTTGATACAATCAGTCTGAAATTTTTATACAAGCGCACCTCCCGTGCGCTTTTTTGTTGCCAACAGGCGTGAATGAAAGTGAGCGAATTTGTAATTTTGTACCACTTGATTGTTAAGATGGGAATTTCCTCAGCGAGTAGTGTTGGAATAGAATTTTGGTAATTTGTGACTATAAATTGCTGTAATTACATTGTCGAATAAGTAAGTTTATAATTGGGAGTTGAATGTGAGCGCCATTGCGAGCGGATGCGAAGCAATCCGTGTTCAGCCTTTAATTACTTACTATTGCTGGCGCATTCTGATTATACTACTATCCACAGGTTGCTTCATTTCATTCGCAATGACGAATGCGGAAACATAAAACAATTTAGTTAATAGTGTAATAAATGCTGATTCCTGCTGTCACCTGTCAACAATTATCTGTCAACTCAGCAGCTCCGTATTAGTTACTCCATCACCTGCATTAGCGTAGCAAAAGTTACTAAGCTGCCTTCCCACTTTTCAAAGCTTTGCTGTTCTATTTCCGGCAGGTATAGCTCAAGATAGCGGTTATAATCGGCTTTGCTCGCTGCATATAACTGCAACGCATAGGTAGGTCCTTCAGCATCATTTACTTCCAACAGCTGTACTAATTGATATTTTTCAAAGCAGCCGCTGTTCATAATAAAGGGCAGATAAATAGTGTACATCCATTGCAGCCATGCATCGTGTATGCCCCATTCAGCTTGCATTGTAATATTATAAATGAGCATCGGTGTTTGTTGTTTTATTAATGTCTTTCAATAAAGTATAAGAAAAATAAATAAGCAACAGCAACACAGCAATAATAATGCTCCAAAGTGCTACCGCAGGTAAATGATTATTAGCACTTGCCTTTGTGCCGGCAGGTACAGTTATTTGTTCAATCCCTTTTATGGCTAATGGATAGGTATTAGTATGAATACTATCACTAAAATATTGCAGATCGTAGGCAGGTGCCTGCAAAGTGGAATCTCCAAAAAATAAGCTGTAATTGTTACCACCATTTAAATAAGTGAGCAATGCAACCGGCAGTTGATAAGCGGTTATTTTATTTAATGTAAGGGGTGCATTATCAAAATTGTTAATCACCAGCAATAAGGCATTTGTTTTCACTCCTACATTCAGTGTTGTGCTGCTGTCTCCTGAAGTTACATTGCCCGATGCAAGTACTGTACTACCGGTACTAATACCATTGTACAAGGTAAATGAACGGTTGAAGAATTTCGCTCCGCTTAGTGAGAAACAGAGCTTATCAATTTGATAATTTTTATCAAACCGCAACTGTATGTAACTCCTCTTATTGCTGCTGTCCTGCTGAATGACAAATGGCTGGGGAATAACATCTAAAATATCATTAATTATACTTGATGTGCGATAAACACCGGCCTGAAAAATATTCAGCGGCAGCATATCTTTGCCCGGCATGCTTATTTGAAAATAGCGGTAATTGCTGTAAGGGAATTGGATAGTCTGGTTAAAAAATGTTCTATCTTTTTCATTGTCCTCTTTAGCCAGTGCTATGTTTTCTTTTATCACAAACCAATGGCTGGTATCATCGCTGCCACTGAGTGTTGCAGTGCGGGTAGCGTCGGTATTTTTTATAAATAAAATCAATTCATTTGTGCCAATGACGTTACCGTTCTGAAAAACAATTTTGTTGGGATTGCTCCCTTTGATTAAAGGGAATAAAATAATGTTGGCGGTAGTAGCGCTGCTCGTTTGCGCTTTTACAATAAAGGGCATCTCCCTGCTGTCATTACGCTTTATCCGTATATCACTCAATTGTGGCTGGCATTCGGCTACTATAGCAGGCGTGAGCGAAATTTTATAAAAGCCATCCTGCTGTACCGTATCGAGTGTTGCTTTGTACCTAAAGTGTTGTTGTGCTGCTGCATACAAGCATAGCATATTTAATAATGCTATCAATACAAAGCGGTATTTATGCACCCTGCTTTTTCTCATCTTCAATTATAATTTTTTTCAACCGCTGATACATAAACGAAATGATGAGCAGCAACACGCCTAAGCAAAAGAAGGCTGCAATTTTGCCGGCAACGGGTATATTGCTAATGTCGTAAACAAACAATTTAAATAAAGTGATTGAAAACAGGGTAAGTGAAATAATGCGCAAGGTTTTATATTGATGCCGCATACCCAGCCACATAAAGCCGAAAGAGCACAAACCCCATAATACCGGCAATATCACTTTTACAAATACACGGTCTATCTCCGAACCGGTGGTTGTTGCATGCAGCAGGTTGTTCATCAGCAAATACGCTTCTGCACTCAAATAAATGACTACAGCGCCACACAGGAGCGGTGTGGCTATCCTCTTTTCTTTGCTTAAGCGTATTAAATTAATCAGCCTGTATATGATGGCAGCTACCAGCAACGCACTTATCCAATGCCTAATAAACAAATATTGATAGCCACTATTTTCCTTTAAAAACAGTGCCTGTTGCACCTGCACTGTGCGGGATAACTGTACAAGATATAAAACTGTACAAGCTACCAGTAACACCAATTGAAAATGGCTGCTCCATGTAAAGCGGGTAAACCGTTTGGTGATCCATAACAGCAATAAAACAAATGCGAAAATGTATAGTTGTACATACAACAGCGCAATATCTGCGACAGGAAAACGATGGCTGAACTGGTAAGCTGTTTCAATCATTCCGCCTAAAAAGAGCAACGCGATGGCTGTAAAGCGAAAGGTATTAGCCGGTATAAAGCCTGCATATTTTTCAATACTGTTTTTGTACAATAAAAAGAAGAATACATAAGAAGCTGCCGCTGTGTATAGCGAAGTGATGAAGCCCCTGTTGATAATAATTGGAAGCAAAGGCACACTGTTGTTGGTGTAAGAAACAGCATATACATTTACCCAATCCATCAATAAACTGATGAGCATGGCGGCATACACTATCAGCGAAGCATATTGTATAATGGTTATTTTAGATTTTATATACAGCCAGCAAAGCAGCACCGCTTCTGATGCCCAGAACAAGGTAATAAAATGCCCTTGTAACTGCAGGGGCGCTGTGAGCGAAACAAAGGTGAGCGTAATACCAATGAGCAGGTATAATATGTTTTTATCAATATTGTTTTTCTTAAACAAGAAATAGGTTGCAGCAAGATTAAACACCGCCATTACTGCACTGAATAAACCATTGTACGCAGCAGCGTTCATCTTGTTTAAGCAATACAAGCCGGCACTAAAAAACAAACAGGTATTCAGCAGTAAAATTCCAAAATCAAAAGCTAAGAACTGCTTTTGCTCTTTAATGTTATTGGCAATATTGATAACAAAAAACAAGAGGTAAAAAATAGCTGCAAACAGCAATCCGTTTGCATATATACCTGGTTTGGTTACATCAGGTAAAGATGCCAACCAGGAGCCAAAGAGAATAACCGTAAATAAAAAAGCAGTTACATTTAATACCCGCCAGGTTTTGTTATAGGCAATAATGAGTAAGCCGGTGTTGAGGATAAGCAGATAAATGAATAAAGTAACATAATTACCACTGCCGTTGCTTACTAAGAATGGTGATGCAAAACCGCCTACCAATGCAATTACAGCAAGCTCCTGCCGGTTGTACAGCAATGCCAGCAATACTGCAAATGCCGTAATTAACAGCAGTATGACAAACGCTACTATTTGCGAAAACAAATGAAACTGCTGGTATGCCAGCGTAATGGTAAAGTAAAACACTGCCAGCCCGCCGCCCACCAGCACCGAACTGAAAGCCTGATAGTTTTTGCGCAGCCGGTGTGCTACACCAATCAAAATTCCGCCACACAAAATGCCTATGCCAACTCTTCCTACCGCACCAATCCAGTTGTTGTCTATTGCAAATTTTACAAAGTAGCCAATGGCAAGCACCAGTATGGCAATGCCTATTTTACTCACCAAGTTTTCGCCAATGAATTTTTCTAAATCGGGGTTGCGCTCAAAAAAGGAAGGTTTGCGAGGCTTTGGTGGTGCAATGTTACCGGTGACTTTTGCGGAAAGTACAAATGGCTTTTCCGGTACAGGTGAAGACTCCGGCTTTGTGTAAACAACTGCCGGCTCCTGCTCTTTTACAGGCTCCTCTTTTGGCGGCCATTCTTCTTTTTTAAATGTGACAGATGGGTCTGTTACAACCTTAAAATTCGATGTCCATTCTTCTT
>Ga0181463_1000507_pt1 | contig 11104 bp, 7 predicted proteins | sample InSIn1gowninarea_FD_119071 | JGI IMG/M metagenome (GOLD analysis project Ga0181463, IMG submission 119071) | Clean room microbial communities from NASA Spacecraft Assembly Facility at Jet Propulsion Laboratory, Pasadena, California, USA -... ... | reverse complement strand
AATTGTTCATTTATGTAATGTAAAGGAGGTTGCCCCCTCGAAGAGGCTGAATTCTAAGGCGTTGATCTATCTTTTCTATCTTTTCTTGAGCTGGTTTCATAACAGAACGAGGGATTTTTGCCTATAACCAAGTTCTCTTCTCATCACCTCCACCCCTGATGAGGTGCATTCCACTGAGTTTGTGGCTAAGAATAGGATTGAAATTCATGAGCAGTTGGTTGGGCATGATATTGAGATGGATAGGACCAAGGACGAGGTGTGGACTAGGAAGGATGAGTAGGAGGGCCCTAGGAAGGTATGAAAGTGGCTTGGTTGGGGTTGTAGTATGCCTGAGATGTCCCTTGCATTCCCTACTAGTATGGTCTAGTTCCATGCGGTCTCCTTTGGTTTATGAAATAGAGTGGTTCAATGGCTCCTTCGGCCCCTTGGTATACATCTTGAAGTTTGAGCAAGGAAGGGCACTTATCTGTAGAATGATCTTCTTCACAAACTGAAAAAACCTCTATGGAGCTCAATGGACATTCATTTTGAGGATGCCTTCTAGTGCACCTAGGACAAAAGATGTCCAAAGCCCTCTCTACCTCCTCTTCTTTCCTTTTGATATGCAAGGTATCCATTTACATGGAAATAGTTTGTAGAATCTCACTCTTGAAGTCTTCCAGCATGTGTCCAAGCTCACCTTTTATGGATGAATTGGATGAGGAGGTATTGGCTATGGGTTGAATCCCCCTACCTCGTTTTCTAGCTGCCATAGAATGGTTTTTAAAACCATTATTTATGTATTCATAAGGTAGTTGGTAGATGTCTCCCGTAGCCAGTAGATGGAGGATGTCCAGTAGGTTTTCTGGAATTCCCTTGAGTAGGACCAACTTTAGTGGTTCGAGGTCAAGTTTTCACCTAGCCCTTTTATAGCTAAGCTAGAACCTCTCTTCATAATCTTCCAATGATTCATCAATTCCCATGGTCATTCGGAAGATTTCTTCCTTGGTGTCTTTTGACCTACAATAGTCTCAATACTTTTTATTGAAGGCTTGTGCATCTGAGCCAGCGCAATGAACCCCATGAACCAGCGCAATGTTGCATCCTTGAAGGTAGAAGGGAATAGTTTCAACTTTTTTCTCATCTTCTGCATAGTCATAGGTTCAATAGATAACAGTAAACTCAAACAAGAAGGTGTCAGGATCTTCTGTAGTCAATCCATAGAAGTGAGGTAGGGCTGAAGGGCTTATGTTTTTCATTTTAGTGTCCCCATTGGTTTCTCAGATGGGAAAGGTAGCCTCTACTCTTTCTCCATTCCCCCTAACGTTTATGTTTTCAGGCACTATCTCAGAAAGGATGTTTTCTTCGTCTTCTTCCCCTATAGGTTCTTCAAATATTTCAGGTTGTTCACCTAAAGGTTCTTCCTAAGCACTACCACTGAGGAAGAGAGAAGGGTGGCTATGGGATGTGGTGGGAGTGTTGGGTAAGAATTTTCCTAGATTATTTCTGTTCCTATGAGACATGAAAGGAGAATTTTTTTGGTTGGTTTTTATTTTTTTTCTACTTGTACCTGCAAAACAAAATTGATTGAACAAATAAATTGCAACTAACTGAAATGAACTTGTTGAAATGAAATTGTAGAACTGAAAAAGGAAAGAAAATGAAATGCAGAAAGGAAATGACTAATCTACTTTTGTAGAATTGAAATTGCATAATTGAAAAGGAAAGCAGCGAAATGACTAATCTAATTTTGCTGAAATGGAAATTGTATCTAAATTAAAATAAAAGCAAGGAAATGATTAATCTACTTTTACTAGAATGGAAATTGCAGGATTGAAATGAAAGCTTGGAAATGCAGAAATTGAAACCAACAACTACTTTACTTTTGCTGAAATAAACTACTTAGCAGAATGTTGCAGTAGGAAATATAAGAAAAGCGGTGATCACACAATACTCTGACGCTTCCTCAGAAACAACGCCAAAAATTTGTGAGCACCAGTATTGTAGCAATAATTCTGCAACTCATGGGCTTCCTACTTTACTTTTTATCAACCCAGTAGTTCATGACAAACTTGGAAGCGGCTAAGTTGTATACAGAAGTACTAGCTCTTACTGCAGCCTGTCACTTGGTTAGCTGGTACAAGATCACTAGGAGCTCAAGCCAACTTCTATGAATTCTAGAAGAATCTTTATATGTGACGAAAGAAAGTAAATCTTAACCTACAGAGGCTACTCTACTTGAAGAAATTGAAAGAACACCAAAATGTGAAGTAACCCTAGAAAACCGTAATTAACCAGCTAACCCTACCTGTGTAAAAAGAGAGGTGAAAAACCATAAAATCAATGCCATTACCTACTTAGGAAGTAAACGAGATCTATTCAAGCTATTCTAGAAGGAAATGAGAAAAAAAAAAAACTTTTCGATTTTTATGTAGTTTTAGGTGAAATTGTCATGCATGTAATTTATTTGTTTGTGAATGTGGCAGTGATTAGGTGGTGATGCAGGGTGGATGTGGAGTTTATAGAGGTGTAGGAAGGTGTGGAGGGGTCCTAGGAGGTCCCAAGTGGCCTTCTAGAGGGTTTCCTTGCAATCGGTCTCCAAAATGACACCTATAAGAAAATCTACAAGAGGTTGTAAGGGATCTATAGGAGATCTACAAGAGGATGCAGAGAGATGTTTTAGAGGTTTATAAGGTGGGAAAATGGGTCGAAAGGGTAGCTAATGGCTAGGAGGACGTGTTAAGGTGTCTAAGGTTCATCAGTGATGATTTGGGGAGACAAAGATGGTTGGACTTGTTCAAGGAAAGAGTGAAAAGTTCATGAGAAAAGTGGAGAAAATTAAGGCAGATTTGTGAGGGACTTTGGATGACCTATGGAACATGGATATGATATGGTAATATCTAATTGGTTGAATTATTGTGAGTAGAGATTTATTGCAAGAGAACTGAAAATCAAGCTCTAAAATTAAGCAAGCAAAGAAACTAGTTACACTAAAAAATAGAACTATTCATCAAACTAGTCTAAATTCTGATCTAGGAAAGTAAATGTTGAACAATGCTATATGGAAAGAAAGAATGGAAAGGAATTTATTGTAAATACAAAAATAAGCATGATGAAATAGATCTACAACAAAGCATTAACCTTCTAATAAGCAGCAACACTAGAAATCCTATGGCAAAGACAAATCTGTGTTTTTTGTGGCAACAATAGGATCTTGGCCTTAGTTCATGGTCCCAAAGAGGAGAAATGAGGTCAAGGCTTCATTGATGGCCTTTTCGTATCTTTTTCTATCACTATTCAACTTGCTAACATCAAACTAAAATGGAACCAACTTTTTAGATTACCAAAAGAAACCTATTCTTAACTAAGAAAGAAATCTATCTAACAACAACTAATTCATAAAGTGAAACAAAGAATATAAATACAAAACAAGAGGTTCTTGGCTGCTTGGATTGGGCCCTAACCTAAGAGCTTTAGCCCTCTGAGAAGACTCTGTACTAGCTCAAGAACAATCTCATATTCATTATCAAAATAATAACGAGATTACATGAAACTGTGAACAAAAGTAAGCTCTAAAGTTGGACAAAGCAAAGCTACAACAGAATTGAGAAAGTTTGACTAACATAAAACAACCTAATGATTCCCTACGCCTCTCTACTTATACAACTAGAGATTCCAACAGCTCCCTTAAAATTAGGGAGGCTTGGATCCCAAAACTTGAGATAGACAGTAGTTATACTCCACTTGCTCGGCTACCTCTTTGGTGCGTTGATGTGGCTGCTTGTGCTTTGAGCTTTCTAAAGGAGAATTTGAAGTAGGGAGTCATAAATGAGGGGAACACCCTCCTAAAAATCCTCCCCCTTGTTTTCTTCAAATATTTGCTTCCAAATGTTCATTAAACCTTTCACTTTATCTCCAAAATTGACCACAAATATGCATTAAGCACACATTGGACTTCAAGGCATAATGACCAACCCAACTCACTCTATTAGCATAAATACAATAAAAAAATGCAATAAACTAATGAAAATGGTGGATTAAGCTAATTTAGCAGGAAAAATGAGCCCATATAATTACCCATTTGTGGGGCTCATCACTGTGGACACAAGAATTAGCGATGGATGCATCTTTACAATAGTGGTCCCGAATTTGACACCACATATTAGATGCTCCTAGAATGCAAGAAAATTTCAAAATTTCACGTCTAGGGTGCACTGTTATGCAACCTAGGACAACTCTATGTTCCTTCAGGTGAGCATGCCAAGATGATTTAGGAGGCACACTATAGTCAGTTTGCTAGAAGTTTTGGGGTAGAAAAAACTTTGACAAGGTGTTGGCAAGTACATCAGATCCTGCACTGCCTACATCATTTCCAAACCTATAATCAAGAATTAAGGCCTGTATTCTCCTTCGCCCACTTCTAGTTGGCCCTAGGAATCCATTTCCATAGATTACATATCAGACCTTCCTTCTACCAAGCATGGAAATGACTATGTTTTCAAGGCCGCTGACAGATTCTCTAAGATGACCATTCTGGTGACCTGTAAGAATAGTATCACCACATAAGACACTACCAAACTCTTCTTTGAATGAGTGTGGGTACACTTTGGGAACCCATAATCCATTATCTCAAATTGGGAAAATAGATTTCTAAGTACATTCTAGTCAATCCTCTTATTGTTGTTGGATACGAAGCTCATTAAGTCCACAACCTTCCACCCCCAAATTGATGGCCAAATAGAGATTGTCCACAGGATGATCATGCACATCCTGAACATGTACAACTTGAAGCATAAACACACATGGGATGAAATCCTCCCCTATATACAACACAAATACAACATAGATCTCAATAGCTCAAATAGCCACAACCCCTTTTAGGCGGGGTTGAGATTCCATCCACTATGTCCCATTGATGTTTCCATACCACTTGTAATTACTTAGATAGATTTGACTCACATCTAGTATAAAGTTGATAAAGCCACCAACTTCATTCAATGCATTCAAAATATTTTCCAACAGGTCCATGACATATTTGACATAGGAAATTCTTAGTGAAAACAATGCCATGATCAACATCAGGTGCCACATGAATTGTAGGTGGGCAACAAAGTTTGGTTACATTTGGAGGAGTCCATCTCTAGGATCCACCACAAACTTTTCCTACTCAAATATGGCTGTTAAACCATCATTAAGATTATATGAGACAATTCTTTCAATCTCGTCATTCAATTGTTCCTTGTTCTACACCCAATATTCAATGTGGACCGACTTCGACCATACTTTCCCCCATTAATTGGCACATTAGACATTGTTGAGTAGTTGACACAAATAGAGCTCAAGCCAAGCTGTATATAATAGGCCATGACTAATAGGATCATGGACACACATATCAATAAAAATCACTAGCAAAGGCTCTAGTTATATTGAGTTGTCAAAGCAGGCCAACCCCTTCACCATGGCAAGTGGCTCCCAGGGACTAGTTTCAACAGAAATTTCCTCACCTCATGGAGAGTTTTCACAGAATGCGGACCATTTCTTTATAAGGGGGAGGGCCGATCTAGTTAGGTACTGGTGGTCACTGACCTATTCCACCTGTACCTCCAGTTGGTTTCATCGGTTTCCTTGATTATAACACAATTTACTATTTTTAGGAGTTTCTCAAGTCCTAAACTTCCAAAGTTGTTTTAACCACCTAAATGAATATTCTTTTAGGTCCGCAGTAGAGTCGTAATCATAGGTATGGGGTATGCTGCAAATATTTTAGGACTCAGAGATATATTTCTAACAATGTATCTTATGCACCAAACAAATATCATATGACTAAGTTACACCCCAGAAAGTTTTCTTTCCAGTTAACCCCAAAGAGGCCCACAAACTCTTGGCTTTCCATCTGTTAGGGTTAGTATTTTGGTTTTTTAGGGTTTCCCTTTATTGTTCAATAATAAAAAGGCCTTTGAGCCTCATTGTAGTGTAATCCAAAGGAATATGGCCACCACATCTCTTCTCAAAGATAAGCTATCATTGTCTGAGCTAGTTTATTTCCATTCTATATGTAAACATCTTTTAGTTCCTTAATATGAACGAAATAAAGTTTTTTTTTTTTCGTTTTTTGCATATCTATGTTTATGTTTATATCTATATCACATTGTATCCTTGCATAAATATAATGTTGCACCCTTTTTCAAAACTATTCTAAAATTTATAATAAAAAATTGATAGATAAACATGCTAAAATAGAATCCAATAAATATATCCATTAACAATTAATTAAGTAATTAGGCCGATAGGCCTTCATATGCATCAATAATCGTCAACACTTTTACCCTGCTCCGTTCGATTAGGGGAGACACTTTCAACTGTTGATTTTGAAGTGTGACTGCTTTTTCCAAATATCGATTGAGTTGCCCTCTTGGCATGGCAACATATTTTTACTGTTGTTTCCCATTCTTTTTGAGCGATCGCTCGGCCTATCAGGGCAATTTCAGTCATGTGGGTGGTCATGTAGCAGTATCTATGGACCAGTATTGATCTGTTTTTTGCTCATTTGCATTGACGATGTGTGTGGAAATGGAGGCATGTCTTCCATAGCAGCATCCTTCAGAGACGAGAACGTGTTTTGTACCATTGATGCAAGTGGGAAGCAACATATAACATGCTGGGGGAGAAACAACACTTCGCCAGCTACTGATGTTGCTTCAAGCCCGTCTCTGGCTGCACTCTTTGGTGGAGGTGGATTCCTTTGTAGACTGTAGGCTACCACTTTCAGACCATTTTGCTAGATGAACAATGAAACAGGTACTAATATTGTGCCCCCAAGTAACCAAAACAGGCGTTATTCAAATATTGAATCTGGGCAAAACCATGCTTGTGGAATCCGTAGTGATTTGGATCAATATCCCGGTATGATGGACTGTTGGTCTATGAAAAAGACAACAAAACAACGATCCTTTTACCGATCACTCTGGCCACATCCCAATATCGCCCTGCAATCCATTGTTGTAGGGGTTGATCTCACCTGTGGATTAGACCAGGACGGAATGGCATTCTATTGGGGATCACCATCTCCACAGTTCAATATCACTGCCCCTCCCCCCTACAAATTTCAAAGCGTTGTATCTGGAGGAAATCATGTCTGCAGAATTGTGAAAACAACCTCAGAAGTCAAATGCTGGGGGGGTAATTTCATGAACCAGGGAAGCCCACAAGAGGAAACTCGGTTTATAGCCCTCGCAGGAGGCTCAAAACATTCTTGTGGTATCCGCCAAGATAATCATTGCCTGGAATGCTGGGGAAGTTTCAATCAGTCTTCAATTCCGAAAGATGTCGAGTTTCTGGGCATAGCTTCCACAAATATCATGACTTGCGGCATTAGGGAAGATAACCTGATCATGGATTGTTGAGGAAATGGATCGGGTTATAATCCTCCTTTGCAGTTTTTCAGCCCAGGATTGTGCAGTAGGGAGACTTGTCATAGTGGGGAGTTTTTCTTCAATGCTAGCAGTATGGGATTGCCTGATTTGATGAGTTTGTGCCTTCAGAAAGAAGAGAAGATCTGTTCCCTTGTGTGGAGAATTTCCCAAATGGATTTTTTCTCTGAGATATTTGTTCTGAGAATGTTGATTGTGTCTGCACGACATGCTCTCTATGTCAAAATAGTTCTTGTCAAGAAGCTTGTGGAGATGGGTTTCATGGACCTATCTCTATAGTCTCTCCATCTAGTTTTACTGAGCAACAACAAATAAGTATTGCAAACAAAAAGGAGCGGCATATGGATCTTGTTACTATTCTAGGGGTGTCAATTTCCTGTGGGTTTGTTTTAGCTTTCATTGGAGGCTTTGTTCTCTGTTTGATAATAAGGAGAAAAAGGGGGCAAAGTGAATGTGCCTTTTGCATAGGGCAACCAGATACTAAAAATCAGCCAAATCTTAATGTCCAAACACCCTCGTCTGGAATTACCACTTCTTTGCCTACTGCAAATGACTTAATACGGATGCAAGCCTTCCGTCTTGCAGAGCTTCGAGATGCTACAAATGGGTTCAAAGAGTTCAACGAATTGGGTCAAGAAAGCTATGGATTTGTCTGTAAAGCTGTTCTTCCAGATGGAAGACAGGTTGTTGTTAAAAGAGCTAATCCAACTCGAAGAATCCATAGAAATAGTAGAGATTTTGAAACAGAGCTTGAAATTATATGCAAACTCTGCCACAACAACTTGGTTAATTTGTTGGGTTATTGTGAGGAGATGAGGGAAAGGATTCTTATGTATGAATTCATGCCTCATGGAACTCTTCACGATCATTTTCATGGAGATCTCTCTCCTCTTAGTTGGACTTTGAGGTTGAAAATCTCCATGCAAGCAGCACAAGGCATTGAGTACATTCACAAAGATGCATCGCCTCCGATCATCCATAAAGATATTAAGGCCTCCATTATTATTTTGGATGGAGAATGGGGAGCTAGGGTTGCAGATTTTGGGTTAACTATATATCTGGAGAAAGAAGTCTTTCTTCCCCTATCTAGAAAGGGGATACTATCTATGTTGATCTAGATTACTACAAGTCTCAGAATTTTACAGAGAAGAGTGACGTATATAGCTTTGGTGTGGTTTAGTTATAGATTCTGAGTGGGAGAAAAGCACATGATAAAGATTTTGATCCACCCAATATTGTCGAATGGGCAGCACCTGTGATCAGCCAGGGAAAGGAAACGGTCATCCTAGACCATAGTGTGAATTTACCACGAAATGTGTAACCTTTGCTCAGAATGGTTGATATTGCATAGCCTTTTGTGAGGCAAGACCCAAACGAAAGACCAACCATGTCAGATGTGGCTACATGGTTGGAGCAACTCGTCAGAACTAGCTCTTAGTATTGCTTTTCTATCTACGATTGTGAGCGTTCTTGACAAATTGAAGATTATTTCTCGAAAATTATTTTTCCTCGAGGGTAAAGCCAGTTGGGCTGTTTTTGTCTAAAACTCAAGTTCAAATAGCATCTCATCTACTTGGTATTGACATTTTCCTTTTTACTCTTTAGGACATTGTACCAGAGAATGCGTCCTTGTTTTTTTGCCTGTTCTGTACAATTTGAGTGTTTGTATTCATTCTTCTTCACAATCAAATGGTATTGCACTATTCTTGTAATAGTTCTGAAGACCAAGAATAGTAAGCTGTTTATTGTAACATTGAGTTTGAGTAAACATCGGATTTTATTGTTATGTATGCCAAAAATGATGTAAGTTTTAAGCATAGTATGTTGTTGGGTATACAAATCTCAATCTTAATTTATTATAATCATTGCATGGGTAATCATAGAGAAACACAATCGAAAAACATTATGCCTAGCTTGTCAGTATGTATCATCTATTGTATTTATACTCATTAAGCTATAGTACAGATTGCATCTTGACATTCAGTTGTATGAACGTATTTATAATTATTATTAATAACACGTTAGTAATGCTATAAAACATTGTTTAAGCTATAATGCAGATTCCCTGTTCACATTCATTTGCTTGAAATTGTCTCCAAATTGACCATGTTTAAAGCCACTTTAACCATAATGAGGTTCCTCCCAAAAGGCATTACATGCCACTTGCCCATTTAATATACAAGCGTCGACTGCATTTCCTATTTGAGGCTTTATACATGGTAAACCATGCTCTCATGGACACAGACCAAGTATTTTATTCAAAATATTCTTTTTCTGATTTCCAGCCTTCATCTTGAGATTTATACTTCAAAGTCACTAAAGGCTAGACAACAATTTAAAAAATGTTACTCACGATCTTTTATCATATTACATTTCCCTTTGGAATTACAATTTCATGATTGCAGCTATTGCAAGGAAGCAATTCCTGTGGATAACTTTGTCAGAAAGCCTCATTAAAAATACTTATATCCTAAAGTCTCTATTTATAATATGCTTTGTTTCTGATGAATTCCAGTTTGGATACTTTTATGGGATGAGTGTTCCATATTTAGTCCTCTTATCATATTTGAACTAAACTGATAGAACATTTCTCAAATTTTGGATTTGAATGTCTCATTTTAGGCAAAATCTTGAATTTCAGGTTGTTTGAGAGGAAGCGGAGCCCAGCTAATCTGCACATTTAAATTATAGTATCACGCATCGTTTTGTAATGCGTCCACGGGGAAGAAGTGCTTCTTTTATTCTTGCTACATGTAATGTTAGCAACGATTTGGTATTTTCTTATTTTTTTTGTTTTTGGCTTCTGGCCTCCAAATTTGGCATTGACCATGGTTTTTTAACGTCTCTATAGACATGGTCTTCGAAATGGCTATGGTCATTTAATTTCTAACTTCTAAGTTCTCCTTTTGACATTTAAGGTTTGTAATGTCATATTTAGCATGGTTTCGAATATTATATTTTGACTTTCTAATTGCAATATACAATTATGGTTTTCAATGTAGTATCATTCTATATGTGTATATTATTCTTTATAAAATATAATAATAATATCATGGTTTCTAATGGAATTAACTTTTTAATAGCAATATATCAACATGTTTTCTAATGTTATGTTTTGACTTTCTAAATGCAATATACAATTATGGTTTTCAATGAAGTATATTGGTAGGGGATAGTCATAGTGGTTATTGCCTTGGTCACTAGCAAGCTTCGTATATGCTTGGCCATCTATAGAGGTTTCTTGATTTTGGGTAATTAACTTACTCTAAAATGAAATAAGACATTCAATGTGTTCTTTGTAATATAGATATAAACAAAACATCTAAAGAAAAGTAATTGCACAATGATCCAGTCCAAGAAAACAAGGTTTTCCACAAACCAATTAACTCTTCTAAAAAAGTTCAACAATTCCAATTTAATAATCCTATCGGCCTCTCTTTGTACCTTTTGGGACAATAGCTAGTATAAAACATGTACACACCAAATATATTATAATAGTGATCTTTACCAACACAACTTATATAAGATTATTTTATCTTTAGATAACAAATAATAAATATGAATGAGAATAAATAATTTACAAATTTTGGAAAGATAATCTAAAATGGTAGAAATGGCATATAGCATATCAAATATATGAAAAAAAATATATTGTAATTTTAAATAGGATGCGTATGATTACAAAAAAAAAAAAA
>Ga0181463_1000504_pt1 | contig 11132 bp, 8 predicted proteins | sample InSIn1gowninarea_FD_119071 | JGI IMG/M metagenome (GOLD analysis project Ga0181463, IMG submission 119071) | Clean room microbial communities from NASA Spacecraft Assembly Facility at Jet Propulsion Laboratory, Pasadena, California, USA -... ... | reverse complement strand
TTTGAGGATAAGACTTTCAAGCCGGCAATCAATGGACTTTATTTAGAGATCTTACCGGTACAGGAACAAGTTATGTTTCTGAAGGGGTTGTTACAGATGCTACTTATACCACCTCATCTTTCTTTGGGTTTCTTGTTAAGCAAAGCACAGCGAGCTTTTTTCAAAAACACTATTTCGACGATATTACTATACAGCCTTACGTTCCTGATGTTACGCCACCCGCTTTACAATCAGTAACTGCCTTATCGGCAACAGCTATTGATGTTCTGTTTAATGAGCCTGTAGATCTTGCAACGGCTCAAACAACTACAAACTACGTCGTAAATAATAGCACCGGTAGTCCTCTGCAGGCCGTTAGAGATGCTTCTAATATTGCGCTTGTTCATCTCACATTTGCAAACAACTTTCCTAATGGCGTAAATAATACCATTACTGTTAACGGCGTAAAAGATCTTGCAGGTAATGCTATTACTAACGGAACTGGAACGTTTAGTTTTTATGTACCTCAACGTTATGATGTAGTTATTGATGAAATTCTTGCTGATCCAACCCCGGTTATTTCTTTACCGAACGCAGAATACTTAGAGCTTAAGAATACGACTGCGCAGGCTATCAATTTGCAGGGATGGAGAATATCAAGTACAAGCACAACAAGTAGTGCGTTCCCGTCTTTTGTACTTCCGGCAGATAGTTATGTTATTCTTACATCAACGACTAATGCAAATTTATTTAGCTCTTACGGTAGGGTATTGGGTGTAACAGGTTTTCCTGCTTTGATAGATGCAGGCACTACCTTGTCACTCGTTTCTAAAGAAAACATCACTATTCATGCTGTTAGTTATTCAACTGATTGGTACCAGAATGCAGTTAAGAGCGAAGGCGGATGGAGCCTTGAAATGATTGACACAAAGAACCCATGCAGTGGAGCGTCTAATTGGAGGGCAAGTGTTGCACCAACAGGTGGTACACCGGCAGGTAGAAATTCTATTGACGGCAATAATAAAGATCAGGTAGCACCAGCTTTATTGCGAGCTGCAGCTACAGATAATCAAACACTGGTCTTAACTTTTGATGAACCGCTAGATAGCCTGAAAGCAGCAACTGCTGCAAACTATAGCATAAGTGATGGCGTTGGAACACCTGTTTCCGCTATTACTTTGTCACCCACTTTTAGCAAGGTTCAATTAAGGGTCAATACTCCAATTGTTTCTGGTAAAGTATATACCATTACTGCATCAAATGTTACTGATTGTAGCGGTAATGTTGTTCAGGCCCGTAATAGCGTAAGGCTTGGCTTGCCTAGCATTATAGATAGCTTTGGTATAGTTATCAACGAGGTTTTATTTGATCCAAAATCAACCGGTGTTGACTATGTTGAGGTGTATAATAGAAGTAATACTATTTATAATTTAAAAGATCTTTATATAGCAACACGTTCAACATCAACCAATGCGCTTTCAAGTATCACGCAGGTGGTTACTGATAACCTACTTATTTTTCCTGGAGAGTTTTATGTTTTAAGTGAAAACGGAAGTATAGTTCAACAGCAATACACTGCAAAAAACACTGACAACTTTATTAATGTAAATCTTCCTTCATATGCTAATGATAAAGGCACTGTAGTGTTACTAAATGCACAAGGAACTATTATAGACCAATTGCAGTATGATGCTAAATGGCATTTTGAGTTGTTGAATAACCAGGAGGGCGTTTCTTTAGAAAGAGTTGATTATAATAAGCCAACTCAAAGCAAAGACAACTGGCACTCTGCAGCTTCAACAGCGGGTTATGGTACACCCGGCTACCAGAATTCACAGTTCAGGTCAGACTTACAATTACAGGGAGAGATTACTGTTTCACCAAAAACCTTTTCGCCAGATAATGATGGGTTTGATGATTTTGCGCTTGTTAATTACCAGCTCGCTGATCCTGGTTACGTTGCAAACATTACCATATTTGACGCAGTTGGAAGACCTGTGAGAGTACTGGCAAAAAATGCAACACTTGCCCAAACCGGGTCTTTTAGATGGGATGGAATAGATGACAAGCTTCGCAAAGTACCTGTTGGAACTTATATTATATATACCGACGTCTTCAATTTAAATGGTAATCATAAGACATTTAAGAACGCTGTAGTGGTAGCAGCTAAGCTATCGTTGTAAAAGAATTTATTTATAGAAGCTTTTAGGCAGCAAGCTGTTGCCTTTGTAAACATCGTTGTTCCGATCTCACACAGGCTTAGGCAATTCTTGAAGGATGTCTACCAGCGAGACATTCAAGAGCGAATACCTTTAAAACTTATTCTTATTGAGTTTACTTTAACGCCGTCAGGAAACACTTTCTTGGATAAATTTCAATCTAATACTGGCTTCCCAATAAAATTAACCATAGTCATCGTGCTTATCCACGCTGTGATCAAGCTTTGTCAATTATATGAAAACATCTACTGTCTATACTAGCATCTTAAGAAAATAGTGCGGCCCGACCTTTGAAGTATAATGAGAAAGATACAATTATGAAAAGCAAGATATTTTTAGCAGCCCTTGTTTGCAGCAGTATTGGAGTAACTGCTCAAACCAAAGGAACGAATACACGAAACACTACAAAAACAACTACTCAAACAACAAGCCCTCGTAAACAGGCAACGACAAATCAAAGTACGCAAGGTAATACAGGCGCTAATACTCAAGGTGCTAGCACAAGAAGAACAGGAACGCATGACGATAGGATGCCTTCACAACGTAATCTTCCTGGTAATGGTAACACTCAATCATCCAGAACAGGAACCAGCAACGGAACAACAAACGGTTCTAGCGGATCAGGTACAAATGGTAGTGGTTCCGGTGCAACCGGAACTGGTACAAGCGGAAACGGAGGACATTCCGAAAATAGACCGACAAGTTATAGTTCCTCAGGTAATAATTCAGGCGGAGCTATAGGTACTGGTTCAGGTGCCACTGGCATTAGTGGAAATGGTTCTGGCACTACCGGAATGTCCGGGAGTGCAACAGGAACAAATAATGGTGTAACTACCGGCACAACAACCAATGGAACTTCAGCGGCAGTTGGCTTAGGCGCAAATGCATCAGGAACAACAGGTATAAGTTCCGGTAGTGGAACAGGTGCAGGTGCATCAGGCATAAGCTCCGGGGTTAGTGGAACAACAGGAGGAGCCACGGGCATTGGTTCAACTCGTAATAGTATTGAGGCGGGAGGCACAGGTGTAGGTTCTAACGGTACTCACGTAGGTGTTGGCACTTCCGGCACTATCACATCCGCAACCAGTGTAAACAACAACATTAATAATACTCCTACTTCAAGCCCGGTTAGCATTAACTCAACTACCAATCGTCCTTCAGAATTGCCCTCCGCTATTTATTCAACTTTTAGTTCTGCAAATGCCGGCGCAACCAATGTTCAATGGTCTAATAATGGTGGTCTTTGGACTGCAGCTTACAAGGTAGGTGATACCTGGTTAGCGTCTACTTACAACCCAAGTGGTATCCGTATAGATACCCGGTCTGATGTGAATCTTACCAACCCTAATCTTATACCTGCAGCTATAACAAGTTATAGAGGAAGAAATACGGGGGTAAACATTGTAAAGGCAACCAGGATAGATACAGCTGGTGCCACAGAGTTATACGAATTAAGAACTACTGATGGAAGAACAATTACTATTAACAGTGATGGTTCTATTAGACAATAAATTGTTATGGTGATTTAAAAAAGTGCTTCGCTAAGGAAGCACTTTTTTATTTGTAGTAATTAAAGTGAATAACATAAGCTTGGATGAAATTGAAAATGCTTGTGTCAAGTTTTGATAATTCCTTATTGGCTCTTTCGCCTGGTATAATTTTCAATCTTCAATAAAAATATCTAGTTCAACTTCCTCCAATAAAATTCTTGTTGGTATGTCTGCAACATACTCCCATTTAACCAGACGTATCATGCCTTCCGCTATTTCAATTCCCGTTATATCGCCATCACTAAAGCAACAACATCCGCTGTTAAAATAACTTGGCTTGTAGTCGCTAAAATCCACACTAATATTTTTGTTTGCATTCTTCATTTTGATCTGCGCTTCAATGCGATTGATCTCTTTGTCGTTCCTGGTTTCCTTTGCAATATTCAATTGTTGATAGAGTCTTTCAAATAAGGTAAGTGACTCAAATACCGGTTGGTGCGTATGACCTGTGATTAGTATAATGTTGCTTTGCAGGGCGGTCCATTCATACATGAACTTATTGTGGGTTGTTTTAAGATGATCATCGTATGCAGGAGTGTTCGGGTTAAGGGCCAAATAACTTTGTAGCGGTGCCCATACATTTGAAACGAACCACTTGCTAAACCAGTTGCCATCACTTACAATATCCCCCTGGTGTCCATGCGTTAAAAAAATTTGCAAACTCTCATCCTCAATTGATGTTTGCAGTATAATGCCTTCTTGCACGCAAACTTTTTCTCCGTATAACTTCTGAATTTCAAAAGGGGCTAAGGGATCATTATCCCAATAAAGATCGTGGTTGCCAAATATTTTTGTAAAAGCTTTACGCTCTAAAAATTTTTTCTCTTTTTCAAATGTTTCCTGGTTGAATTTTTTTACATCCGACAGACTGTTCTCCCAAAGCTCCTCACTATCTCCCAAGTTTATGTAGTAATAGTTATTTGTATAGTAATAATCCAAAGCAGCTAAGTAATTTTTTTCTGCTATAGCAAAATCGTCAGAACCATTTTTTGCACCTTTGTGTTGATCAGATAAAACAATGAATTTATCGACCTTAGCATTAAATTGTACTATCTCTCCTTTTTTAGTTTGTTTGGTTAATATAGCCTTATGCAATTGTGAAAGTGCCTCATGTACCCTTGCTTTATCAGGCCTCGATGAATACTTGTCAGCAAGTCTTGCAATCGGTGTTCTTAATATTCTTTGTAAAAATTTCTTCATTCATTTAATAAGTATAGATAGTCTTAAAACAATTATTCCATAATTGCATTTGCTACTTCTAAAGATACCTCTAAGGGTTCGCGGGCAGTGAAAAAGATGTGAAGCGGTGAAGATGAATCTATATAAAACCTACATGAATAACCTTTAAAAACAAAAAAGGGTCGGCAAAAATGCCAACCCGATTACTTACTAACCCATTAAATTCTGCCACTAAATTACAAATATGGCCCAAATTTCAAAATTATTTTTTGACCCTGTGAATAACTTTTAGGTGCTAAAAGTAGGGATGAAAAAGCCTCTAAGTTTACTTAAAACACTGATTTATAGTCTTTCTGCTTTAATAAAAACTGTAAATACCTTAAGGAAGTGGCAATTTTCCTGACACCTGCCCTTGTGCTGAAACTTTTATCAACAAACAAACTTCATCCTTTGACGGGAGTAGAAATTTATTTAATTGTATGGTTAGGAGAATTTGACGGTAGACGGTTAAATATTAGAGGTTCATTGTCATAACTGCGCAACGTATGTTTGTCCGGCTTGAAAGTCTTATCCTCAAATAACGTTTCGTATTTAGGACTCTCGGTTTTTTTCCATTTGTCCCAAAATGTAAAGTATAGGCCAAAATTATATTTGAACTGTTTATGGTGTAAGGAGTGATGTGTTGCTCCAATCATCCACCTTCCAAATTTATTTTTATGAGACCCTTTAGGATAAATTTCTACCTCAAGGTGATTAATAACACTACTAAACGTCATAATAGTTAGTTGTGTAAGCAGTACGTACAGATGCATTGGGAGAACCATTATTGTGAGAGGAAGAACTATAGCCTGCAATAAACCTTCTAACGGATGAAACGAAAAGGCAGTCCAGGGACTTGTTGTATTGCTATCGTGATGCACCTTGTGAAGAAGCTTAAATACTTTCGGTTGATGCATCCAACGATGCAACCAATAGTAATACGTTTCATGTAGCAATAAAGAAATTAGAAGACTAATAGGCAAATACCAATAAGGATATTGACCTGCGTCCATATAAATTTTAGTAAATCCTTTTTGCCATAATACCGCCGTAAAAGCTCCTGCAACAGAAAAAAGTAAAGACGTAATGATGGACCACTTAAGTTCCGTCCTAAACTGCTTTTTATCCAATTGTTTTTTACTCAATCTTCTCTGCATCCACCTGTCTTTAAACCAGATAAAAAAAACGGCATGAAACAAACCGGCTATTAGAAAGTAGCGTCCCATTATCACAACGAACATACCTATGGCTAAAGCTATAAAGGCCGATGGTTGAGAAAAGTCTGGAAATTCTATTGGCATATTTAAAAAGACACTACAAGGTAAGAATTTGAGTTATGGCAAAAAAAATAACCCAGCTGTAGCTGGGTTATAAACGCAAATGATTTATGAAAGGTTCGTTCTACTTATAATTTTATCTCTTCATCATCCCTATCTAAAAATTGGAACTGTGTAAGATGATAATTAGTATTAGGTTCAACTTTTATCTTAATGCCATACTTACGGTTCCATTTACTCTTTATAGAATTAAAGAACCAACCCTTAGTAAGGTGTGAGTGCAGTATTGGGTGTACAAAAAGAGTAAGGTTTTTATGCTGATGCGTAACCAGGTAGCTTAACTTTTTTTCTATTTCATCCTCTAATAAAAGGGTAGAAGTTATTTTGCCTGTGCCATTACAAGTTGGGCAAAGTTCTGCAGTGTTAATATTCACTTCAGGCCTCATTCTTTGCCTTGTAATCTGCATTAGTCCAAACTTAGAAATTGGTAACACTGCATGCCTTGCACGATCCGGTCTCATGAAGCCGTCCATTGCATCCTGCAACTTCTTTTTATTATCGGGCAACTTCATATCAATGAAGTCAACCACAATAATTCCTCCGATGTCTCTTAAGCGAAGTTGGCGTGCAATCTCTTCAGCAGCCTCCAGGTTTGTTTGCAGCGCATTTTCTTCCTGGTTATTACTTACGCTTTTGTAGCCGCTATTAACATCTATCACATGAAGCGCTTCTGTATGCTCGATTATAAGATATGCACCGCTGGGAAGATTAACAGTTTTGCCAAAGGCAGATTTAACCTGCTTTGTAATGCCGTACTGGTCAAATATTGCAACACCGTTATTATAATAAGAAACAATTTCTGATTTTTCAGGTGCTATCTTCTGAATATAATTGACCGTATCGGTATAAATATTCTTATCGTTAATAACTATTCTATTAAAGTCTTCTGTTAACAGGTCACGAAGCATGCTTGTAGCTTTCGTTTGCTCGCTTAAGATTTTTGTTGGTGCAACAGCTTCTTTTAGATTTTTCTGAATCGATTTCCACGTATTGACAAGGGCTGTTAAATCTTCATGAAGCTCTGCAGTATTTTTTCCTTCTGCGGCAGTACGAACTATTACGCCAAAGTTCTTAGTCTTAATAGCTTCAATGATCTTTTGCAAACGTTTTCTTTCCTCGCTGCTGTGTATCTTTTTAGATACCGCAACCATATCGTTAAAAGGCGTGAGCACCACGAAACGACCTGGCAAAGAAATCTCGCAACTTAAGCGAGGACCTTTTGCAGCAATAGGCTCTTTTAGAATCTGTACGAGAATATTAGGTTTACCAGCCAAAACTTCATTGATTTTGCCTGTTTTAACTATTTCAGGCTCCACATCAAATTTTGCAAAATCAAAAATGCTTTCTGACTTATCATTAATAGAAAGCTGGGTAAACTTAAGTAACGACTTAGCATACGGGCTTAAGTCAGTATAATGAAGGAAGGCGTCTTTTTCAAAACCAACGTCTACGAATGCAGCGTTCAATCCTGGTATTAGCTTTTTAACCTTACCTAAATAGAGGTCCCCAACACCAAAATTTGCGTCAGTTTTATCGTTATGTAACTCTACCAGTTTTTTTTCTTCCAGTAAAGCAATTTCTACTCCCTGTGGAGAAGAATTTATTATCAATTCTTTGTTCAAAATGCAACTTTTAATAATTCACACATACTCCGCAGCAGCGGATCTTTCACATCATAACAGTGTTTACCAACACGGTATCCTGCCACTTTTCTGGTTTTGATAAGGAAAAGGTAAAAGTTGCAAAATGGGCTGTTGGACTACCAGTAGAAGTTGCAAATGCCGGAGTAGATTCTCCGGCATTGCTAATGACAGGATGAAGAAGAAAATTATTTCTTCTTTTTATGACGATTTTTTCTTAGTCTCTTTTTACGCTTATGGGTTGCGATTTTATGACGTTTTCTTTTCTTACCACACGGCATACTAAATGTTTTAATTTAATTAATTGAGTTATTTTAATGAGTTTATTCTTGCATCAAGTTCTTTTTGAGCTTCAGGATTAGGTATTTTTTCCTTAACCTGCCTGTACCATTTTGCTGCATTTGCTTTATCACCCTTTCGGTCGTAAGCTTCTGCAAGGTTTAATGAGGCCTCCAGATTATCAGGCTCTTTGCCAACGACAATCAGGAAACGTTCAATAGCTTTATCGTACTGGCCACTTCTAATACCTCCTAATCCTAAAATAAACTGAGCATAAGTGTTATTAGGATTTTTTTCAACAATCGCCCTGATAGGTCCAATACCAATCATAGGATTGTCTGAAATATTGCCAAAAATGTAGCACGCACCCAAACCAATTTTGCTACTGTCATTATTAGGATTTATTTCAAGCGCCTTATCAAAAAGAACTTTTGCATTTGTTGCCAGCCATGTTTGCATAGCTGGATTTTCCTCTGTTTTTAGGTTGTCTAAAAACAAATGGGCTGCGAAGGTGAGGTTTTTCTCTGAATTTTCCAACTTAGCTGCTTCACCGGTATAATATGCATAAGGCTCAAACAGTTGAATAGTGTCTCTCCAAAAGGAAGCGAGCTGTTTATAAACCTGTATTTGTTGATTTTTTACATCTCCACGAGAGATACTATTTTCAAGTGAAGTAATGTGTTGAAGTTGACTAGGGCTTAAACGTTCCTTTGCATGTTTTAACAACTGGGGAGTTTGGATAACCCTTGTTGTGGGGGCCTCATTCTTGGCTACGGCCATAGGTTTACGAGGCGGAACTGTATTACCAAAAAAATATAAGAGAATTAGTACTGCAAACGCACTACTAACAAGAATGAGTTGTTGTTTCTTCACAATTTCTAATTATCCCGCAAAATTAGCTATCCTTTCTCTTACTCTTTACCTCGCTAACAAATTCTTTTGCAGGCTTAAAGGCTGGAATAAAATGTTCCGGAATTTCTACAGCCACGTTTCTTTTAATATTTCTTCCAATTTTAGCAGCCCTTTTTTTAGTTATAAAACTACCAAATCCACGTATGTATATATTTTCACCTTGAGAGAGAGTTTCTTTCACTTCTTTAAACATTGTTTCAAGTGTAACCAAAACATCTACTTTAGGGATACCCGTTTTTTCTGAAATTTGATTTATTAAATCTGACTTTCGCATTGGTTCACTGTTTAGTTTTTTGTTACTTACTTTTCTACTTTAAGTATACAATGTAAACACTAAAAAAAGTTCCTTATAAGTCTTAGCAAGAACAACACATAGTGTTTGTTGTTGCTAAGAGAATATTATAAAGAACATTAGTCGAATAATTTATACATTTTCCATAGCCCTTTTTGTATGCCTACTACGCCAAATCTTAAAAAAGCATTTACAGACAAATTATTGATATGGAATGCTTTAAATAATAAAAGAATTATGCCATGGAAGGGGGAAAAAGACCCGTACAAGATTTGGTTAAGTGAAATTATTTTGCAGCAAACACGAGTAGAACAAGGCTTAACGTATTATGAAAAATTTCTAGAACACTTTCCTACTATAGATAAACTTGCCCAGGCTCCCGATGAAGAAGTCTATAAACTTTGGGAGGGATTAGGGTATTACACCCGTTGCAAAAACCTTTTGGCTACCGCAAGAAATATTGTAGCCAATAATAAGGGGGTCTTCCCGAAAAGTTTTGTGGAAATTTTACAACTAAAAGGGGTGGGAAATTATACTGCAAGTGCCATAGCATCCTTTGCATATGGATTGCCACATGCTGTTGTAGACGGTAATGTTCTGCGAGTACTTTCAAGATTTTTTGGAAAGCAAACACCTATAGACACAACAGCAGGCAAAGAATTTTACGAAAAACTAGCAGGTGAATTACTGGATGTTAAGGACACTGGCGGATATAACCAGGCTATAATGGATTTTGGAGCAACAATATGTAAGCCTCAGTTACCAGAATGTAAAGTGTGTATATTAAAGGATGATTGCATGGCTTACAGAAAAGGTTTAGTAAATAAGCTGCCTATAAAGGAGAAGAAACTTCTCAAGAAAAAACGCTGGTTTTATTATTTTGTTTTTAAATACAACGATAAGATCCTCGTAAACAAACGTACGGATAGAGACATATGGCAGAACCTCTACGAGTTTTATTTACACGAGGCAGAAGCTTCTGAAAACTGGGAGCAAAAGAAAATAGAGGAGTTATTAAGCAAAGTATTAGAGATAAACGAGTTTAAAATAATCGACGTATCCAAAGTTTTAATTCAACAGCTTACGCATCAAACTATTTCAGGTCAATTTATTCTTGTTGATATAACGTATCTGCCTCCTACTCTTAATCACCTAATGAGCGTTCCAACAGAGGTCTTATCAACTCTTGCGTTTCCTAAATTCATCAATCAATATCTCGAAATACATTCCCTTGCAATTAATGCCCTTTCGTAAGAAGTTAGCGTAAAATCAAAAAAATTTTAAAAGCATTGAATTTCAGTTTAAAAAAAGTAATTTTAAAACAGCTAACTATTCATGGGCGAACCAACTAAAAAATACGACTATCATGAGAGGAGTAAATAGAGTAATGCTTATCGGAAACCTGGGAAAAGATCCGGATGTACAATACCTGGAAGGAAATATTGGGGTGGCGAAATTTAGTCTCGCTACTACTGAAACTTATAAAGACAGGGGGGGAAAACTAGTTTCTCAAACTGAATGGCACACCGTTGTTTTATGGAGGGGATTAGCAGAGCTTGCTCAGAAGTATTTACACAAAGGCAGCCTTGTATACATTGAAGGCCGACTTAGAACAAGGAGTTGGGAAGATAAAGAAGGCAATAAAAAATTTGCTACTGAAGTAGTTGGCGATAATTTAATAATGCTTGATAAGAGACTAAGAAAAA
>Ga0181463_1000373_pt1 | contig 11167 bp, 7 predicted proteins | sample InSIn1gowninarea_FD_119071 | JGI IMG/M metagenome (GOLD analysis project Ga0181463, IMG submission 119071) | Clean room microbial communities from NASA Spacecraft Assembly Facility at Jet Propulsion Laboratory, Pasadena, California, USA -... ... | reverse complement strand
AATTTTGTTCCCCCCCCCCCCCCCAAGTATTTCCAACAATTGGTATCAGGGATTGGTTCCTTCAGTTTCAATTTAACAATTGGAAGGAGATCATGGAGTACACCAAGAATATAGTTCCCTTATTTAATGGATATAACTATGCACTATCGAGTGAAAGGATGTAGGTTCATTTACTTGCACAAGGATATGAAGTTTGGGAAATAATCGAATAGGGCTACAAAATAACAACAGATGAACAGGGTAAGAAAAATGTTGTGAACGATGATAAAGCAAAGGATCTTATTATAAGTGGTCTCACTCAATCTGTCTATGTTAAGGTATTGGGTTGTAAAATAGCTAAGGGACTATGGGACAAGCTCTGAAAAATATGTGTAGGAGACTTGAAAGTCAAGGAAGCAAAACTTCAAATTTACAAAGCTCAATTTGAAAAATTAACGATGAAAGAAGATGGGAACATTCAACTTACTTTCTACATGTTTATGAAATAACAAATTCCTTGGAAGGATTAGAGAACTAATTGATAAAAAATGTCATTGTTCAGAAAGTCTTCAGAACTCTTCCATCAAGATTTAATCCTAAGGTTTCGATCTTAGAAGATAGATCAAATTTAAGAAACTTGACTATGGACGAACTAAATGGGATACTTAAAACTTATGAAATGAGAATTGAAGAAGAAGATGGTTCATCTAATATAGAAACAACATTCACAAGATCCAAGAAAATTGGGAAGGGAAAACAAGTATCCAAACCTAGATCTAGTTGTTGCAAATAGGAATAAAAGGAAGTAGAACTTTCAAATGAAGAATTTGTGTACATTTCGAGGAAGATTAAAAGAGGAACATGTAAGTACAAAGGAAAACTTCCATTAGTGTGTTTTGACTGTGGTGAGATAAGTCATTTTTTTTCTAAATGCCCTGATAAGAATAAAGCATTTACAAAAGAAAACAAGGGTTAAAGAAATTTCAAAAACCAAGGTAAGAAAAACTTCCTCTCCATGGAAGATAGTTCCTCATCTGAAGAAGAAAGTGACAGTGATGAAGAAAACAAAGAAAGAGTATTATTTATGGCTAAGAATAAAAATATGGAAGTACCTGACAAAAAAGAAGATGAAGAAGAAGAAATGGCTGAAATTGAATTTCAAAACGAAGTTGTGAGAGTTATAAGAAAAATCAAAGCAGAAAGGAAAAATGTAATTATTTGGAAGTTATTTTAAAGGAGGTAAACGAACACACCGAAAATATCAACAAAAGGAATGAAAAAAAAATCATCAACCTCAAAGTAAAGTTAGAATAAGCCAAAAGAATTGAAGAATCACTCAGGAATGAGTTAAAAGAAAGCAACGAGGCAAGGGAAGAACTAGAAGCCCAAATAGTATCTCAAGATGAACATTGGGTAGTTGCTATGAATGAATAAGTGGATCAAATTAGGAAGAATGACACTTGGGAATTGGTCCCACAACCAAAAGATAAAAATGTCATTGGGATAAAATGGGTTTTCAAGAACAAGTTAAATGAGGATGGACAGGTTACCAAGAACAAGGCAAGGTTGGTTTGCAAACGATATGCACAAGTTGAAGGAATATTTTTAAGAAACATTTTCTCCCGTTCCTAGAATGGAAGTTATCAGGATGTTCTTGTCTTATGCATGTTCGAGAAATATCAAAGTTTATCAAATGGACATGAAATCAACATTTCTAAATGGATAATTTGAAGAAGAAGTATATATAGAACAACCTGAGGTATTTTTTATCACGTGCAATAAATATTATGTTTGTAGGTTAAAGAAGGCATTGTATGGTCTCAAACATGCACCTAGAGCATGGTATGCCCGTCTTGACAGGTATTTGCAACAACAAGGATTCAATAAGGGAAGTGCATATAATAACCTTTATTTAAGGGTTGAACATGATAGTTTAATGATTATTGAAATGTATGTGGATGATATAATCTTTGGGAGTGTTGATGACAGTATAAGTAAAAAATTTGTTGCAACTATGTAGAGTGAATTCGATATGTCACTACCTGGTGAGTTGACATATTTTTTGGGACTTCAAATATCTCAAAAAGACAAGGGAATATTTATTTGTCAAACCAGATATACCAAGGAAATGTTGAAGAAATTTTAAATGGAAGATTGCGAGCTAGTTCTCACCCTAATGGTGATAGATTGCAAGTTGAGCATAGATGACTCATACAAAGACGTGGATAAGAGGATGTATAGATCTATGATTGTTAGTCTTCTATATGTAACAACTTCTAGGTCAGATGTGATGTAGCTAGTTGGGCAAGTTGCAAGATTCCAAGAAACACCAAATAAATCCCTTGTCATTGCGGTAAAAATGATTTTTCGATATCTTGAGGGAACAACAAAATATGGTCTATCGTATCCTAAAGGAAATGAGCTAACCATTTAGCTTATACCAATGAAGATTGGGAAGGAAGTGGTGCTGATCGTAAGAGCACTAATGGAGCAGCCTTCTATTTAGGTGGTTGTCTTGTTTCGTGGTTGAGAAAGAAGGAATCTTTAATCTCATTCCCATAGCAGAAATAAAATACGTAGCAACAACAACTTGTTGTACCCAAGTCCTCTGGATGAAACAAACCTTGCATGATCTCCAAGTGAAGTTTGATGAGCCCCTACCAATCTTCTGCGATAACACCAGTGTCATTAGTATTTCCAAGAATCTTGTGATGCATTCAAAAATTAAACACATTCTGATCAAGTACCATTTTGTTAGAGAATAGATTGTCGAGAAAAACATCAAGGTTGAATACATTGGGAAAAAAGAACAAATCATTGACATCTTTACCAAACCTTTACCGCATGAGGAATTTGAGTATCTTCACCAAAAGATTGGGATTCTCCTAAGTTCCCATTAAATTATTCTTTTATCCAGTCAAGTAGAAAGGGGAGTTAAGGCAGGTCACAGGTCTATGGGAGAGGCAGGTGTTCATGGAGAGTTACCCTTTGCCATTAATGTCAAAGGGGGAGAGAAATCATTAGGAAGGTTAGAAGCATGGTGTCAAGGGGAGTTATGATTGCAACAAGAGTACTTGTGTTTCCATCAATGCCAAAGGGGGAGATTGGTTATAAGTGGTTGTCAATGATGCCAACCCAAGCAACACAAGGACTTACCCCAATCTTTGATGACAAATTTGACATGGAAATTCATGGAATATCGTGTTAGGATAGTTCTAGATAGGTTCTCCTGGATGAGATTTTTTTTTTGATATATGGTACGTCCTGTGGTTTCCTTTGGTTTGAGAGAAAATTTAGTTTGAAATTGAAGACCCAGTGTTGTGGGCTAAAACTCTAGGGGGTAGTGACATGACACCTCCTCCTATGATTTTCAATATATGACATTGTTTATCACCGTAATCTTACCACATATAGGTTAAATAACTTCAAGAACTGAAGACAATAAATCAATCATTGACTTCATGCACCTATGTGTCACCTACAAAACACACCAAGAAAGGATTAGTGTACATAATCCTTATTTTTTAAACAAACAAATAAATAATGATTACTAAATTAAATTAAATTTATTAATAATAAAAAAGTGTTTAAAACAGCCTAAAAGATGTACCTCTAATAAAGCCAACTTCATCCTTTCTTAGGGCTTGAGATAACCATTTAATAATGTTTCATTGTTTTTTATGAGGCACTTCAACAAAACACTCAAACCTAAGTTTAACATCTAACTCTCCACTATAAACATTTACTTAGGGCTTAAGGTGATATATTATTTAGTTAAGTAAAATTTTTTAACTCCAACGTCTACCTCAATAATGCCCCCTAACGTTCATCCATTTGACTATAAAAATAGGTTTATGCCTCTTCTCATGCGTATGCACAAAAACAAAAATTTGAAGAGGTTAGTTCTGAAATGATTTCGGTCTATCTATTGCAGAACTTCAAGTGCAGGATCCAAGTTCAAGAAGGATCAAGTTCTAGGACATATTTTGATCAATCTTTTCTTGGGACTGAAGGTTTGTTAAAGCATTTTATTGTAGGTCCATACCCGAGGAAGAGAGAGTTTATTTTTGAAGCAATATTCTCTTCCAAGATTTGCAATTTCAGACGTGTTTTAAGGATTATGTTGAAGACTTATGACTCTATGTATCTTCCTAGTTTCATCATAACAAAGTAAACTATTTTATATATATCTCGACCCTAAATTATGGTACCCTTTCTGAATCACCAAAGGTCATTAGACAACTAAAATAAAGGTTGGAAGGTTGCTATAGGACTGCAAATAAAATTTTTGGTCCACCTTTTAAGGACTAGCATTGAGAAGTCTATCCAGAACATTCTAACAAGACTGCAAGAGAAGTCTGGAACATGACTACTACTAGTAAAATGCTTCAAGCCTTCAACTGCACTGTGTTTTGAAGGACCTATTGAGGTTAATTTCTCCAGAACTATAAGTATCTTCTTTGATAAGGTTTGCATTACATGGTAAGGATTGTATCTAAATATGTTAAGGCTTGATTTTAAGTATTGAAGGGTTATGTACTAAGCTTAATGAGGGTACACATAAAATGTGTAATTAAAGGTAATTATAACTCTTGTATAGTTTTCACAGTTTGTGGTAAGGTTTAGGTAGAATTGAAAGCTTTCATTAGGTCTATCCTATTCAACAGTTTGTCCAATATTAGATTGTTGATAGTAATTGAACAAGCCAAGAAAAAAACGACAATAAGCAAGTCACAAGCACAATTCAAGTACGTTTTGAATCATTCAATTTTGTACATTGATTAGTTTATACTTACACTTGTTTTTCAAGCAAAGGTAAGTGAAGGGTGATTTGTTTTGTTTTGGGATTGGGTTTCATTTTGGAAATTTGCATGCAAGTAGAAGAAGATTCAAGGACAACACCAAGCAAGCATTCAAGAGTCTGAAGTGTCAAATTGATATCTCTTAAAGGAAGCATTTCAATGGGACATTCTTTGTAGACATAACAATCATCATCAATTGTTGCCCATATATTACGAAGAATTCTCAAAATCAAAAGTCAAATCATTGTAACTAGGGGCATTATCTTTGGTCAAATTGCCTAGAGTTATAAAGGCATTATTAGGTAGAGTCTATTTTATCGTCAAGTTTGTCAAGATAAGGGTAGGGCATCTATCATTTATTTAAAATCATTTTAAAATTTTGGCTCACAAAAATTCTCCTTTTAGATACCCAATTTTGGCCTTCCAATGTGACTATAAATTTTGGTCTAGATGCAACAAAATGATGCCCTAGATCTCACACGTGTGAAGAGATATAGCCCAAAGACAATCCAAAAACTTTGTTTCATTCTTCTTCTTCTTCGTTAGGTATTTAAGCTTATTTCTTGTCTTCTTATCTTCCTTGATCGAACTTATTTTGAGTTGAATGGATGTCCCTTTGAGTGAGGTAGATGTATCTTATATATAAGCTTTTAAGGAGGTCAAATTTTTGTCCATGAGGCAAACTTGATCCTTCTTGTGGGTCGACTTGTTTAACAAGATCTTGGAGGGTCTTTATGACACTTTTGACTTTTACAAAAAAAAAATTTTGCAAGGTACAACATCCCCAAAGGGGTCTTACATGTATGACTATGACTCTTTTGACTTCATAACTCTATGACCAAACTAGAAGCACTCAATGGGTGCTTGACATATAAATAAATTTACCTTGAGCATGAAATGCATGCATCAAGAATGACAATAACGAATTTATTTTATTTTTGATGTCAAATATATAAAATCATGATTACAATAGACATTATGAAGATCAAACTTAGTTACACATTTCAAAAATAGTAACAGTAAAATCTTAAATGGGATATACAGGATAGTTAGCCTCTTTCCAACATCATTGCCAATAAATGACAAGTATTGCTAGAGTATGTGCATTGCAACATCACTTTTCTTCACGTGTCTTTTAAATTGGGTTCATATCTGCAGATCCTTGTCATGGTCACTAGGAATATTTTGAGCACATATTTTTCTCATGTATAGTCACATACCCAACAACCTTTATTACTTTATTCATGAGATGGAGTATGATTTATGCCATTTTTATTGGATTTACTCTATTTGGGTTCCCTATTCCATTTTCCTATAACTTCAAATAAAATGCCATCATATTTAATTCGAAGAAAAAACTAAGCAAAATGAAAAAAAGGTTCATCATACCCCTTCAAATGATTTCCTAAAAAATATAACAAAAAATTGTTAGGCCTTATGCAAATATGGATCATTAGTGACATTTTGAGTTATTCCCAACCTCAAAAGAATGAACCATTGTGCTAATTTGAAATAAGTTTGATTAGGATTTTTTAAATTTAGTGCCAATATTTGACTAGCTCGAGCGATGGTAGCTTATATCTGAGAAGAGTTGTGGCGGCTACATGCCTTTGAACTGTGTTACAATGAGGTTCAAAGACCTATTTATTGTTGAGAAAAAATGGAAAGCACAAACATCCAAAAACCTAACCCCAGGAGATGAAGCGCCAAACTATGGGCCCCGTTTGGGTAAATTGGTACATCAACTTCCTAGGGTCGTAACTTTCACATACGATCTCCGTTTGACGCGCAAAATACCTCGTTAGAAATATCTATCTGAGGACTACAATGTTTGAGTGAGAAACATTGGTTAATGACCCATGTTGCTCCTAGTTTTCCCAATAAAAAATGTAGTTCAGGGCCTCAAAACGGTTCGAAAGTTCAGGACCCAAAAAACTGCCAAAAATAGTAAATTGTGCTATAATTAAGGAAATTGAAAAACTGAAAGAGACAGTTGTGGGGGTCCAAGTGGGATAGGCGGGTGGCCACCAACATCCACCTAGATCAGCATGTTCTCTATTGATATAATGATGATTGTAGCATAAATGGTTATGTTTGGTCTATATTGAATTTATGATGCAATAAAGGATATGTATGCTCTCTATTGATATCATGATGATGATAGCTTTGATGGATAGGTATATTTTCTATTGATGTTATGATGTTGATAGCTTTGATGGATATGTATGTTTCCATTGATGATATGATGACGATAACCATGATGGATGTGTCCCCTATGTTACCTACTTGCATTAGTTCTGGTTCACAATGAACAATGATGCGAATGACTAGGTGATGTTGATGGTGCTATTAGGACAAAGTCTTTCACTAAGAAACCTTGCTACTAATTATTATTGAGTATCGCTGGAAATCACCAGAGACACTTGCATATGACTAGTTGACGACACCTGGTTTGAAAATTTATATTATTTTATCTTTGAAATTCCAAGTCAATTTTGAAACCTGCTATATATGTTTTTCTATCTTCTAATGATATGTTAGTGGTTGTAGACACAAATAAGTTCTTGGGAGAATGACTCACATATGGGTGATGGGGTTGTATAATTGAATGGAACTGCATGGGAGGGGTGGGGCAGTGTCTCTGATCTCACCCACTAGCACTCTCATTGTGACTTGAGATGGAAAGGTTGAAACACCTTCGCCTTGAAGATCACGATGTCATGAGGGTAGGTCCCAAAGTTGTGTCACTCATGAGGATTTTATCGGAGGCGCGCATCAAGGTAGATTCTTTGATCCCCGACACCATTAGTCTCACTATAGTAGGCAACATAAGAGACGATAGTGGTCTTTGTCGCTGCACCTATAATTTCCCTTTGTAGCCACCGAATGCTTGAAGGGAAAGTGGTGTGGCACCCTTGGAACTTCAACGGAATTTCTTAAAGGGCACAACCAACTTGGCACCCTTGGCATCACAAATAAACTATTAGGCGTGACACCCTTGGAACTTTAAGGGAAGTTCTTGAAGGGCATGACCAAACTTGGCACCCTTGAAATCATTAAAAATAAATAAATTTATACATATAATCAAGATATGAAAACCATGTAAATTCACATCAATTGATAAATGATGATTAGAACCAAGATAATTAAATCAAGAATAAAACTTGGGTTAAGGGGATCATAGGAAGAAATTAAATATTTTACCTTAAAAACTCTACCCTTCTCGTGTTGGAAAATTTTAGGTAGATAATGTAATTTAATTAGGTAAAAAGGGGAAATAGGGACATAAATGTAAGGATAAATATTAATCCTAAAATAATTAGACCTAATTAAGAGAAGAGGACGGTGAATTAAAATAGCATTAATAAATTAAATTTTAGAGGAATTTAGAGAACCTCCACGTGGCAACAACCAACATAAAAATATCCATTTAAGAGATAACTTGAGTTAAATGAGGGAGTAGGTAGGGGATCAAATCTTGACTTATCAATTGACTTCAGTAATGAACACAAATTAAGGAGTAAAAAGGGGGATCAAGAGACAACTAGGAGAAGAAATAGGAAGCTTGTTGAGGTGAGGAAAAATATCATTTTTAAACTAAAATTTAAATAAACAATTTTGGAGATCCTTGATGAGAGAGTGACACATGGGTGGGTGAATAATCAAACTATTGGATTATCAAAAATAATAGTAATGCATGAAATACCAAGTGTCACCTATGAGGGCCCTTATAAAAGAAGGGGCAGGCCATGGGAGAAAGCACTTTTTCTTTACCCTACTATTGGATCGATGAGATTATGTTAGAGTAGTGACTACGATCTATAGTGAGTTTGGTGAGGTAGAGGACTTTAGAAAGGGGACTCTTGAGCCAAAGAGTGCTCTCCTCTACCAGCTAATACATTCCTTCATTGTACAAACCCATTGCATCTCGAGGGTCTGCAGGGAAGGAGAGTACCCAAGGAGTAGGCTAGGAGGTCAATAGGTGGGTCATTGCATTTGGTTTAAGCATGTCGGCATTCACACTTGGGGGTGACCGACAATAAAGGAGGGAAATTAGTGACAATTCAAATTTGAATCTCGTCTCCTAGTGAACAGTACCTATGTTGTTATAATATTGTTTTGTATGACTTCATTATGGTTTTAGATAATCACATGTAAATTAGATGATATGTTCAATGAATTGAAATTCATGGAAGTTTTATATAATGCTTAATAATTTTTGAGTTCCCAATGCTATTTTCTTATGGTTTTATTTTTAATATTTAGTATTTAAAATAAGAAAAAAAAGTAGGGTTGTTCCCTACATAATACAACTAGTCAACTATAAGGTCAAACTGACCAACAATGCATATGTTCAAACCTAGTCAACAACCCTCAATTCAAGCCTCTAATTTGCGTAGAAACTCAACCTGATTTGATCAGCCCTAGGCCGAAATGCAACCTCCCGTAAATTATCCAGAAACCCATAAATTCAACCTCAAAAACTGCCCAAAATACGTTGCCCAAATCTATCCAAAAACACATAGGCAAGCTAAAAGTGAGAGAGAGAGATAGATGTTAAATATAAATTTGTCCTTCTTCATCCTTCTTCTCCTTCGCTTAGATACCCAAAAAAATTCTCTCTTTTGTGAGGTCAACTAGTACCTTTGTGGAGGAGTTTGAATGCCTTTATATAGCATTCTTCCTTCATGAATGGGTGTGTCTCTTCACTACGGCCGACTTGAATTGGAGGGTCGACTTGACACAGTTTTTCTTAGTTTTTGACATGTTCATTAAGATTTTATGACTCACAACATACCATATGGTTATCTTGCATAAGAACTTCGCCAAGTCCTTCGCTACATGCATCTATACAAAACAAGGTCTTTCTCGTAATGTACAATCTTTCAAAGATAGTAAATAACTTCCGTAGATTGTAGAAGACCTCAAAATAATCCTCTCTTCTTTCTATTTCCATATCAAGACCTACAAATTTGCATAGATACATGTGTGTAAATGAATCTTCTTCCCTAAATAAAGGGCCAATTCAATGACTCATCCAAAATTTACACATATTTTCATCTTTTTGTGTAGCTTCATATCCTCAATATTCTACCCAATCATATGTAATAGGTCTCAAATATTTATTCCCTTTCAAGCATTTGAACCTCATGTAAAATATTTAGTGATGCATGTTCTTCTTATGAGAATCACATGGTACTATGACCATCATATGAAAAATGGTATTTGAACAAATCTCAAATATTTTCAATAGCATTTTCCATGATTACCCCTTACATTTCTCATCAACATGGCGGGTAATAGGAACCCATAGTGGATCATGGTCCAAATCCTAAGTATTTTCCTATGTTATAAGAATTCAAAGATGTATTCCTTGATGAGTTACCAAAATTACCTCAAGAATGTGATATTGCATTTTTAATCATCCTTGTGCTAGGGATTATACTAGTATTTAAGGTTCCATGTATAATGATTATTGTAGAACTAATGTTGTCAAAAAAGAAATTGCAAGAATTACTAGAAAATACATTTGGCATTATGTTTCTTCATGGGGAGCACTTGTCCCATTTGTCAAAAAACAAAAACGGAACTCTTAGCCCATGTGTTAACTATAGACAACTAAATAAAATCACAGTTAAAAACAAGTATTTGTTGCTTTCAACTTATGTCTTATTTGACCAAATGAGAAGATATATCATCAAGTCATAATTAATGAAGACACCATTCATAAAACAATCTTTAGAACAAGGTATGGTCATTATGAATTTGTAGTTGGTGTTATTGACTGGAATAAATGCACTAACTATATTTGTGTGCTTCATAAATAACATCTTTAGTAAATACTTGGACAAGTTTATCCTTGTCTTTCTTGATGATACATTGACTTTTTCAAAATTTGAAGACGAGTATGATGACCATTTGTGAATGGCTTTGCAAGTGTTGGGAGAATACAAGTTGTATGCAAAACTCAACAAATGTAAGCTCTATGAAAAAAATATTCATTTTTTGGTTCAAATTATCTCAAAAAGACTATGTATGGGTCTACAAAAGATTGAGGCCATAGTCAATTGGCCCACTACAAATAATGTTATTGACATGAGATCCTTCATGGATATTGTCACTTATTATCAAATATACATTGACGGATTCTTCAAGATCGCACAATCAATAAATTCTTCACAAAATAATGGAAGAAGCTTGAGTAGTCCCGTCAATGTGTGGAAGGTTGTCACCAATTGAAAAATCTCCTCATTAGTGCACCTATTTTGAAGATTGTACATTACGAGAAAGACCTTGTTTTGTATAGATGCATGTAGCGAAGGACTTGGCGAAGTTCTTATGCAAGATAACCATATGGTATGTTGTGAGTCATAAAATCTTAATGA
>Ga0181463_1000499_pt1 | contig 11178 bp, 5 predicted proteins | sample InSIn1gowninarea_FD_119071 | JGI IMG/M metagenome (GOLD analysis project Ga0181463, IMG submission 119071) | Clean room microbial communities from NASA Spacecraft Assembly Facility at Jet Propulsion Laboratory, Pasadena, California, USA -... ... | reverse complement strand
ATCCTCTGATGGCGGCCCTTATGGTCGAGCACCTAAAGGTCCTTATCAGTCGAGCACCTAAAGGTCCTTATGGTCGAGCACCTAAAGGTCCTTATCAGTCGAGCCCCTACCGGGCCTTGCCCCCCGGAGGGACAAGCGGCTTCGCACCTTTATGGTATTCCGGATTAATAAAAAGGATTCCTGGTAGGTAGTCTAGGTGTCAAAGTCAAGGTTCTCTCCCCTGCGCTTTCTGATGACCAGGGGCTCGTATGTAATGACGGTGTTTTTCTGTTCCGTTCTCCTGCTTTCTGCGAGGTAGTTGTATTGCTTTTGTCTGCATGGTCTTGGCCTGAAAAGAAGTGGAATATGAGGAAGGAGTATGTAAAGTAGGGGCCAGGTAAGTTCTATAAGGCCTTAAAAAATAGATATTGTCGCCCTTCCCATGATTAGGAAGGTAGAGAAAGAGACAAGAATTCTCATTCAAACCTGCTAAAGAAGCCACCTCTATCTCTGAATTCCAGCTATTCTTTTCTCTTCGCATTAATAATACGGAGTTGAATTCAGAAAGAGAATGAAAAATAGCATTCATAAAGAAGAGCATGTTTAGAAAGAAATAAATGAGTAATCTCATTCATATAAAACATATCATTCATACTGGTCGAAGGAGAATTAGATCTATACGTATTTCTCATCTATCATAAGCATTAAGGTATTGCTTTTATTCCCCTAAAAAGATTTCTATATAGATTATTTCTCAAATATATGATATATAGCATTATATATATAGATTGAAGCGGAGGGGGAGGAGGAGCCCACTCCACTCACTGGTAGAAATTCCGCCTTTCCCGAACCCTCTGATGACCAGACACGTGCAAGGAAAGGCCTTGCCTATGACTGCTACTTTGAACCCGTGTACACAAGGTTCTTATCTCCTTGGCTTTTTTATTCCTCTTCGGCAAGGTCCCTAAGGAGAAAACAAAAAACCTTATCTACTTAGTTAGGCCTCTGCACCAACTCACTTTACCACTTAGCAGCCCCGTACCAACCCATCCACTCAGCAGCTCTGTACCACTTCAATCAACTGCAGCTCCGTATAAACTCTACCATGCACACTACGTCAACACCTACACTCTGACAAACGACACTCACACAGGGCACTTATATGTAACCCGTCCGCACTCCTATCTCGCACTCTAGGCTGACCCCCGAGCATCCGAGCACCCCAAGCTCAGTCATCCTAGGAAAAGGCACCCCAGGCAGGCTTCAAACCCAGGCCAGGATCCCTAATACCCTACTATCCATTGAAATGATGTATGGTCACCTTGAAGTTTGTCATTGGCCCATATGTTTCCACTACCTGCAGTGGAATGTGCGGTACCTGCTTGATGGTGTAGCGCATCTCCTCCAGCCATACATAGAACAAAACGTTAATCCCTTACTGTGTTTTCTTATATGTGTTGTGCTAGAATCCTCCATATCTCGGTGTGACAAACTTCGGCCTTTTTGGTGCTGGAAACATCTAGCACTTTGGTCGATGCCATGCGTCCAGAGCAATCAAAATTCATAACCAGAGCTATAATGAAACTTTGAATTCTTGGTCTGTGCTTCCCTGCAGTCTATGTTGAATTGGTTCAACAAAAATGGTGCCCAGCTGTCAATCTAGCACCCACCATTAAGTATAGGTAAAGCCGCATACATGATCGGTTCATTAATGCTTCCCAGGTTCAACCTCAATCAATCATCCCATCCGGTACCTAAATCAATGATTGTATTCAGGTGACCCGATCGATTAGTCGTGATTCGGTTCAATGCCATCAATGCATATTATATTACGTTATTAATATGATGCCGTTTCAAGTCAGTATCGGATCAGAATGGTCTCGAATCAATCGGACGGAATGGTATCGGGTTCAACGCCGTTGAAAGTATCGGGTCATATCACGTCTACAATATGGGCTTCAATAGATGAGGATGCCGATGACCATGATACGCTACCGATTGATCGAAAGATGATGAAAGATGGACACCGATATTACGTATGTAATAGGAAAGCTTTGCGGCATTTGACATCCATATGGACCAGCGAAGATGCATCCATTTATCGACCGATAGGGCCGGCCAGTGAGCGATAGCAGCGAACTAACATCCTCTCATTCGGGCAGTCATATAACGATTGGCCAATCCAATAGGGGTGTATAGAGGATCTTGAACGAACGCTAGCTATACGCCATGCGTAATACATGCAAGAACGTTGCTTCCGTGCTCTGTCCCGGGCAGCGATGGAAATGAATGCTTGCTCATCTTGGTGCCATATGCCGGAGGAAGGTGGGGATGCTAGGGGAATGCCTGCCTTCGGGGAGAACCTTTGTTGGCTATGGGCAGCTACCATAGGGACTTGCCAGGTATTTATAAGGATACATCGGGGGAAAATCCTCCTTCCCAATGATCACAATCATGTCTTTCACATCAACGATATGATTGTGAAAACATCTCCTTGATATTAACGACACTTGATCCATGGCTTAAAGCCTGATTGGTATCTCTATTTCAAGAGCATGAAAGGTCATTTGTCAATGATTAATTGCCTAAGTGCCGTGGACTATTTATCTCTTTGAGGGTTTTCACCACTTCAATTCTAGTGTTCCGATCGTACACTGGGTTTCACCGAAGGAAATACCCAGTCATTCTTATAATACGTTGATCGCCTAACTAAACCGAAGGAGATAACTAGGCATTCTTATTATATATTAAAATAAAGAAAAGGACAACTATTCCATCTATAGATATCCAACCATAACTCTAGAAAAGGAAAGCCAGTCATTCGGCACAGCCCCTCTCTTTATTGACCCGCCCGAAATCTCTTCCCTTTACTCTTAGTTGTGAGGGGGCTTTCAATACGTTCCTTACGCCTAGCCTGTCTAATGAAATGATTATTGACTCAATTAGGTGCTCCCCCGCAGAGTGTGAAAGCAAGCACCCTTTCACCTCGCAAGCCTTTGAGGGGATATAGGGCTTTCGGTAACTAGAGAGATAAGAAAGAATGAACACAACACCTTCGCTTTTGTCCTCCTTTACCTTCTTACCAGACAAGGAAGGTAGGACAAGCCAGTGGCCTTTCACCCAAAATGAAGAATGTCTTTTTGGAACGAGAGGAGATGGGAACGAGAGTAGGAACCTCTGTTCTGGAGGGAACGAGCCACGACCTTCTCTCGCGTGTCAGCGTCATTCGCTATCCTTGACCTTTCAATCCTTTCAGATCGGGGTTAGAAAGGCCAGGAAAGGTATAACCTTGCTTGCCTTCTTACTTGCCTTTGGGTAAGTAGCCATCAAGATAGGACATTCGGGTCCCTATAGACGGATATAGTTTTTCGTCTATAGCAAAAAAGGTATACTGGATAAGACCAAAGGGAATATGGTAGATGGGACCACGGTGAAGAGTACCACCTGGTCGGGGTCTTCATCGGGGGGGGTACTGGCTCTCTGAAGGGAACCAGGCACCAGGATGGACAGGGACAACCCGGGCTAGGGGGAGGGGACTATTGAATTGATATAAGTCCCTTTTCTATATAATAAGGTAGGCTCTTTCTTTGGTTTCAGCGTCTTTGATATAGTAGCGTGATTCTCCAGGTTTGAAAGTGCTCTCGCCTTATTCATAAGGTCCTCAGACTTCCAGCCGGGTTTGGCTAGTTGTTCACCGTTGGATCTCGCCCAGCCCCCTATGGTTTTGTGTCGGGATATCCTTTTTTCCATTGTTCCCAGAGAGTTGTTTGGTAATAAGCTCCCATGCTGAAAACAAGCAGTAACCATTGATTTTCACCTTGTCGCTCCTCGTCGACGGGAGGCAGCAGGAAATATTGAATGTGAAATGCCCCTCCATATCCTTCACCCGGCAGCCCACATTGTTCATTCGTCTCCGGGTATTTCTCGCTCGGGTACGCTTGGGGGAGCAGGTAGGTAGCTTGGTCGCTCTTGGTCCAGATCAGCTTGATCTCCGAGCAGGACTCTGACTTGAAGCTATGACTTGATCAGCCTTCGCTAACGCTCACTCATTCGCATCTATGACTTGGTCGTGATCTGAGATAGTAAGTAGTGCTTTTAGTGGCTATAGTGTTTGGCTTATTGCCCAACTCATTGGAGGGCCCCCTAAGCGCGCAAGCGCCATGAGATAAGGTAGTCGAAGTGAAGTGGAAGAGAAGGACCGAAGGCTTATCTCTTGCCCCTATTTGAGATCAGTAGTTGTGAAAGAAATGGGGAATGAGGAATGGGGGCGGGGGGAGAGCTACTCGAACGGTTGGACGGAACGAGGACGTTATGTTGGGTGGAACAAAATTGGGTCGTTTGTTCTAGGTTGTTACCACCATCTAAGCCTTCTTTGTGAGCTGAGAGGCCTCCAACCAAGTAGCGGGGTGGGACATCAAAACTTGGGCTATGATCTCCTCCTTGATACCACGTATAAAAAACTCCTTGAAGAACTCACCAGTCATCTCTTCTATGCGTATTGCCAATCACTCCAAAGAAGCAATATAGTATTCCACTGTGCTTGTTTGACGCAACTTGGTCAACATCCCTCAAAAATGGGTCCACCTAGAGGATTACCGAGGAGCTAGACCAACGTAATCAGCATCACGCAAGGATGATTTTTGGATAGGTCCCCCGCAATGGTCGAAGCCTGAGTATTACGACAGAATGTTTCAATTCCTAATATTCCAAGTTATGTAGGAATTTCACTGCCTGTGCTGTAGAGGCTAGGGTTTGCAGGGTTCTAGACTCAGATGCTTAGATCAGCCTCTGCCGGAAGAGAAAGGATCCTCAACATGGAAGTTATGTAAAGCAGCCTATTATGAAAAAGAATCTCTCGTGGATTCCGGGAAAAAGAGCATACGGTTGTGGGAAGACAGTATAATGGGGAAGCCACCTCTAAATCAAATTGAGCAGTTGACCAGTTTGGATGCACTCTCGGAATCTTATAACGCTGCATGATATTTCAGAATGGAATAATGCCCAGAACGTGGAGTAAGTGGAAGAGGATAGATGTCCCTGATAATCTTGTGGAACAATGGACAACACCGACATGGGATCGGAGATTAATTCATTCTTATTTATGGTGCTTCCTGGCCTTGACCCCTTCGGCAGTCATCAATTCATGGTAGTTAATGCCTTTCTCTATCCCCTCGACCGAAAGAGGATAACCTTTAGGGATGAACCTGTAGGCCTGTATTAGTATTAATGTGTCCTTCCTTTCCCCCCGATAGTAGTTGGCAAATAGACTTTTCCATTTCCTTCCTTGAGCTCGCTCACTCGCTCAAGCCCTAACCTTGAGTTTCCAATGGTTTATTTACTTCTCTTTTGTGTTCAATCACACATCTTTCTATTAAGATGATAAAAAAGAGAGAGATTGCTTGTGGGCGCTCATCTCATAAGAGCATTAAGCTGAAATGGCACTCGGGAGAAACATGCATCTATTTAGGAATGGATGCATCTATTTAGAGTAAGGAGTCTTACGTTTCCCACCCAATAGTTAGGATCTGTTTCCCAAGGAGGAAGGGTTAATTGAATACTAAAAGGTTCATTCTATTACATTGATTGGATGTTCACCCCTTTTCACACTATTCCATCAATGGTGCTATCTAATATTGAAAAGAGAGCTCTATCCTTTCGATCAAACTTTCCCCTTTCCTGACCAGCCTAAAGGGGAAGGCTAAAAACTCCAAGCTAGCCTAACGGGGCAGGCGGAGTCACTATCCTTTCCACATCCTTATCCTTAAGAGAGGGAAGGGTAAGAACACCTTAAAGCCTTTAGGGGTGAGGGTGTACCTATCCTTCCAACTACTTGAAGAGAGGAAAGGGGAAGAATAGGCACTCCAACAAGCCTGATGGAGCGGGAGAGCACCCATCCTTTCCTTTCCTTGTACCGTATACCAATGAAACCCTTGATGAGGGGCGTAACTAGGCCATGAGGCGTAACTAGGCCATGAGGCGGAACGAAGCCTGTCCTGCAGCCTGTCCTGCCCTGTCCTGTGCTCGGATCCCGCCCCTTTCCTGGTGGGGTAATGATCGAAGTGCAATAAGTTTTCTTTGAGAGGTAATAATAGATGGGATGAAATTCGAATCTGTGCTTTGGACACCTCAATTTGCTAAGTAATAGGTAAGTGATGCTGGAAGTGATGCCAATAATAGTTAAGGTATAACGGTAATAGGTGGTAAGGTCTAATGCTATGCCCGGTCTAAACTACTTAGTTTATTGGTGAACAATCAGAATCGCTATGCGCCCGGTGAGCTATGCCTGTTGTCGATTATTAGCTATGTATGCCAGGTATTATTTGAATTGCTAAATAGATGAATAGATCACTATATAGATCCACTCCACAGATACGATCTTGAGATAGGATTAAAGACTATATATTATATATGAGAATATCGAACCGATTCAGGATATTATAGATTCAGTATATATTCATAATATTAGGGTAGGGGTAACCAGCTAGCTAGCTAACTAACCCCCGATAACAGATGACCCAATTTCAGATTAATAGTTCCCGAATTGCCCGACCGAACTGAGCTCTGCTCTAATAACTAGCTCCCAAAACGAACTAAATGAAATTAGGGATAACCCCCCGACCTCCTTATCTTCCTAATGGTAAGGCGAGCCATCTTCCTCACCCCCTAGCTTTTAGTCAAGTAAGCAATCAATTTATTAACTAAATAAGTTGGTTCATAAGCTTTCACACAGTGGTAAAGTCTCTAGTTTGTTCATCTCCTTCCTGTTAGTAGCACAGTGGCACATACGATTTACCTTATAGCTACGATTAGCACAGATGATTGATTAGCACAGTGAATCTTATAGCACAGTTCAATCAGCGGGGTTCAAGAGACGTGACACAGGGGTTCAAAAAGAAGTCGGATATCTGGTATCCGCCGCATATTGCTTATCCGCATCTCTTATCCGCACTTTATTCTATCTATTCTATTATACTAGAGAGCTCCAAGCTTGCTCCAATCAGAAAATCAGTCAATCCCCTATGATCCTCGCCTTAGCGGCCTTAGCGATAGGTAACGGGCCATATAGTCTATATAGTATAGAAGCGGGTTTACCACGGATGACTAGCCGGAGCAGCTTAGCGTAAGTGATAGTGCCTCCCAAGCGACTGCCGAGCTGTGGTGTCTCCCAACTATATCATATAGATAGTCTGGGTAGCCTTTTTTTATAGTATCTATATGTAATTACGCGCTTAATGGTAATTGTAAGCAAGGTATTTATCAATATTCCAATACAACAAGCCTCTCTCATTAGTTCGTCTCATGCCCAGTAAATACAAAGCAATCCAGCACAGTAGGTATAATTAGCTCATGCTGTCATGCCTTCGGAAAGCTAATCGCATGGAATAACGAGTAAAGAAACTCCTCTTCAATTTACTTATTGGGTGGGGGGGCTTATGGTCGAGCCCCCTAAAGGGTCCTTATCAGTCGAGCCCCCTGTCGGGTCCTTGCCCCCCGGAGGGACAAGCGGCTTCGCTCCTTTCTTTATTTAGATGTAGGGGTGAAAAGCCAATCTGAGCTAACTCTCTCCTAGAGTCGTCATATAGTCTAAATAGAATATATCACCCCATAGACCAAGCCTCCATAACTCTGGATAATGGGATGAGCACAGTGGAGGCAACCTAAGGGAGTAAGCCCCTCTATGTATTAGCGCATAGCCCCCCCTTCCTTAACGCCCATAAGTAACTTAGCACGAGCTATATCAAAAGCTAGGGCATCTTCACATTAGCTAAGGAAGGCCTTGCTGGACCTGGCTTCCTCTGTGTTGTTCCTCTCATATTGATTTTTCGCATATGGGAAGCTGCCCCCCTTCCGCTATGTCTTGACCGATCATCTTCCTATTTCTATCTTCATAATTCCATAATGAAGTGAAGGCGGTTCGGTCTTTAGGCAGTCCAATTACTCTGAGCTGTCAATTCAATCTATCCAGTCAAAGGTGAGGTGCGGTTTCGCCTGCTTCCTCACTGTCTAATCAATCCATCCATTTGCTATCACTTATGGGGAAAGACTCTGAGCTGCTGCTTATTAGGAAGAAAGACCACATCACATCGTTCTTGTTCGTGAAGAAATACCTTATCGCAGAATCTAGCAAAAGACTGTATGGAGGAAAGACCTTATATAGCGTTAACATAAATAAGAGGGTTAGTTACTTATCTCTACAGACCGATTGACTATATCAACAGATTGAATTAATCCCTTAACCATCTGGATTCATCTTTCCATTCCCTAGGTCAAATCAAGACCAGATACTTACAGACTTAACCCAGTAGCTTCTTACAAGTATGATGGGGGAGAGATTGGATTGGGTCAATGTCGGAACCAGATCTTTCTAAATACTATGAATCTATTTTATCCAGACCGTAACTCCCCTCCTCTTCTCTTATCTCCTGTCATCGAAGCGAAGCGTAGCGAAGGTTGTTTCATTCCAAACAAAGAAGTTATGAGATAAGAAGGTGGTAAGTATCTCAGAAGGTGGTTAGTTCGTTCCTAGGTTGTATCCGTAGCTCTTCCTTGGTGGGCTTCGCCCTCGATAACCTCGACTCAGCTCATCCGTCAAGTGCGATCATAAGTTAGGCAAACGAATGAAAGTCCAAGTTCCTATCCCGGTGGTCGAGCGTGCTTTCGCATCATCTTCTTATTATTAAGGCTAGTAATAGATGGATTGCTTTGGTTCTCTGCGTTAAGGAAAGTATCTTGACGATTGCTTTTCCAGTTCAGGTGAGTCTCTTTCTGATTGCTTAGTGTGAGGACCCGACAGGGGGCTCGACTGATAAGGACCCTTTAGGGGGCTCGACCATAAGCCCCCCCACCCAATAAGTAAATTGAAGAGGAGTTATGTGGGAAGATAGTAGGAGGTTTAATGAGATGTAACGCCTGTTCCTTATCATTCCCTCTATGATTGCCTATATACTATTATATAAGTAACTGTCCGATCCACAAGTAATAGCACAAGGGCATATCACCCAAGCTACTGAGACGAGAGAAAGGGATCCAGCGCACCAACAAGCACGAGGTACGTGTCCCAGTGATAATACCTGAACTACTTGCTTGGGCAGATGGGAACTATCCTTCTTTAGGGCACTTTACTTTATCTAAGCGAGATCCATGTCATACCTCACTGTCGTTTGGCACCAATGTATTCCCTAACTTTGCTCGGCCACAGTGAATCGCTCACTTCGTAGGGTGAACCAAGCGTAAGTGGAACTAATCAATGTAGTACAGGTATATAAGGCAGCGGCCACAAAGATGTACGCTATTATGATCCGGCCCTTAATAAAGAGCTCTTTGCTTGGATGCAGCCGGCACCTAATAATGGTCCAGGGCTCAATCCCCCCGCCTGCAACTATATAGTAAAGGGTTTTAGGTTCAATACTCCAACCAAAGGTGCCGTAAGGCCGCTTGACCGTAAGGGAAAGGAGAATACTGGTTTGTCAAAAGCATTTGAAAGGCCAAAACTGGAAGTACACCATATCGTACAAGGGTTAGTAGCGGTCATTCTCGTACGGGTTCCGTAATGGTTCTGATATATCTGGTGATGTGATTGATCGGTTGTATCTTAGTGGACACACATTGGATATAACTTACTCGTGGATTGCTAGACCTTGAGTAAGACTTGATGCTTATGTGGCACACTTCCTTATGAGGCCTACGTGGCATGGTTACATTTTTCATTAGGCGCATATAGAAATTTGTTAAGCCCTCTTCTATCCGCTTGGTTGCTTGCTTAAGAGGTGAACTTATATGAGAGGAGTTAGTGTTGGGGCATCTGGGAGGCGGGCGCTTAGCCCTAGGTAGCATGGAACCACTTGGTTGCTTACACGGAGACTTTTGCTTGACTTGAGGACGCTTCGGTTGAGGAGCATTCATGGAGGTGTGGTGGACCGGAGGAGCACATGGCTTATAGGAGGTAGCGGTTGGAGCATTGGATACCTTTGTAGGAGAGCGTTGGACCTTGGTCTTGTGGAGCGCTCACAAGTAAAGAGAGCAGGCAGCCTAACAGCCGTGCCGTTACCCCAAAAGCTTTCCCAGTGCCGTTCCCCTTTCCTGCAGCATCAATTGGTTTTTTAGGGGTTACCGAAGAAGAAATGGGTTACCGAAGTTAGCTTTCGATGAGTTATCGAAGAATCGATGGGTTACCGAAGTTAGCTATGGTAGGCAATAACAATAGTAGGGCAAATGAGGGAGGGTAGGCAAGAGTAGGTTTGAAATAAGTCCCTTACGCTGGAATGACTGTCGCTGGCATTTCTGTACACGCTGGACGCTGGCCCATCTACACTGGACACTGGTTGGTTCCGTCAATAGGCTCATACTCGATTTATCCTACGTGAAAGGAACCACTAGGCAACAATCCGAAGAAGAGGATCAGGAGAACAAGAGGATCGAAATAACGTATATAGAACATTTTCACACGTTTGGAGAACAATAGGATTGAGTCCTAGACACATGATCAGTCATCACTCCAAGATACACACCATCACGGGTTCAATTCGGGGCCTAGGAACTACTGAATTCCCAAGATTTATATGAGGGTGAGGAAACGTTAGTTTGCTCATCCTTGTTTTCAATTCCTATCCCTTAATAGGCCTTTCATTCATATCTTCCCGAACTCTAACTCAGGGTTGACCTAAAAGGAAAGAAAACGTAATAATCTCATATATAACGAACGATTGAATGACCTTAGCGATCGAATGACGCGTTATTATATATATAACGGCGTCCGCGTCGATACATTTTTTCCCCTTCTTCTTTCCTGCCTGAAAAGCCCATATAAGATAACCATGAAATATTGTTTTGATGTCACTCAAAATTCTATCAATTTAGGTTCACATCTTAGAGACCCTTATTTCCCACTGGTCAATGCCAATCAGCCAATAGCACATAGTCGATGTAAGGTTACCATGCTGGTACTCAATCCCAGGATACTATGCCAGGTTTCGATGCCGGTAGTCGATCCAAGTGTTGGTGCACTCAATGCTTAGCTTTCTTCTATACTTGAATTTCTCTCACGTATACATCGAGGAGGTATAACCTGTAGGTACTTTTCGAGGTCTACATCGAGGGAAAATCTATCGTACACATCGAAGGCTAATCAATATATTGTACCCATCGAGGTCTTATCTAAGCCCCATGTTCTATAAACTATATGCCCCACTTTTACCCCTC
>Ga0181463_1000497_pt1 | contig 11193 bp, 10 predicted proteins | sample InSIn1gowninarea_FD_119071 | JGI IMG/M metagenome (GOLD analysis project Ga0181463, IMG submission 119071) | Clean room microbial communities from NASA Spacecraft Assembly Facility at Jet Propulsion Laboratory, Pasadena, California, USA -... ... | reverse complement strand
TAAATACCAGCACCAACCCCCAGGTTAGTGCAGATATACCAACAAAAGAGGCAGCAGATATACTTATCAACTCCGGAGATTGAGCAGCTTTTAAGCGCTGAATAAGTGTGGCAATATCTAGTGTGCCTCCATAAAATGCTAAGATTAATATGCCAATTAAGAAACCCAAATCAGCAAACCGGGTCACGATAAAAGCCTTCTTTGAAGCAGCTACGGCAGAAGGTTTGTCAAAATAAAACCCAATCAGGAGATATGATGAAACACCCACCAATTCCCAAAAGATGTAGATCTGAAAGAGGTTAGACGAAAACACCAGTCCCAGCATTGATTCATGCGGCAACAATGGTGGTAGCAGGCGTGTACCTCGTAGCGCGTCTTTTTCCAATATTTTCTATGGATGTAGTTGTGCTAAACCTGGTTACCTGGGTCGGGGCATCATCGGCAATTATTGCCGCAATGATTGCCTGTACGCAGACGGATATCAAACGGGTTCTCGCTTATTCTACCATGTCTCAGATCGGCTACATGATGTTTGCATTTGGCATTGCTAAAAATGGCGGAGAAGAAAGCTTAGGTTATATGGCCTCAATGTTTCATTTGTTTACACATGCATTCTTTAAGTCATTATTATTTTTAGGAGCAGGGTCCATCATCCATTTAGTGCACAGTAATGACATGAAGAATATGGGAGGTTTAAGAAAGATAATGCCTCTAACGCATTTATCTTTTTTGATTGGTTGTTTGGCTATCGCTGGCATACCCCCATTTGCCGGATTTTTTAGTAAAGAGGAAATACTTTTCGCCGCCTTTCAATCAAATAAGGCAGTTTATTGCGTTGCACTTTTTACAGCTGGGCTAACGGCTTTTTATATGTTCAGGCTATATTTCTCAATATTTTGGAATAAGGCACCACAACTGGCACGTGCAGAAGGAGAGGCAGTTAAAAATCGTAGCGAGGGAACCTTTTTAATGAAATTACCCCTGGTCATATTATCGGCATGTGCGGTGCTTGCAGGGTTCGTTCCTTTTTCAAAGCTTGTGACCGCAAATGGCCTGCCTCTACAAACTAAGCTGAACATTTTGTTTTCAGTTACACCGGTTACATTATCCGTTCTTGCCATTTTGTTGGCCGCCCGTCTTTACGCAAAAGAAAACAAGCAACCAGCAAACATTGAGTCGTCGCTAGGAGGGTTTTATAAGACTGTAAAAAGAAAGTTTTACATAGACGAACTGTACCTGTTTGTAACAAAGAAAATAATATTCAAATTTATCGCCCAACCTGCTGCATGGATAGACCGACAGGTAATAGATGGCTGCATGAACGGAATAGCTTTCGTAACTGCAGCCACGTCTAACGCGATAAAAGGAGTACAATCAGGAAGAGTGCAAAGTTATGCGCTGTACTTTTTTGGCGGAATTGCAGCATTAGCAATTCTGTTTGTGTATGTGTGGAGGTAATAGATTTTTACAGCAAAGAACTCCTGCGCTGTTTTCTGGTTTCATATTCAACCGGTGATTCTAAAAAGAATACTTTATGAATTTATCATTGCTAATTATAATCCCACTATTAACCGCCGCCGGTGTTTTGTGTTGCAGGGAATTTAAACAGGTGAGAAGTGTTTCTCTTCTTGGCTCAGTTGTACAACTAGGGATGTCTCTTTTCTTATTACTACAGTATTCAATGCAGCTTAATCGCTCGCAAGAGATGATGTTTCAATTCAGTTACAGTTGGTTCAAACCACTCAGTATTAATTATCATGTGGGTGTTGATGGAATTTCCATTGCTATGATCATGCTTACTGCATGTGTAGTACTAGCCGGAGTATTGATTTCCTGGACAACAGAAAAGCTGGGGAAAGAATACTTTTTCCTGCTTATGCTGCTGAGTATTGGGGCTTATGGTTTTTTTATTTCCCTTGATTTGTTTACCCTTTTCTTTTTTCTGGAGATAGCGGTCATACCAAAATTCTTGTTAATTGGTATTTGGGGCAGCGGCAAAAAAGAATACAGCGCCATGAAACTTGCTTTGATGCTGATGGCAGGGTCGGCTTTAGTGTTTGTGGGATTGGCAGGCCTTTATGTGAACACCCACACGTTTGATATTTTAAAAATTGCTCAGCTTTCCATTCCGGTACAAACTCAAAAAATCTTTTTTCCTTTTGCGTTTGTTGGTTTTGGGGTTTTTACGGCATTATTTCCTTTCCATACATGGGTACCCGATGGTCACTCTTCGGCACCTACCGCTGCCTCTATGTTTCTTGCAGGTATATCAATGAAGTTAGGGGGATATGGTTGTTTGCGTGTTGCAACTTACCTCATGCCCGATGCAGCCCATGCTTATTCAGGTATTATTATTTTGTTGGCCACGATCGCCATTATTTATGGTGCTTTTGCTACCATGATGCAGACTGATTTGAAATACATCAATGCTTATTCTTCGGTAAGTCATTGCGGTTTTGTGTTACTCGGAATTGGTATGCTAACAAAAACATCAATCAATGGTGCAGTAATGCAAATGGTATCGCATGGGTTGATGACCGCACTTTTCTTCGCAACAATTGGTATGATTTATAGCCGAACACATACACGTTTGGTAGCACAATTAGGTGGACTATTGAAAGTAACTCCTTTTATTTCAACTGTATTTGTTATTGCCGGCTTATGTTCACTGGGCCTTCCCGGACTGAGTGGGTTTGCCGCAGAAATAACTGTTTTTATGGGCTCATGGCAAAACGCTGATAAGTGGTATCGCATGGCAACAATACTCGCCTGTGCATCAATCGTAGTAACGGCAGTATACATTTTACAAGCTACCGGAAAAACAATCATGGGCCCGTTGAACAATAATTACCAGGTCTTGAACGACGCGAAGTGGAATGAAAGAATTGCAGCAGGCATCCTGATTATTGGAATTGTAGTAATTGGAGTAGCGCCTTTCCTGATTAATCAACTAATCGGGTCTGGTACTGATGAAATTATGACCAGGGTTTTAGGGGTAGCGAAATAAGTTGAAGAGGAGAATGATTAGTGTGAGCCTCAACAATCAGTAAATCAATACTTATTAAAACAGCTTTTTAAAAGGATGGAATAACACAGTAAAGCCAAACGCTAACCCCTAAACTTTAAACGCTTATATGCTACCAGATTTCTTATTGCTAATGAAACAGGAGTTGATGCTGGTCGTCATCATATTTGTGCTGCTGTTTTTAAAACTGGGAAAAGAAAGGAGCAATGAGCATTATATGAACATTGTGAATGCCTTGTTACTTATTAACCTTGTTGCAGGCTTCATGTGGAGTAGGGAAGGAGCGATGTTTAGTGAAATGTTTCGAACGAACAAACTGATGGTTTTAGAAAAGAACATCCTAAACCTTGCGATGTTGATCATTTCGATGCAATCGTATGTTTGGTTAAAAACACATCATCATGTTCCGGAATTTTACATACTCTTGTTGTCGACAATGCTCGGGATGTTTTTCATGATATCCGGGGGCAATCTGCTAATGTTTTACCTCGGACTTGAATTGTCCACCATTCCGCTTGCGGCCGCCGCAAACTTCGACTTGGCTAAAAGACGTTCGTCAGAGGCAGCAATGAAGTTAATTTTTTCCTCGGCATTTTCGTCCGCTTTATTGCTGTTTGGAATTTCCCTCATCTACGGCACAACTGGTACATTGATTTTTTCGCAAATACCGCACTTTTTAAACAACAATCCACTTCAAATATTTGCATTCATTCTCTTCCTTGCCGGCTTCGCCTTCAAGATTTCAGTTGCCCCCTTCCATCTATGGACCGCCGATGTATACGAGGGGGCTCCCGTCGCTGTCACCTCTTTTCTTTCTGTCATTTCAAAGGGAGCCGTCTTATTTGTGTTTGTCTCAGTTTTGTACACGGTTTTTAAACCTTTAGCAGAGGCGTGGTACAATATGTTATTTATTTTATCGATGCTTACCATCGTTGTCGGTAACTTATTTGCTGTCAGGCAAAACAATTTCAAACGTTTCCTGGCATTTTCATCTATTGCTCAGGTAGGTTTTATTTTAGTTGGTATTACAGCCGGTTCACAATCTGGTGCAGCGTCGGTGGTGTACTTTGTTTTGATTTACGTGTTCTCCAATCTTGCAGCTTTTGGTGTAATATCAATTGTCTCTTCTTCAACCGGGAAAGAGCATATCAGCGACTATAAGGCATTTTATAAGACTAACCCCGTGCTGTCCTGGATACTTACAATAGCTTTATTCTCTTTAGCCGGAGTACCCCCGACAGCAGGTTTTTTTGGAAAGTTCTTTTTACTATTTGCAGGCGCAGGAAAAGGAAATTTTCTATTCATAACCATAGCAGCGCTAAACATGACCATCTCTTTCTATTATTATTTAAGGGTGGTGAAAGCCATTTTTATGGACGAAAATGCTGAGCCAATTGAAAAAGTTTCTATTCCAATAATGCCTCGGCTGGCACTTTATGTTTGTATGACCGGGGTCTTGGCGACTGGCTTCATAGGCTATGTTTACAGTTATATTCATTCAATAAGTAGTGGGATGTAATTCGCGGTTGCCTGGTGATAGATGCATTTACACCCTTAGTAGGGAAGATTATAAACCCTTAGAAACTTAAACCTCAACATGTATGGCTATTAATAAAAATCATGAATTTGAAGATTTAAATGCGGTAAAGTGTGCCATCGTGGAAAAAAATGTGTCGCAGGAAAGAGCTCTTTTTTTAAAAGAGCTGCTGGAGTTTAATAAGTACAATGTGGTAATAGCTGCAAGTCCGCCTCCTAAAGCTGCACCTGCTTCGGCAGCATCAGCCAACATGACTGCGGAGCCTGCTTCGTCACCGACTGCGACATTTATTGTTGGCGTTACAGACGTTACATTTAACCCCATCAACGCGATCTTTGGAAGACTGTTAAAAACGAAAGATGGGCGAACTGTTACACTGGCGTACTGGCAGCAGAAAGAAAGCATAGCAAGCGATGAGATCCCCTATTTTGAGAACAGGGTTTAGAAAGTATGCAATTGAACTGATCGTTTCCGTTTTTTTAATCCATTCGCATTGTCAAATAATCTTTATCCGATTTTTTATGCTAATTAACCTTCAAGGCCAATTACCTTTTATACCTTAAGACTAAAATTAGGACTCACACGCTCCTTTACGACTGCCGAAATTCTTTGGTTATCCCTGATTTCAACCGTTCATCATTTTTCCACCGCTTACCAACTAGTTCCATCTCTTAGTCGCAGTTAATCAGTTCATCTTGTGTGTTTTTTATAGCGCAATAACCTGATTAAACGGTGGCTAAATCAATAGCAATAAATTAACAATACCACTTTTTAATATGTAACTCTTTAAAAATTAACTTGGTTATATTGCTATTAATTAACTCTTATGCCAAAACTACTTCTGCTATCATTCATCTGTATCATCGTGTCGGGTAGTTGCATTGCCCAAAATGCAAAGATCAATGGAACCGTAGAGGACACGATTAATCGAAAGATACTTCCACAAACTACCATCTCACTGTTAAGAGCCAAAGACTCGGTTTTGGTTGAGGTGCAGAGAAGCGATAATAAAGGCGCATTTAACCTTACAAAGCTTGCAAAAGGCCAGTACATCATTCTATTAAGTTATCCGTCGTATGCTGATTACATTGACAAAGTAACTGTAGAGGAGAATGAAAATAAGTCGCTGGGTAAGATCATGTTGACGCTTAAATCAAAAATTTTGGAAGAGGTTTTAGTGAAATCGAAAGTTGCAGCGATGCGAATGAAAGGCGATACAACAGAGTATGTAGCAGATAGCTTTAAAGTGCGGGAAGGGGCTTCGGTAGAGGAAATGTTGCGAAAACTGCCGGGCCTGCAGGTTGACAAAGATGGTAAAATTACAGCCCAAGGAGAAGAGGTGAAAAAAGTGCTGGTAGATGGCGAAGAATTCTTCGGAAACGATCCAACGATGGCAACAAAAAACCTGCAAGCAAAAACGATTAATAAGGTGCAGGTATTCGATAAAAAAAGTGACCAGGCTGTTTTTTCGGGAATTGATGATGGCCAAAAGACGAAAACGATCAACCTTACAATGAAAGACGATTACAAGAAGGGGTATTTTGGTAAACTCGAATTGGCAGGAGGCTTAAATGACCGGTGGAATAATACCCTCATGTTAAACTCTTTTAGGGCAAAACGCAAGCTATCAGTATATGGGATTATGAGCAGTACGGGCAAAACCGGCCTGGATTGGGGAGAACAGGAAAAATTTGGTGAGGGACTTGACATGCAAATGAGCGACGACGGAGGAATATTCATCAATGGGGGTGGACGTGATGAATTTAGCCAATCGTCTTTCCAGGGGCAGGGTATTCCGAGGAGTTGGAGTACTGGCATAAATTACGGGAACAAATTTAACAACGACAAGCAAACCGTAAATGGCAGCTACAGGTATAACAAGTTGATGAACGAGGGAGATGCAAATACTTACTCTCAATTTATTTTACCAGATACGGTCTTTTACCAGAGAGACAATAACAGCTTTAGCAGTAGCAAGCAAAGAAACTCGGCAAACGGAACTTTAGATGTACAGATAGACAGTTTTACCTCAGTAAAAGTAAAAGCCAACGGGTACACTGGTACCGATATGTCGGTAAGCAATTATTTGTCGCAATCCATCAACAAAGCAGGAAATGTAGTCAACAGAAGTAACCGGCTAATTACTTCCAATGGCTCTAACAACAGCTTTAACAGCAATATGATATTGCGCCGACGATTTAAAAAGATTGGGCGAACCTTCTCCCTGAGTTTAATTGAGGAATATCTGCAGACTAAAACAACAGGCTTTTTAAATTCAGCAAATGATTTTTACGACAAAAATGAACTGATCATTAATACTACTAATGTAGACCAGATGAAGTTGTACGATGTAAATACGCTTACTACTTCAGGAAGACTGGTGTATACTGAACCAATCGTAAAAAATCTGTTTCTCGAACTTAACTATGGTCTCAAGGTGAATAACAGCGAATCGAAAAAGCTTTCTTATGATAAAAACAACACGGGTAAATATGAAGCGCTGAACGATACATTCAGCAACAATTATAACTACAATATAGTTACCAATAGCGGTGGAATGGCCTGGAGGTTTAATAGTAAAAAATTGAATGCGGGTTTGGGAAGCGATATTGCTGTTGCTAGTTTCACCCAAGAAGATGCGTTGAAAAATAGTACTGTAAAGTATAGCTACACCAATTTGTTTCCCCGCTCAAACATCAACTACAAATTCAACTCAAATAGCGGTCTTTATTTTTCTTATAATGGCAGCAGCCGACAACCAACCATACAACAAATACAACCTGTAAGAGATAACACCAATACGCTTAACATTTTTGTCGGTAATCCTACTCTTAAGCAGTCTTTTCAAAACAACTTTAATTTAAGCTACAACTCTTACAAAGTGCTGTCTCAGCAGAACATATATTTTTACTCCAATTTCAATACAATAGCGAATGCAATCACTACAAGCCAGCTGACGGCGACTTCTGGCGACAGCGTCGGCAAAACGATTTATCAATATATAAATGTTAATGGCAACTACAACGGAAACATTTCAGGAGGATATTCATTCAAATGGGTTAAACCAGATATCAGGATAAATGTTGGCTTAAACATGAATGTTAACCGCAATAACAACATCGTAAATAAATTAAACAATGTAACGAATAACGAGAGTGCTGGCATAAGAGTCGGTATTAGTAAATATGTAGAAAAGAAATACAGTTTTTACCTCGGTTCCAGCCTCACCTACAATACTTCTAACTCATCCATACGGCGTGATGTAAAAACAAATTATTTCAGTCAAAATCACTTTTTTAACCTTAACTATACACTGCCATGGAAGTTTGAGTTTAACACCGATCTAAATGCTGATCTCCGCCAAAAAAATCAATCCTACCGACAACAATAATAACGTCGTTGTCTGGAACGCCTATATTGGTAGGAAGCTATTCAAAAACGATAAGGGACTAATTAGTGTAAGAGGCAATGATTTGTTGGATCAAAATAAAGGGTTCACAAGATTCATTGGTTCAAACGTAATTACTGAAAACTCGTACACTACTTTAAGGCGGTATTTCACTTTGAACTTTACCTGGAATTTCTCAAAAACACCTGGCGGCGCGCCGGCTAAATAAAATAATTGTATGAAAACAATCTATCTATTCGCTTTCATTCTCATGTGCGCACTTTCATCCCCGGCACAACAAATATTTATCGAAAAAGGGAAAATAGAATTTGAAAGAACGACGAATGTGCATAAACGTTTGGAAGACGACATGGATGAAGAGGATATGAGCTTTTATGAAGGGTTGAAAAAACAGTTGCCGGAATTTAAATCAAGTTATTTTGATCTTTATTTCGATCATGATAAAACCTTGTACGAGCCGGGCCGCGAAGTAGAAGCAGCTAAAAAAGTACCCGATTGGTTAACGGGGCCAGCAGACGACAATATTGTATTCAGCGATTTGACAGCACAAAATTTTAGCAGTCAAAAAACAGTGTTTGAAAATACTTACAATATACAAGACAGCTTAAGGAAGGCGGAGTGGAAAATTACATCAGATACGCGCATTATTGCCGGTTTTCAATGCCGAAAGGCAACTACAACCATCATGGATTCTGTTTATGTATTTGCTTTTTACACAGATCAGATAGTAACGAGGGGAGGGCCGGAATCGTTTTCTGGTTTACCGGGTATGATACTTGGTGTTGCCATTCCTCGTATGCATACTACCTGGTTTGCAACAAAGCTTGTGACAGCTGACCCAAAAATAAGTTTGATTGCTGCGCCTAAAAAAGGTAAGAAAATTAATATCAGTGGATTGAAAACTACCTTGTACAATTCAATGAAGCAATGGGGCAAGTACGGCCAAAGAAACACCTGGAGTATAATGATTTAAGCACCGTGTTTTAACAATCGGGGGGATCGCGGTAGAAAAAATATTAAAACCACACCGACTCGCTTGTAGCAAGAATAGACATGGTTTTAATTAATAGTAAAATCTTTAAAAGAGAAGAATTGTTTCAATAATGTGGATGTTCATTTAAGTTTTTGCATCCTTCTATTAATTTGCCCAATTTATAAGCAAGCGAAGTAGCCCCTTTTCCGTGCTCAATCCACAGCTTCTTCCTTACTCCTTCACTCTTCAACTTTACATTACCGTCTTGTAAGTGAACAATAAAATGGTTTGCGTTGCCAGAGTTATCCTGACAAACCAATATTTGTTTTTCGCCGTCATAGATATAGAAGCTGGGGGGCAGCTGAGACATAGTGTTGAGTTAATTTTTGTTAAAATCAAAAATATGTTAACAAGAAGTAAAAGCGGCAGTGGTTTTACTACGCATTTCTACTATTTTATCAAATAACTGCACATTAACTTGCCTTTGTCCTATTTCAGTTACCAATAAGATTAGCAGTAACTTCTTTTCGTTTACAATACTTCCTCGACTGCGTATCTTTTTACTTGCCTGACGTCTCTTTATTCGGTGTTCTTACAAATATCACAGTTCTGTTTTTATCTGCAGAGCGATGGTTATAATATTCCTCGTAATATCCTTTTGTCATCAGGTCTACCTGGTAAATGTATTTACCATAGTTAATAGCATTTTTTGAAAGTTTACTAACTGCTACGCCAAAAAAGTCTGTATTAGAATAATCGCCGAGTGTATTATTAGGCACTTTTTGTCCGTCTATCCAAACTCCATAAGTTTTTTCATTTTCCCACTGTTCTAATTGTTCATCAGTCGGAACTACGGGCGGAGGCGGAGGCATGTTAGGGATGAACCCTACAATTTGTACAGCCTGTTGTTTTTTACTCATTTTTTTAAAGAGCGTTTCCAGCTTAACTCTGTCTGCCACCGTTAAGTTTGTATGAAAGGCTTTTTTCCCCTTCTTACTCTTTAAATCATATTTGGCTAAGATGCGATTGTATGCTTCCATTATTTCCGGTCCCGCATCCGTTGAACTTGCTGCAATTTCGCGTTTCTGAAAACTACTGGCCTGCTTATCCCGCTGGGCAGCAACTTCAGTTGAAAGTAGAACCATAAGTAAACCAAGGAAAGCAAAAGAATGAATTTTGGAGGTGCCTGTAACTCGTCTTAAAACCATTGTGTTAATCATAACTGCTGTTTTATGTTCTAATACTACTCTAAAGTTTGTACCAACATCAATTGGGTGTCGTGCAAATAGGCCGTTGGCATAATATTAACTTGCCATCATACTAATAAAACTTCATCGCTAATGTGGGTAATTTTTGCTTTAGCCGGCGCGCTTCTGGCAGGTATTGCTGTCGTTCTTACAAAAGCAGGTATCAAGGATATGGATCCTATACTCGCTTTTGCTATACAGTCTATATTTATATTGGTTGTGTCATGGGCCGTTGCCATATTTCAAAAGCCCTCTGCATCTATGGCTAACCTTGACAAAAAAACATGGATATTTTTGGTTTGTGCAGGAGTTGCAACTTGCCTTTCATCCATATTTACATTTCTTGCTTTAAAAGTAGGGGAGGCCTCGCTGACGACATCATTAGAAAGACTTTCACTTGTTTTTGCCGTTGTGCTGGCTGTGATCTTTCTAAAAGAAAAGCTTAACTGGCAGATTATTCTTGGCATCTTGCTGATGATAGGAGGTGCCGTTTTAATAGGTATATCAAGGGAATCGCACTAAGTGTTATACAGGTCTGCCTAATCGTCCTGCACTTCTTTTGGTCTGCTTAGTCTCATCGTTTTCATTAGCTTTACCTCTTGTAAGTCAATTTTACAATGATGAACACTTTAGTATGCATTGAACCCGGAAAATTTGAATATGCGACTGCTGAAAAACCTGAATTAATAAAAGGCCATGCAATTATAAAGATTAAACGCATTGGCATTTGTGGAACAGACCTGCATGCCTATGAGGGAACACAACCATTTTTTGAATACCCGAGAATACTAGGACATGAGTTAGCTGGAGAGTTGGTAGCTTTTGACGGTGCTGATGGCTTCGAAATTGGTGAAGCAGTAACCTTTATTCCTTATTTTAATTGCGGCACTTGCATCGCTTGCTGTAGAGGAAAGCCAAATTGCTGCAGCAAAATCAAAGTTGCCGGCGTGCATTGCGACGGGGGAATGGTGGAATATATTTCAGTGCCTTCTTATTCGCTGG
>Ga0181463_1000493_pt1 | contig 11216 bp, 7 predicted proteins | sample InSIn1gowninarea_FD_119071 | JGI IMG/M metagenome (GOLD analysis project Ga0181463, IMG submission 119071) | Clean room microbial communities from NASA Spacecraft Assembly Facility at Jet Propulsion Laboratory, Pasadena, California, USA -... ... | reverse complement strand
AGATTTCAAAGGATTCAATCACCAATTTCAAGGATCAAAGAGGAACTTGCTTCAAATCATCTATATTGTGCAAGATTTATTTACAAGAAGCTTAGATTCAATGATTCAAAGAGTTATATCAAGATTTTCAAACATTTTAGAGGTTCCGAATGGTTTTCATAACCAAAACACAGAAATCTAAGAGAATCAAAGAGGATAATACATCACATCATTCATAGTATGCAATATTTTCTTACTAAAGAGCTTAATACAATGAATAAACCATATCTAAATGTTCAGCCAATGATTTTCCATAGGTTCCAAAGGGTTTTGAATACAAACTCCAAAGATCAAAGAAGGATTTACATCATATCATCCATAGTAAGCTAGAAGTTCTTACCAAAATTTAAATCCAACGTCTTCAAGAAAGAAACCTTCACTTCAATCTCTATTATCAACTTGTTCTGTAAAATAAACATAGTCCTAACATTAGAATGATGAAACTAAGAAGTTCTAGGAGAAGAACAATCTAATCTAGAAGGATTTCCATGGTTGGAAGTAAAACTTACCTAATTGGAGAAGAATTTCAACAGTCTTCTCCAAAACTCTCAAATCCCTTCCCCTTTTGTTCTAAATGAGTTTAAATGACCTAAATAGAGTGTAAATAGGGTTTTAAGTCATCATAGATGAGATTCCACTCATGTGGGGGTCAAATGGGAGCAAGCAATGTCATAAATGACAAAACATAATATTTCAACACTTTTCGGCGTTTCTGGGCATGTTGTGATCAATCACGAGATTCGTGATCGATCACGGATCATCCAGAAAAGTACTGAGAGTTTTGATCCTTCATTCATGATCAATCAGGCTAAAAATAGGGTTTTGTGATTGATCACGAGATCTGTGATTGGTCATGCATCTCCCAGAAATTTTTTTTCCTGCATATACAAGTCTTAGTAAAATGGCCATAACTTTCGTTATACAACTTTAAATTACAAAAAATTTGATGAGTTAGAAAGTAGACTCAAAGACCTTTCCAACAAGGTATGGATCAACCTCTAATTCACTCGAGATTGGTGTTAGTGGGCCTGGGAAATCACCCTAATTATGTGATCAGGATACCTTTTGAACTTGGTACATTTGAGACCCAACTTGGGTTCTACACTTCTAACTCAGTTTAAAAGGTTTCCTAAGTAACCTAAGGTATGTCTAAAATATGATAGATGATAATTTTACCCTTATAGGGATCAAATTACAATTTTACCCTTTTAGTAAAAAGTGGGGCAATACAATTCCCCATCCTAATAGGTGCCAATGTCGGTCCAAAATAAGGGGCTCATGAGTGTATGTGCAATGTGAATCCTTTATATCTTAAGATTTGTTATAATAAAGTTGTTTAATGTGAATCTTGGTCTTACTAACTAATTCAATCTGTCGTAGATCAATTTGAGCATGTTTTCAAAATCTAAGATACAAGTTTGATTAATCAGTTGATGATGAATATTGATCCTACTAACTACTGGAATGACTTATGATCTCTATGTGAGCATACATTATTGAAAGCAATAAGCAACATGATAAACTTAAAAGTAAATAGACATATAAGTGAAATTCCTTTTCCTAATTAAACTATCCTAAAGGGGGTGAATAGGATATTAGATTTTTAATACTTCTTCTGATACTTAGTTTCTTTTCTACGATATAATGAACGATAGAGTTAAAAAATACAATTAATTCATAAAATTTAGGCATAATGAAAATTCACACCACAAGATCACATAGAGAATTTAAAGTGGTTCAGCACTGCGGGCCTATATCCACTGTCAAAAGCTCCTCACTGAGCTAATTAATTTTATTAATAATATTGAACAATTTTACAGGAAAAAATTAATCCAACAAAAAAACCTGCACACATTATGGTTTAGTGTCTCCGACAAACCTTAGAGTCGACCCCTGGTGTCTTCGGCAAGGGTAATAAGAAACGCCTCCAATGTCTTCGGTGAAGGCTCAACAATTATAAATTGATATATTTAGAGAAAGAAATTTCTTTGTTTAGTACATGCCTCTTAATAGGTTAATTTTACTATGGTCAAGGTTGTAGAGATGATTCTCTACATGTTCAAATGCCTCTTAATAGGCGAATAAATACAATTAATTTGTAGAGATTGTAACACCCTATATTCCAGTTGAAGGGTAAATGTATAATTTTTTCTTATAAGGGTAAAATCATCATTACATATATTTTATAAAGACCTTAGAGTGGTTTAGAAACCTTTTGGACCAAGCTATAAGTATAAAACCTAAGTTAGGCCTTGAACTTGTCAAATTCGAAAGTTGTCCTGATTGTATATTTAGGGTACCTTCTTGGGCTCATCGACACCAATCCTGAGTGAATTAGAGGATGATCCACACCTTTTTGGAAAGATTTTTTTTTGTCTATTTTCTAATTCCTCAAGTTTTTCATAATTTGAAGTTTTTTTAGAGAAAGTTATTCTCATTTTATTAGAGCCTGTTTGTGTAGGATTTTCTAAGAGAAGAGTTATCGATCATGAAAGCCTGATTTTGGCTTGATCGATCATGAATAAGGCAGAGGGATCCTAAAGTGATATCTAGAAAGTCTGAGATTGATCACGACATGCCCTAAAATGTTGGAAATGTTTAAAATTATGATTCTTGCCACTTTATGATGTGGCTTGCTTCTATTGGACCCCCACACATATGGGATCACATTTTAGATGAATTATAAACCCTATTAGACATCATTTAGGTTAGTAGACTCCTTAAAATATAAAGAGAGAGAAAGGAAGAGAGAAGAGGGAGATTTGAGAGAAATGACAGAAGAATCTTTTTCTCCAAGCTTAGGTAAGTTGCCAGAATCTAGAGCCTAGTTGTGGTTTTCTATTGTCTACCTTAGTTTTTGTATTCTAACCATGAAATACCTATTTTACTTATAAGAGGAAGTTTTGATAAAGTCAAGGAAGTTTTGAATGAGTATTCCCTTCAAATAAAGGGTTAGAAGCTTTGTTAAGTAGTTATACAAAGCTTACTCTATTTTTGTTTGCTTTTAAGATCTTAGAAGTCTTGTAATTATAAAATCTTGAATCTATGGATGTTCTATCATATGTTTGTGAAAGTCTGTTGATCTTAGACATTGTGTGGGCTGATTTCCTTCATGCAACCTTAGAAACGTATGAAATATGAATTTTCTCCCATGTGAATCTTTGAAAATCTGTTTGAAGTGTCAATTTCCCAAGATCTATCCTAATTATGATTAATTTAAAAAGTAATCTTGTCTTGCCTATTGTTTGGAACACTAGAAGTGATATTGGTTGATCTTTATGATTTGATTTGAGAGGAGACCATGTGAATTTCTAAATTTCTATAGAAACATATCAAACTCATTGACTCTATCGAACTATATGCTTCCTATGTGATTATGTACAATGTGTGAACCCTCTAATTCTAACACATATTTGAATCATTGAATCTATATGAGATCTTGGTGAATCACTGCAACCTCAAACTTATGAATATGCTAATATTGAACCTAAGTTAACTATATGTATTTGAAATGATCAGTTTATGACAATATGATGCTCATGCGTGTTGTACACATTATGAAAATATCCCGATTATCGAAACTATGTGGACCTTCAAACCTATTGATGCAAACTCTTTTGGACTTTGAACCTTTGACTATTTGGGCCCCGTCACCGGGCCAAGTGTGACCTTTGAACACTGAACTTTTGGGCCTTGTCACAAGGCTAAATGTGACCGTTAATGATCTGGGCCTTGACATCGGGCTAAGGGTGTTCCCTTTTGACCTTTGGATATTGAACTTTGGAACCCTTTGAATATGGAACCTTGCAGACTCCAAACACTTCTAACATTAAACTCAAAATACTTTGAATCCTCAAACTCTGAATATCGAATATCCGACTATTGTGGATTATGTAGATTCTGGACACTTTGAACATCAAAATCTGAACACTAAAAAATCACAGAACATTAGATCTCTCGAGACTAACATAGGTAATTAAATTTGTGAGTTTTAACCTTTGCATTAAATTATTATTTGAACTTCGATCTTTGTATTGAACCATTGGCTTCTATCTGACATGTGACTATTGACACTTTGGTACTAGTATCATTGTGATTATTACTTTGATATCTGTTTAGCTTCATATTGACCTTTGGATATGCTAGTATTCAGATTTGTTCTTTACTTCAAATTATTTATATTCTACTAGATTTCTTATAGGTTGGGACTAACCCAACCATTTGTTTTTCAGACTAATCATTAATGCAGGTCCCTCCTCTGAGAGACTTGATTCGATAGACTCTCCTTTTCTTTTTTTACGTTATTTATTTTGGGCATGTTATTGGACCCTTTATACTGGACCATATTTTAGATTATTAGATATTCACTTCCCTCTTGTTTATTTAGGGTGAGAGGGCACCCCAGTGCATGACAGAACATGGTTTGATCTTGGTTGTATCTCAGGGTTAGCTTGACTCATGGTCCCTTGCACATAAAGTGGGAGGCATCGACTATTCTCAAGAAACATGAGATATGAGAAATAGCTCGAAAGTTAGTAAAATATGAAAAAATTAAGCAAAATGATTTGAGAGACATGATTTTATGTTTTTATCTATTTTTTATCTACAAAATGGGTTGATTGGAATTTAATAGTTTGACTTTGAATGGTTTTTATATATCCCAAAGATGCAAAAATTGAGTGAGAAATGAATTTGAAAAAAGAGTTCTAAGAGATATAATTTGGGAGACATGATTTTATGTTTTTATTTATTTTGTTTATGTACAACATGGTTTGATTTTAGGAAGCATGGATGAATGAATGATTTATATTTACATAAAAATGAGATGAGAAATAATCTAAAAGTAAATAATAAATATTCTAAATTAAGTAAAATAATTTGAAAAACCTGATTTTATGTTTTGATTTATTTTGCATATGCTTGAAATGGTTTGATTAGTTTAAATTTGAGAAATACCATTGAATGATTTATATTTATACAAAAATGGGACTTTAAAGTAAGTGGAATATCATAATTTTGAAAAGTGTTCAATAATTAAAAGGTTAAATATAAATGAATGAATGATTTGTATTTATCTTGAATATTGGGTTAGAAATACGTAGATAGAAGAAAATTTGAAAAGTTTTATAAATTATAAAAGTTAAATGTGAATGAATGAATGGTTTATATTTATCCTAAAATTGCAATGAAGGATAACTTGAAAGTAGGTAGAATATAGAAAGTTTAAAAAGTGTTTTAAAGTTAAATATGGATGAATGAATGGTTTGTATTTTCCCAAATGGGATGAGAAAAGTATTCCAAATGTAAGTAAAACAATTTGGGAAACATGATTGATGCTTTTATTTACTTTTTCTATGTACAACATGGTTTGATTAGAATTAATGGGGGTAGTTAGTTTGATTTTGAATGAATGAATTAATTATGTTTATATGAAAATGGGATAACTTAGAAGTAGGTAAAATACAAATAATTTGAAAAGTGTTCTAATTTTAAGTAAAATAATTTGAGGGTGATGATTTTATACTTCTTGTTTATTTATTATACAATGATTTCACTTAAAACTTAATAGGGATAAATTTTCATGTCTTTGGGAAATATGAATGAATGAGTGACTTGTGTAGAAATGAGATATGAAATAACTTGAATATGAGAAAAAAAAAAAAAAGAGTTCTAAATTTAGGTAAAATAATTTGAGAGAAATGATGTTATGTAAGAAATGATTTGATTAGGATTAATGGGGAGTGATTAGTTTGACTCTAGGACATATGAGAGATTTAAATTTATATGAAAAACGAGGTGAGAGATAACTTAAAAATAAGTAGGATAAGGAACTTGAAAAATGTTCTAAATTTAAGTAAAATAATTAAAAATATAAAAATTGGATATGAATCCTTGACTTTGTTTATGTAAGGACAACATGACAGATTGAACATTCTGTCGTGACATAATATTTAGCAGTCAAGTATCCAATGGCTAGTTGCACTGGTGGGGGTTCAACTGACTACTAAGATTGAAAATAATTAGTTTAAATTTAGACAAACATGCAAGTAGACAATCCCTAGGTCTTGAACCTTGTCTATGTCTAGACTACTAGATAAATTATATGTCAATGTCCTATAACAACTCTAGCCTACAATAAATCTAAATGCATGATGGTTCAGATATCATCTATAAGTCAAGTGTACCAGTCTAAACACTTCCCCGAAAAGTTGGGATCATGAGAATACTGTATGGTTGGGTTACGCAGTCTTTTCATGTTGTAGCCACGATATTAGCATTGTTCCTGTAATGCCCCCGAACCCGGATTCAGATATGGATCCAAGTCGCTTGGGATTCGGATTCGTTACTGTTCATAAGTCCAATAGTTCACATAATATTGACCCAAATCATGGGCCCACAAGTAATATCCAATAGTTTACATATTCACATTAATTTTTCCTTATGTCAATTTAATGCAATAGTCAGATTTCAAAAGATTGTGGAAACATAGTCAATATCTAATAACCACACATATTCGGAACGATAGTTCGCGGAAGCGTAATCCAGACCACAATGTCATAGTAGTATCACCTCAATATCTCAAAATGAAAATATCACTACAACCTCCATGGTAGTCAATATAGTAAATATGCTGAATAACTACATCACTAGGGTGCCCTCCCACCTTAAATAAACAAGAGGGAAGTGAATATCTAATAATCCAAAATGTGAACCAGTATAGAGGGTCCAATAACATGCTCAGAACAAATAACATAAAAGCAGAAAAGTAGAGTTTGTTGAATCAAGTCTCTCAAAGAAGGGACATACATCAATGATCAGTCTGAAAAATAAATGGTTGGGTTAATTCCAACCTGTAAGAAATGTAGTAGACTATAAATAATTTGAAGTAAAGAACAAATCTGAATACTAGCATGTTTAAAGGTCAATACGAAGCTAAATAGATATCAAAGTAATAATCACAATCATACTAGTACCAAAGTGTCAATAGTCACATGTCAGACAGAAGCCAATGGTTCAATACAAGGATCAAAGTTCGAATAATAATTCAATGTGAAGGTCAAAACTCACAAATTTTATGACACATGTTAGTCTCAAGAGATTCAATGTTCTATGATTTTAGAGTGTTTAAATTTTGATGTTCAAAGTATCCAGAATCCATATAGTCCATAGTAGTCAGACGTTCAATATTCGGAGTTCAAAGATTCAAAGTGTTCAGAGTCTGCAAGGTTCCATATTCAAAGGGTTCCAAAGTTCAATATTCAAGGGTTAAAAGGGAACACCCTTAGCCCGATGTCAAGGCCCACATATCAAGATAACACACTTAGCCCGGTGTCAAGGCCCAGATTGTTAACGGCCACATTTAGCCCTGTGACAAGGCCCCAAGAGTTAGTAGACACACTTAGCCCGGTGTTGAGGCCTAGATCGTTAATGGCCACATTTGGCCCTGTGACAAGGCCCAGAAGTTTAGAGTCCAAAGGTCACACTAAGCCCGATGACGAGGCCCAAATGGTCAAAGTTTCAAAGTCTAAAGGAGTTCACATTGATAGTTTTGAAGGTCCACATAGTTTCAATAATTGAGATATTTTCATAATGTGTACAACAAGCATGAGCATCGTATTATCATAAACTGATCATTTCAAATGCATATAGTTTGTTTAGGTTCAATGTTAGTATATTTATAAGTCAGAGGTTGTAGTGATTCACCAAGATCTCACATAGATTCAATGATTTAAACATGTGTTGGAATTCGAGGGTTCACACATTGTACATAATCATATAGGAAGCATAGAGTTCGATTGAGTCAATGAGTTTGATATGCTTTCATAGAAATTCACATGGTTTTCTATCAAATCAAATGATAAAGATCAACCAATATTACTTATAGAGTTCCAAACAACAGGCAAGGAAAGATTACTTTTTAAATTAATCATAATTAGGATAGATCTTGGGAAATTGACACTTCAAACAGATTTTCAAAGATTCACATGGGAGAAAATTCAGATTTCATATGTTCTAAGGATTGCATGAAGGAAATCAGCCCACACAATGTCTAAGATCAACAGACTTTCACAAACATATGATAGAACATCCATAGATTCAAGATTTTATAATTACAAGACTTCTAAGATCTTAAAAGCAAACAAAAATAGAGTAAGCTTTGTATAACTACTTAACAAAGCTTCTAACCCTTTATTTGAAGGGAATACTCATTCAAAACTTCCTTGACTTTATCAAAACTTCCTCTTATAAGTAAAATAGGTATTTCATGGTTAGAATACAAAAACTAAGGTAGACAATAGAAAACCACAACTAGGCTCTAGATTCTGGCAACTTACCTAAGCTTGGAGAAAAAGATTCTTCTGTCATTTCTCTCAAATCTCCCTCTTCTCTCTTCCTTTCTCTCTCTTTATATTTTAAGGAGTCTACTAACCTAAATGATGTCTAATAGGGTTTATAATTCATCTAAAATGTGATCCCATATGTGTGGGGGTCCAATAGAAGCAAGCCACATCATAAAGTGGCAAGAATCATAATTTTAAACATTTCCAACATTTTAGGGCATGTCGTGATCAATCTCAGACTTTCTAGATATCACTTTAGGATCCCTCTGCCTTATTCATGATCGATCAAGCCAAAATCAGGCTTTCATGATCGATAACTCTTCTCTTAGAAAATCCTACACAAACAGGCTCTAATAAAATGAGAATAACTTTCTCTAAAAAAACTTCAAATTATGAAAAACTTGAGGAATTAGAAAATAGACAAAAAAAAATCTTTCCAAAAAGGTGTGGATCATCCTCTAATTCACTCAGGATTGGTGTCGATGAGCCCAAGAAGGTACCCTAAATATACAATCAGGACAACTTTCGAATTTGACAAGTTCAAGGCCTAACTTAGGTTTTATACTTATAGCTTGGTCCAAAAGGTTTCTAAACCACTCTAAGGTCTTTATAAAATATATGTAATGATGATTTTACCCTTATAAGAAAAAATTATACATTTACCCTTCAACTGGAATATAGGGTGTTACAATCTCTACAAATTAATTGTATTTATTCGCCTATTAAGAGGCATTTGAACATGTAGAGAATCATCTCTACAACCTTGACCATAGTAAAATTAACCTATTAAGAGGCATGTACTAAACAAAGAAATTTCTTTCTCTAAATATATCAATTTATAATTGTTGAGCCTTCACCGAAGACATTGGAGGCGTTTCTTATTACCCTTGCCGAAGACACCAGGGGTCGACTCTAAGGTTTGTCGGAGACACTAAACCATAATGTGTGCAGGTTTTTTTGTTGGATTAATTTTTTCCTGTAAAATTGTTCAATATTATTAATAAAATTAATTAGCTCAGTGAGGAGCTTTTGACAGTGGATATAGGCCCGCAGTGCTGAACCACTTTAAATTCTCTATGTGATCTTGTGGTGTGAATTTTCATTATGCCTAAATTTTATGAATTAATTGTATTTTTTAACTCTATCGTTCATTATATCGTAGAAAAGAAACTAAGTATCAGAAGAAGTATTAAAAATCTAATATCCTATTCACCCCCTTTAGGATAGTTTAATTAGGAAAAGGAATTTCACTTATATGTCTATTTACTTTTAAGTTTATCATGTTGCTTATTGCTTTCAATAATGTATGCTCACATAGAGATCATAAGTCATTCCAGTAGTTAGTAGGATCAATATTCATCATCAACTGATTAATCAAACTTGTATCTTAGATTTTGAAAACATGCTCAAATTGATCTACGACAGATTGAATTAGTTAGTAAGACCAAGATTCACATTAAACAACTTTATTATAACAAATCTTAAGATATAAAGGATTCACATTGCACATACACTCATGAGCCCCTTATTTTGGACCGACATTGGCACCTATTAGGATGGGGAATTGTATTGCCCCACTTTTTACTAAAAGGGTAAAATTGTAATTTGATCCCTATAAGGGTAAAATTATCATCTATCATATTTTAGACATACCTTAGGTTACTTAGGAAACCTTTTAAACTGAGTTAGAAGTGTAGAACCCAAGTTGGGTCTCAAATGTACCAAGTTCAAAAGGTATCCTGATCACATAATTAGGGTGATTTCCCAGGCCCACTAACACCAATCTCGAGTGAATTAGAGGTTGATCCATACCTTGTTGGAAAGGTCTTTGAGTCTACTTTCTAACTCATCAAATTTTTTGTAATTTAAAGTTGTATAACGAAAGTTATGGCCATTTTACTAAGACTTGTATATGCAGGAAAAAAAATTTCTGGGAGATGCATGACCAATCACAGATCTCGTGATCAATCACAAAACCCTATTTTTAGCCTGATTGATCATGAATGAAGGATCAAAACTCTCAGTACTTTTCTGGATGATCCGTGATCGATCACGAATCTCGTGATTGATCACAACATGCCCAGAAACGCCGAAAAGTGTTGAAATATTATGTTTTGTCATTTATGACATTGCTTGCTCCCATTTGACCCCCACATGAGTGGAATCTCATCTATGATGACTTAAAACCCTATTTACACTCTATTTAGGTCATTTAAACTCATTTAGAACAAAAGGGGAAGGGATTTGAGAGTTTTGGAGAAGACTGTTGAAATTCTTCTCCAATTAGGTAAGTTTTACTTCCAACCATGGAAATCCTTCTAGATTAGATTGTTCTTCTCCTAGAACTTCTTAGTTTCATCATTCTAATGTTAGGACTATGTTTATTTTACAGAACAAGTTGATAATAGAGATTGAAGTGAAGGTTTCTTTCTTGAAGACGTTGGATTTAAATTTTGGTAAGAACTTCTAGCTTACTATGGATGATATGATGTAAATCCTTCTTTGATCTTTGGAGTTTGTATTCAAAACCCTTTGGAACCTATGGAAAATCATTGGCTGAACATTTAGATATGGTTTATTCATTGTATTAAGCTCTTTAGTAAGAAAATATTGCATACTATGAATGATGTGATGTATTATCCTCTTTGATTCTCTTAGATTTCTGTGTTTTGGTTATGAAAACCATTCGGAACCTCTAAAATGTTTGAAAATCTTGATATAACTCTTTGAATCATTGAATCTAAGCTTCTTGTAAATAAATCTTGCACAATATAGATGATTTGAAGCAAGTTCCTCTTTGATCCTTGAAATTGGTGATTGAATCCTTTGAAATCT
>Ga0181463_1000490_pt1 | contig 11283 bp, 13 predicted proteins | sample InSIn1gowninarea_FD_119071 | JGI IMG/M metagenome (GOLD analysis project Ga0181463, IMG submission 119071) | Clean room microbial communities from NASA Spacecraft Assembly Facility at Jet Propulsion Laboratory, Pasadena, California, USA -... ... | reverse complement strand
CTTCTTTAGGGTAATCAGCCACTGTACAACCACAACCCGGTTCGGCAGATACAATAAAAAGCGGCTTGTTTCCTGTGTTTTTGAAGTGGAACTGTATTTCTGTTTTTTTACCTGCCTCAACAGTGCCGATATCTTTTAAAGAATCTACCCAGCTAATCGTCGTATACTTAGTAGTGTCTTTAACCAGCCCTGACAAATCCTTTGTCTTCACATCATTGTTTCCGCAACCGATTGAACCGAAAATAACTGCTATAAATAATAAATGAATTTTCATAAAGGTCCCGGTTTTAAGCTTTTTGTTTAAAACTTACTTTATGTATTTTGTCCTGGCCTGCCAGCTCTTTATGAATATTGTCCAATATGCCATTAACAAATTGCCCGCTTTGAGGAGTGCTATAGGCTTTGGCAAGATCAATATATTCGTTGATAGTAACCTTGGTGGGAATGGTTTCGAAAAAACAATAACTCACAAACTCCCATTTCCATCAATATCATGTCGAGAACTGCAATTCTTTCTGCATCCCAATTTTTTAGCTTAGGTTTTATCAGTTCCAGTACATACTCTCTTTTATCCCTTGTCGTTTGTAAAAGGCTTTTTGCGAAATCCCATTTCTCCTGGGAAACCATCTCCTGCAGGTTATAGCTTTGCGGCTTTTGCAGGTAGTTTAACATCAACTGGCTCATCATCTCCGCGTCATCGTCCCAATTGGTAAAATGCTCTTCGACGTGACTGGTAAAATCTTCAGATGGGAGCATCAGGTTGGTAAAGATGAAGACGACTATTTCTTTTTCAGACTTTTTGTCGCGGCCTTGAAGCTGAATATACTTTTTGTATTCTTCTGTCTGCGTGAGCTGGTTGTAGATCTTTCTTATTTGTACAGAAGCATCTTCTATTAAATTTGGTTTTTCGTCTTCTATTGCCTTTTTAAACGAATTACTTTCCAATATTTTCCATAAGAACTCGTTGCCTGACAATTTGGTGTTTACATTTAAGTCCTGCTGGCTAGGCAGATTTTTAGAAGCACGTTTAACTGCGTCTTTTTCTGAATAACGGGCAACTTCTGTTAAGATGTATAATAGGTATATGAATAATTGCTTTGAAGTGTCTACCTGTTTTTTTAATAATTTAACCGGCTCCGAAAAGTTTTGTCCATCTGCTGTACTTAGCGTGTAAAGCGTCTGCATCACTTTAACTCTAATATTCCTTCTGCTGATCATTTCCTAAAGAACTTTTTTTGATTTGGGCTGCGAAGATAACAATTAGAGCTCTTTGATTATTGGCTTTGGGAAAAATTATGAAAACTGTTTATAGGTGAGATGACAGTTTGAGGAATGACAAATGACGAAGTAAGAAGATGACAGTTGAAGGTTGAGACATGAGGGATGGAAGGAGATGATTGTTTAGGGTTGACAGATGACGGACACGGGAAGTTGGATTTTGGAGGTAGACCGAGTACACTTGTAATAGTGTGATAGTTGTAGGAGGAATGTCAAGCTCATCGAACAGCCTAAGAGTATGCAACTTATCGGCGCCGGCAATATTATCCGTCATGTGTCATCCCACCACCGTCATCTTTTTTTCGCATCATCTGTCATCTGTCATCCCAGAACCGTCATCTTTTTTCTGCTCTCTTCTGTCATTACTGCAACCGGAAGGTTAAAAAGTGACAGTTTCTGCTAATTTGACTTTTTTTTCTACCCGATGGCACAATAGTCGATGGAAGAAGTCGCAAACCACAATTTTTTACTAAAACAAAAAATAAGAGTATGGCTGAACAAAATTTAAACATTACCCCTTTACATGACAGGGTTATTGTAAAGCCCGCTGCGGCTGAAGAGAAAACTGCTGGTGGAATCATTATCCCCGACACAGCTAAAGAAAAACCTCAAAAAGGACTAGTTGTTGCCGCAGGCCCTGGCAAAAAAGACGAGCCTGTAACTGTAAAAGTAGGTGATACAGTTTTGTATGGTAAATATGCAGGAACTGAGATTTCTGTAGAAGGTGGTGAATACCTTATTATGAGAGAAAGCGATATTCTCGCAATCGTTTAAATCCCAACCCTAAAGGGGCTTTTAAAAAGGCTGAGTTGCAAACAAAACGTACAAGAGTGCGACGCAACGATAGCACAATAGTTTTAATTAGTTTGGTACAAAACCTTAAACTTTAAACTAAAAACTTCAAACTTAAAAAAAATGGCAAAACAAATCTTCTTCGAAATCGATGCAAGAAATAAGATGAAGAAAGGTGTTGACACACTCGCTAATGCAGTGAAAGTGACACTTGGACCCAAAGGTCGTAACGTAGTTATCGAGAAAAAATTTGGCGCTCCTTCTGTAACTAAAGACGGTGTTACTGTAGCAAAAGAAATTGAACTTGATGACGCTATTGAGAACATGGGTGCTCAAATGGTGAAAGAAGTAGCTTCTAAAACTGCTGATATTGCAGGTGATGGTACTACTACTGCTACTGTATTGGCCCAGTCTATCATCAACGAAGGTTTGAAAAACGTAGCTGCAGGCGCTAATCCAATGGACCTGAAGCGTGGTATAGACAAAGCAGTTGCGGCTGTAGTTGCTAACCTGAGAAGTCAAAGCCAGCAAGTAGGTAACGATAGCAGCAAGATTGAGCAGGTCGCTACTATTTCTGCTAACAGCGACGACACTATCGGTAAATTGATTGCAGAAGCAATGCAAAAAGTTGGTAAAGAAGGTGTTATAACTGTTGAAGAAGCAAAAGGTACAGATACTACAGTTGATGTGGTTGAAGGTATGCAATTCGATCGTGGTTACATCAGCCCTTATTTCGTTACCAACAGCGAGAAAATGGAAGCTGAATTGCAGAACCCTTATATCCTTATCTACGATAAGAAGATTTCTGCAATGAAAGATATTCTTCACATACTTGAGAAAGTTGCTCAAAGTGGCCGTCCTCTTGTTATCATCGCTGAAGACCTTGAAGGTGAAGCATTAGCTACATTGGTTGTAAATAAATTACGTGGTACTTTGAAAGTTGCGGCTATTAAAGCTCCAGGTTTCGGCGACCGTCGTAAAGAAATGTTACAAGACATCGCAGTTCTTACTGCTGGTACTGTTATCAGCGAAGAGCAAGGTTACAAATTGGAGAACGCTGACCTTTCTTATTTAGGTACTGCTGCTTCTATCACTATTGACAAAGACAACACCACTGTTGTTGGCGGTAAAGGTGAAAAAGAAGGTATCACAGCTCGTGTTAACCAAATCAAATCTCAAATCGAAAATACAACTTCTGACTACGATCGTGAAAAATTGCAAGAGCGCCTTGCTAAATTAAGCGGTGGTGTTGCAGTTCTTTATGTAGGTGCTGCTACAGAGGTTGAAATGAAAGAGAAAAAAGACCGTGTTGATGACGCCCTTCACGCAACTCGTGCTGCTGTTGAAGAAGGTATCGTACCTGGTGGTGGTGTTGCTTACATCCGTGCCGTGTCAGCTCTCGAAGATCTGAAAGGATTTAACGAAGACGAAACTACAGGTATCCAAATCGTTAAGCGTGCTATTGAAGAACCTCTTCGTCAAATCGTTATCAATAGCGGTATCGAAGGTTCTATCGTAGTTCAGAAAATCAAAGAAGGTACTGCTGATTTCGGTTTCAATGCCCGCACAGAAGTTTACGAAAACTTGTTTGCTGCTGGTGTTATCGACCCAACTAAAGTTAGTCGTGTAGCTCTTGAAAATGCTGCATCTATCGCAGGTATGTTGTTAACTACCGAGTGTGTTGTAGCTGACCGTCCAGAGCCTAAGACTGCTGGTGCAGGAATGCCAGGTGGTATGCCAGGTGGAATGGGTGGAATGGATTATTAATATCAGAACCGGGATTAATTCGATTATTCGGATTAATTGGAAATATAAAATCCCTTGTCGCCTTTTGCGGCAAGGGATTTTTGTTTTTGGCTGGCAGCCCCGGAGCTTAACCTATATTACAACGATACAGTGATTCATTTACTTAATGCATCACTGCGCCGGGGCTGGCATTAGAAATGAATCAATACAGCATCAAACTAATCTTATGGATCAACTTTCCAATGATGGTGACCGGCATCTCACTTTTCAACAAAAGGTATGGCTAGTGTGTGGTATAACCGCATTGTTTGTTGTTTTAATATGGTTTTTTATTGTTACATTCAATGTATTTCTGCTAATACTGGCAGGTGCGTTAATTGCACTTTTTTTCCATGGATTTGCCCAGTTAATTAAAAGAAAGCTTCACCTCAATAAAAATGCTTCACTACTACTTTCCATTATTTCAACCTTTGTAATACTTACCGTAGTCTTTTGGTTTATGGGTGCAAAAGTGCAACAGCAGGTGACGGAAATTTCTAAGAACTTACCTGCTATCATAGATAACGCAAAAAGGCAATTGGCAACGACACCAATTGGACAGAAGTTTCTCGAGAAAAATTCATCCGACGACATGTATAACACTGCATACGGCTTTGTGAGTAAATTTTTCAATAGCACTTTTGGCGTTTTTACTGACATCTACATTGTTTTGTTTCTCGGCCTGTTTTTTACAGTAGCGCCAAAAAATTATATCAATGGGTTTTTAATGTTGATTCCAAAGAGGGCTCAACCAAAGGCTCAGTTTACAATAGACAAAATAGGATTTCAACTAACCAAATGGCTAAAAGGTCAAATCATTGCCATGGTCATCGTTGCGATACTTAAAGGGATCGCTTTGACTGCACTAGGTGTACCGATGGCAGTTACTCTTGCACTAATTGCCGGTATTCTTAATTTCATTCCAAACTTTGGCCCGCTGATATCTATGTTTCCGGCTATATTGATCACTTTAACCCAGGGAATAAATAAAGCGATTATCGTTACAATAGTTTACCTGATTATTCAAATATTCGAAGGCAATGACGGTTTTCAGTACAAGAGTGCGACGCCCCAAATGCACCATAGTAGCAAAAATGTTGGGCTCCAAAAATCCGCTCGCTTCTTAATTCCATAATATCTGCAAAGCCTTTTGCCTCAATCACTGGCTAACCTACTCAGTGACAGCCACCTGATTTACAAAAACTTTTTTCTTACTTTCGGTTCGTAATTGCACATGGGAATATTAAAAAGCATACGTACTTCTCCCCTTTCTGACGCGGAGTTGCTAGAGCTATACCGGCAAAATCTGCAACAGGATGTTCTTGCACAGTTATTCCTACGATACAGTGACCTTGTTTATGGCACTTGCATAAAATACCTAACTGACCAGGAAGCAGCAAAAGATGCAGTAATGAATATTTACCAGGAACTTGTTGATAAGCTAAAACTTCATTCAATTGATAATTTTAAAAGCTGGCTTTATGTGGTTACAAAAAATCATTGCCTGATGCAAATTCGACAGAATAAAAAGTCGGCCACCAGCGAGTTCGATTCGCAGGTTATGCAATCGGAAGACTTTTCGCATCTTGAAAACGTCTTTGAAAAAGAACGGCAGTTGGAGAAACTGGGCGGTTGTATGGAGAAACTGAATGAAGAACAGAGACGAACGGTGAGGCTTTTCTACCTGGAAAACAAATGTTACAACGAGATAACGACAATAACTGGTTTTGATTGGAACAAGGTTAGAAGTCTGGTGCAAAACGGAAGGCGAAACTTAAAACTTTGTATGGAGGAAAATGGCTGAAACAAAGACATATACGCAGATAGAGATTCAACGGTACCTGCAGCATAAAATGTCGCAGCAGGAAATGCATGAATTTGAAAAGGCTTTGATGAATGACCCTTTTCTTGCTGATGCATTAGATGGATTTTCGGGAACTAATGCTGAACTGGCTGACGCGCACCTGGATGAAATAGAAAGGTTGATATCAGGTAATTATCAAACCGCGAAAGTAGTGCCATTACTGCCCCAGAAGACTGGATGGTGGAAGGTGGCAGCTATCATTTTGATTATCATTTCAGCGGGAGCAGTGACATGGTCGGTAGTAAACAATAGAAGTTCATTTACTACCAAAAATGAAGAAATTGCGTCTTCAACTCCCGCGGTAGGCAGGATTGAAAAAGATAGCATACGACCTGCAGACCAACCTATGGCAAGGTTAGACATCATGCCAAAAAAGCAGCGCAATACTTCACCTATCATTATTCAAGACATTTCTAAAAGCCGGGGCGAGAGTAAAACGACAAATGAAGTGGCGAATGAAACAGAGAATAAAAACAGATTTGTTGATAGCATCGGCAGCACCGGCCATATTCAATAGCAACCTTTCTTCAGTTACTCAAATGAAGCTGCAACGTTCCGCGGGGCAAAATGAATTCAAAGGAAAGGTCGTGGATAATTCTGGTCAACCTTTAGGTCTTGTTAATATAACGTCGAATGTGACCGACGTAAAAACTATTTCAGATGCAAATGGAAACTTTACATTAAAAGCACCGGATACCGTTATAGATGTGAAGGCTCACTCACCAGGATACGCTGCCGCAAAAGTAAAAATCAACAGTAATCAACCGGAAACAAAGATTGTTTTAAAAGAAGATGAATTATCGTTGGCTGAGGTAGTTGTGACAACGCTTGCAAATAAGAAAAAAAATGCATCACTTACTATTCAAATAGATTCGTCAACTAGTGCCATACCCGTAGGAGGATGGAAAAACTTTCAACAATACCTAAGCAAAAAACAGGATTTTATTAAAGGAATTGAGTCTTTTCAGAACCTGAACGAAGAGGTTGTACTAGAATTTTTGGTAGATAAATATGGGCAACCTGTCAATATTAAGGTGCCGGAAGAAATGGACAAGACAATGGCAGAAAAGACTATTGAAATAATCAGCAACGGACCCCGTTGGAAGAACAAGAAAAAAGACAAAAAGGTAAAAGTTATAATTGGGTTTTAAAATCGACTAAAAGATAATATCTTACTTCATCTTGCATTACGTTTGCACAAAATACCATTATGAAAAAAATCTTTCTTATCGGCTTCACTGCTGCAGCCCTTTTTACAGCAGATCTAAAAGCGCAAATTGCCATGCCTGCGCCGAGCCCAACCCAAACCATTATCCAGGATTTTGGAATGGGCAAAATAGAACTTACCTATAGCCGTCCCGGAATTAAAGGTCGTCAATTGTTTGGTGACAAAACAGAACTGGCTCCAATTGGCAAACCATGGAGAACAGGCGCTAATGCTGCCACAAGAATTCGTTTTACAGACAAAGTAACTATTGGCGGCAAGTCTCTCGATTCAGGTCGTTATGTGATATATACAATTCCTGGTCATAATGAATGGGATGTCGTATTGAGTAAAGGAACTGCCTATCCCGGCCAGGAAGGCTTTAAGGAAAGCGACGACGTGGTGCGTTTCAAAGCTACTGCCGCTACTATCGGTGAAAACCTTGAAACATTCACCATGTTGTTCAGCGATGTAAAAAATGAGAGCTGTGAACTACAAATGATATGGGGGAATACCGCAGTCGTAGTACCAATCACTACAAACATCAAAGACCGTCTTCGTAACCAGTTAGAGGCCGCGTTAAAAGGCGATAAAAAACCATATCAGCAGGCAGCGAGTTATTATTATGAGTTTGAAAAAAATTATCCAAAAGCGTTGGAGAACATCAAAAAAGCAATAGATGAAAACCCAAAAGCTTATTATATGTATTTGACAAAAGCCAGAATTGAAAGAGACATGGGTGACAAAGCTGCGGCAAAAGTAAGTGCACAGAAAACTGTTGAGCTGGCTAAAGAAGGCAAGAATGATGACTATGTCATCTTCGGAAATGAGATGTTAAAGAACCTGTAAGACAGGATAATATATTTTGAGGCTCTTGCGTTGCAAGGGCCTTTTTCGTTTGTATTAAATCATATCCAACGTGCCCATACTTCGATGTCGTGATTATCCACAAAATAGTTGAAAGCTAATTTTTGATTTTACCTTTACCCTATGGCTGAAATTTCAATTGGGGATGCAATAAAAGCTTTTCTAAAAAAAAGCCGTTTAAACAGCGGCATACAGGCATTACAAATTGAACAAATTTGGGAAACGATGATGGGTAAAACCATTGCTAAATACACCGATAAAATCCAAATTATTAATCACACACTTTTCATTCGCACAAATGTTGGTCCTTTAAGGCAGGAATTGATGTACCAAAAAGAAAAAATAATAGAACGGGTTAACGAAGCTTTAGGTGAAAAGGTAATAAAGGAAGTAGTCATCCAGTAGATCGCAGTTGACAGAAGTAGATGGCAGTTGTTGGATAACAGTTGACAGAAGTAGATGACAGTTGTTAGATGACGGTTGACAGAAGAAGGGTATTGTAGTTATTAGGGACTGAAGTTGAAAAGAGTATCTTTAGTTGAACGGAGCGTCGCAACGGTGACGCCATGAAAAACAAAAGCTGAAGACATAAAAAATAACACCGGCAATTATTAAAGTTTTTAAAGCCGAAACAACTATGGAAGCAGAAAAAATTTTTAAGAAACTACAGTTAGATAAAGCTAAAGATCCTTTAATTGTAAATGCTCCTGAAGTATTTACTGCCATACTTACTTCCACTAGTTATGACAGTCAGCCTTTGCAGGGAAAAGAAGGAAAGTATGATTATGTGCAGATTTTTGCGACCAGTCAATCGGAGCTGGAACAATTAGCAAAAGACGTTGCGAATGCAGGCAAATATGATTGCGTGTTTTGGGCCTGCTATCCGAAAGGGACGGGGAAAATAAAAAGTGACATAAAACGGGAAACGGTGTGGATAGCATTTGAACAAATTGGACAACAGGCTGTTACATCAGTAGCATTAGATAATACGTGGACTGCATTGCGAGCCCGCCCTGGGGAAAGAGTGGGGAAATAGCAACAGGCAACCGGTAACGGATAGCCGCCTAACTCCTTAAATAAGATGCTCCGTTTAAATCTACAATTCCTCCTGTCATAAATGCCAATCCTTCACTGGCAAAAACAGCCACAATCCGGGCGACTTCTTCAGGTGTCGCAACGCGATTAAGCGGACTTTGTTTTTTAACCTGTTCACCGGCTTCACTTTCTAAGTATGGAGCAGCCATGTCTGTCTCCACGAAACCTGGAGCAATCACGCCGACAATCACGTTATGCTTGCCAAGGGCTACTGCAAGCGATTGACTCATCGCGTTCAGCCCTGCCTTACTTGCCGCATAAGCAGGATGATCAGGTTCACCACGAAATGCGCCACGCGAAGAAATATTTATGATTTTCCCTTCACGTCTTTCACTCATATGCCTGCCGGCAAAATAACAGAGGTTGCCTACTCCTATCAGATTGGTTGTTACCGTTTCGCTCCAGGATTGCTGCCACTCTATATACGAAACGTCATTTATTTTATGCTCAATATAAACGCCCGCATTATTCACCAAAACGTCTATACGTTGATACTTTGCTACAACAGCTACGAAAAACCTCTCAATCTCTTCCGGTTTTGATATATCTACCAGGTACATGCTATTATTGAGATTTGGGTTGAGAATGCTAAGCGTTTTTTCTGCTTCCACCTTGTTTGACTTGTAAGTGAATATGACATTTGCGTTTAGTTCAGAAAAGAGTTTCGCACAAGCCCTTCCTATTCCACGTGAACCTCCTGTAATCAAAACATTCTTATTTGTAAAGTCGATCATAGTATTATTGTTGTTCTCGCAGACGACGTATTATAAATTTTTCTGCAGGACCAAAAACAGAAATACAGTTCCACTTCAAAAACACAGGAAACAAGCCGCTTTTTATTGTATCTGCCGAACCGGGTTGTGGTTGTACAGTGGCTGATTACCCTAAAGAAGCGATCGCACCGGGTGCGGAAGGAGTGATTACTGCCGGATATACTGTAAGTGCCGGAACGACCGGAGAATTCAGGAAAAATATTCATGTTACCACCAACACGAAAGGCTCCACCAGTCATTACATCTATTTTTACGGAGCTATTAAGAATCCCGGAGATACAACAACTCATAAAAGACTTGATACTACGGCTATAAAGGCCCTGAGAACAAGAGACTTAAAAAGAAATCTTTTATTAAAACCTACTAAAAATTAATCTCAATGCTTCAATTCTCTTACCTGTTAATGGGAGACCCAAAAAACGGTGGGTCGGTTCAGTTACTTATGATGGGCGCCATCATGCTTGTTTTTTGGTTATTCATGATTCGCCCGCAGGCGAAGAAAGCCAAAATGCAAAAGACATTTATAAACGACTTAAAGAAAGGTGATAAGATTGTAACGATAGCAGGTATTCACGGAACTATTTATAAGGTGAATGATGACAATACAACTATTCAGTTAGAGGTTAACCCGGGTAGTTATATTAAGATTGAAAAATCAGCGATCAGCCTTGAATGGAGCCAGGCTCTGAATAAAGCGAACGTGGCAGTAGCGGACGCTAAATAACAAGTGACTTTATACAATATCAACTAATCCGAATTCTATTGTTGTAATCTCAACTCTAGGCTTCGGATTTCCATTTATAAACCTGTTTAAAAGCTCTTTACGGGTTGGGGTGATATGCTGAAAATCGGATTAACAGGCGGAATTGGCAGCGGGAAAACAATTATTGCGGGCATTTTTAATGTCCTTGGAATTCCTGTGTTTGATGCTGACCGGCAGGCAAAATTTATTATGGAAGCCGATAAAGAACTCGTTTTATCTATTCAAAATGCATTTGGAGAAGAGAGTTATATAAATGGAAAGCTTAACCGTTCATATATTGCTAATATAGTTTTCAATGATGCTGATAAACTGAATGTTTTAAATGCATTGGTGCATCCCGCCACTATTCATGCAGCCAATGCATGGATGGGCAATCAAACGACTCCTTATGTCATTAAAGAAGCAGCTCTTATGTTTGAGTCAGGCTCTGCTTCTAATCTCGACTACGTTGTTGGCGTATATGCTCCTCAGCACGTTCGTATTAAGAGGGTAATGGAAAGAGACAAAGTGACAAGGGATCAGGTGTTATCAAGAATGAGCCACCAGATCAATGAAGTCATTAAAATGAAACTTAGCGATTTTACAGTACTGAACGATGAACAGCACTTGGTTATTCCGCAGGTGTTACAGCTTCATGAGAAGTTTGTCGAATTAAGTGGCAAGAAGAACTAAATCTGAGTCGGGGAACGAGGCTTTTTATGCAGAGAAAGTTTTCTAAGTTTTATTCTTCAAAAGGGCAATGACGGTTTTCAGTACAAGAGTGCGACGCCCCAAATGCACCATAGTAGCAAAAATGTTGGGCTCCAAAAATCCGCTCGCTTCTTAATTCCATAATATCTGCAAAGCCTTTTGCCTCAATCAC